>Ga0206862_1172_pt1 | contig 16196 bp, 1 predicted proteins | sample Alteio_BWOrgCont_43_FD_152625 | JGI IMG/M metagenome (GOLD analysis project Ga0206862, IMG submission 152625) | Enriched cells from forest soil in Barre Woods Harvard Forest LTER site, Petersham, Massachusetts, United States -... | ecosystem: Environmental > Terrestrial > Soil > Temperate forest > O... | reverse complement strand
TGGGATGACTTCTAATAAGAACATATTGTCGAGTAGTAAATCTTTTGCGAATTGGGTAGTGATCCCAATTGGCTTAGAATCTTTAGCATAGATGATGTAGTCCTTGGCGCGGGGGTAGAGATCCCTTTTATCGAGGAAGTTAGATAAATGCGTAAAAGAAATCCTCCCTTTTTGCCTCTTATTTTGGAGTTCAAGCGCTTGCTCAACAGCGTGCTTAATTATTGAAATGTGGAAAGAGGGCGGGCAGTAGTCATTATAAAGCTTATCGAGGAAAAAGGGGGGCTCGAGACTCAAATAGACATCAGGAATTGTCTTAGTGAATGTATCGGGTTTATAATCATGCGGAATACCAGCTTGACCAGAGAAAAGATTCTTTACCAAGCGAATGTCATGAGTGAGCTGTGTCATTTCCTCATGAGGCAAAGGATGACCTAAGGACGTATGAAAGTCTGGCTTGGACAAGATTTCGTCGACGCCTCCAAATATCAGCTCGCAAATAAAATCGTTTAGCTGTTCTTCCCAATCAATATTAGAACTCTGGTTTGTATTGGTAACCACTTGATGATAAAATTTATAGATCGCTTCATTCTGTCCCACATCACAGAATTGAAGATTATTTAAAAACCCCATTAATCTTTCCTCTCTTTCGGTAATCATTTGATCGTTCTTCAAAGTATTTTCCCCGTTATGAATCCATTCTAGGATTTTATAGAGGTAAAGTTTAGTGCGATTAGCCTTTCCTGTTAGAACAGAATGAATGAAACGCTTTTCATTGACAAAATCTCTTAACGCATAGAAATCTTTTTCATACATATTAATTAAGTACTCTTTCAATTCCTTCTGTTTTTCAGGAGAACATGCCTCTATGCGATTTTGAAAGTCATTACAAATCTTTTCATAGGTTTGTAAGCTGATATTTTTCGGTAATTTCTCTTCAGTAATCGCATTGCTTGCTTGATGGCGAAATCCACTGATATTCACACTCAAAGGGTAAGGCAAATCAGGAAAGGTCTCTTCTTTACCGTTAAAAAAAACAGGAGGTTCTGTCTCTAGCCTATTTAAAATCATCTTGTTAAGTACAAATGGATTTTTTAGCTTATTCGTTTCCTTTTGATCAAAAATCGATATCATTTCAAAAGCTCTTAAAACGATGGGATGTCCATCTATAAAAGACAAACCCTCATTGGCTTTAGTAATAAATTTTGAAAAAACCAATAAAAAATCAGACTCTGATTTTCTCAAATTGTCGTCGAAGATTTTAAAAATATGAGTAATGATGCGATCTTCCAAACCTGGAATCTTCTTATAAAGATTGAACATTAGTTGGCTAATATAATTAGCTTTCAAAAGGGAAATGGTCTCTGCATTATTGCAGGCTTTTGTAATCAGTATCAAGTCGTTACAAGGAACAACTGGAGCTAATACACCCGCTAGAACTTTTATATTATGATGCGCGCTCTTAAAAGTTTCTACAAGAAATGTTAGCGTTTGCATTCTTGAGGAGGGAGGCAAGTTTATTGCAAAATTATAAAAACATCCATGGGTCGAAGAAATTTCATAAAGAGTCATGTAATTATTTTTACATTCCTCAGCGGAAAATATGGATTTTGATTCTTTAAGTATCTCAAAAAATTGTTTTGAAACAGGGTGTGTTTTCGTAAATTCGATAATCTCATTACAATTCTCTAGGCCTTCAGGAAAAAGACTACTAATTTGAAGAAGTGAGAGAATGGTTTTAGCATCCAATTCACTGAGATTTAAAATTTCAATATCCTTCTCCCATCTTTCTAATTCCTTAGAAAAAAATGGTATAGCCCCTTGTATGCATCCTGTAACTATAAAATCCTTTCTTTTTTCATTAGGTATCCTTTGAAGAATTCTTTTAATAATTCCATAACTCTCTAAAACGCTATTAAGATTTTCATCATATTTCATAAGTAAGTATACAAATAAATTATTAATTATTTCATCGTCATCGTTCTCTTTCTTCAAAAGATTATTAAGAGAAAGAGAATCACTTTCTTTTATTCCCCGAAAACGGCCATAAGCCTTATTAGCTTCAATTCTAAGTTCTGTTGAAAAGCTTGACTTTTTAAATTCCGTTCTTAACGCAGGAGTCATGTTTTTTTCTAATTTTTCCATTTCTTGAATAGACGGCATTGCAAATAAAGGGATGTCAAAAATGGGATAAGAAAAAAGCCGTAGATATTCATGTTTACTAGATTTTAAATAGTCCAGTAATAAATTAATGTTAACTTTAGTATTATTAAAGTAACTTATCATAAGAATAGGCGTAATTAAAGCGCACTCATTCAAATTTTCAATTTTATATTTAAGGAAGAAATCCTGAAAAGTGGTGATGAGCTCCGGACTTTGGCAAAAGCGCCAAAAATCTTCGATTTTAATTTTATTTAGATAAATTAAAGCAGTCATTTCCAAATTTAAACCATCTAATTTTTTAAAGATTTTATTAGCAGTTATTGTGGGTTCGAGATGTCTCTTGTTACATAAACATTGTAGAATTTGAAAGTATATCTTTATCCTTAGTGTTCGTTCTTCTAAGTCCCCCTTAAAATCCGGAATTGAAATTTGAGTTGTTTGGTCAAAATGATTCTCCAACATGATAATTAAAAATTCTAAGGATGCCATTTGGTCATTATTCTTCGAGAGATCAAGACATTGCTTTCTTTCAATCAAACGGTTGATTTGTAATTTCATTATTTCATGAGAATGTGCAAAGAAGGGAGGGAAAAAAATTGCTTTGTCAATGTAGAATTCTAGAAGATTATGCTTGTTTAAAGGTTCAATTATTGTAGATTTTATTTCAATAAAATGATCATTGGTGACCATGTAATAAAAAGATGTGAGGTGAAGGTAAAGTAGAAATTCATTATCGTTATGGCTATATTGACAACACAACCCAATTGTTCTTTTGGCATTGACCTTATCAATGAGTAGGCGTTCATATCGTTTGCTTGCAGCTAACCATTTCATGAAGATGTTCTGATAAGGGCTTGGAATTTGATTCGTTAGTCGAAAAATGCTATCTAAATCATCTACTGCGAAATCTATATTATTGGCCACTAAGTGTTCGGAAATATATGCTGTGACTATATAAACAAAAGCTTCAGGATTTAAAGATTCGAAAAGGTGCTTAGTGCAAGTAAGAAAGAAATATTTGTTGCTAGGATTGAGATGAGAAAAGGGGAAGGACAGTAAGAGTTTAAGTAGAAGTTCAAGTCTTCTCAACTTTGAAGCGTGACTTAGTTGAGAATTGTTATGTAATGTTGTATAATGTGGAGCTAGAATAATAATAAGGAAGAATTTGGAGCGTAAGCAAACATCCGTGGACCAATTCTCTGCATTGGTATCCATTAATTCGTTGAGCATTTTGAAAAGTTCGTTAAATTCACCCTCTTTCAGGCTGGACATTCTATTGATGAATAACTCCCAATAGGTTTCCAATGTATCCCAAGAATCAAGCTCATACTTAAAATCTTTATTGAACAACAACCAGACCTTTTGAAAGCTTGACCTAATAAACTTATCCTGGTAGCCTTTACCTAATTTGTCGAAAAAATTAAAAACAAATAAAAAACTCTTCATCTGATTAAAACAAAGCAACTCTTTTGGTAGGAGGGCAGATAATAGATCATAAAATTGATCTATTCCTCTATTGGAACTGTCTATGTATCGAATACCTAGGTCTAATACATCAAAAAACTTCTGTGAAAAGTGTTCTAATGAAGCTTTGTTTTCATATCTCGATGTATATTTTAACATGACACTAAGTAGATCGATTGAATTCGTTTTCATTAATTCTTTTTCTTTTATCAGATGAATTAATCTTTCTATAAATAATAGATCAGTGTGCGTATTTATATGAGTCCACAATTGTGCTTTTGGAGAGAGTAGGGTTTCTTCTTCAATCTGACTTGTTATTATCAGGTCATTGATTAATGAAATTGTTCTCAGTATATAACCTACATCTAATAAAGGAAATTTTTTAATTCTATTTATTATCTGAAATAAAGCAAGGTATTGCCAAGGTTTTGTAAAAGATTTTAAATCATCGTTGAAATTGAGGGGAGGATTGAATCCTAAAGAGCGTTTGTCTATCTTTTCATTGAGGAGTTGGGTAGCAACATTTTGAAAATAGGCAAGAGAGATCAGTTGATGAGGTTGTATACTTTCCACTTTCTCTTTTTGTTTTTTATTTTTTGATTGGGAAATTGATTCAGCTAGGGAGTAGGATTTCATTTGAAAACTAGTATTTTTGCTTAGAAGTATATTCTTTTCAACATAATCGCATATTTTTGAAAAGAATATTTGAGTGATTTTGGGTTGATGATCCGTTAGGATGCTGATGAGGTATTTATTCTCTTGTAAAGATGATTCTGGTAATGATGATTCTGGTAATGATGGTTCTGGTAATGATGGTTCTGCTGTAATCGTTAAAGTTAAAGGGAGTTGACTGAACTTGCATCTTAAATAATGGTCGATTAATGCGAGATTAAAAATATCCATGAATTTAATTTCATAATCTTGAACTATCCTACGCGTATCAAACACTGACTTTTTTAAGTTTTCATCTGTTAAATTCAAATTAAAAACATCAAGTTCAGTAACTTTAAAAAGTAATTGAGCGTTGAAGTTAAATGGAACCAAAATCTGATTAATCCATTCATCCTTAGAATACGTATAGGCCTTTATATTAATATCAGAAAAGAGGTCGTACAATATTGTAAAAATAATGAGTTTATTTAAATTAAGTTCAAAGGGCTTCACTCTCTCTAAACAATTACTAAGTACATCTAAAACCGTCAACTCATTCTTCAAGTCAGCAAAAAAATGATTTATCTTATCTATAGATTTAGATTTGTTATCTGGGGTCATGTCTGCTTGATGGACAAAATTGCATATCCAATCTTTAATCTTATCCAAATGTTCTGATGAAGCGATGAAGCCCTTGTCAAAAAATTCAATTCCCTGCGCACTCCAGATTTCATTGGATGGGAATAATATCGGGGATTTTTGTGAAGAAGACGGGGGGTATGAGCCACTGGGATACATTTTACTATCCTTTATTTATAAAAAAACTCTATATTAGGTTAATATATCATTATAGTCAATCAAGTTAAACAAAAAAAATTCTAATGGTATATCTGGAAAACAATAAATAGAGTTTATGTTCGTAACTTCTCACCAGATTTTAAAATTTTTCTCTGAAAAAAGAGACTCTCGTTTTCCAGTAGTTGAAGAGATTGATCGTCTTTTTATTCCCTTCTTCAACCAACAAATTCTAGTGCAAAAGGACTCACTCATAGGGCGCATTGTTGTTTGGGGAACGAGGTATCAGATCCAGAACCAAAGAAAGCGAGCCCTACGGACAAGAGAGATTGTTATTCAAGCTTTTGAGAAGTATCAAGAAAAGTCCAAGGAAGGAGATCCTAAAAGCAGTCCCTTGTTTCTTTCTTTAAACCTGCAGATTGCCTTGAATTCTTTGAGGAAAGATAACCTTCAAAAGATCGAAATTCATCCTGAATTAAGACTATTACAGCTGAAACAGGAGGAGATGATTGAAGCGGAGAAGAGAAGCCTGCTTCACACTTTATCGCAACTGCTTGTCCCCTATCAAGAAGAGACCAGTGAGACAGCCCTTCACTTTTCTCGACTCTTCATTGAGACATCTGATGAGATCGCAATTTTAAACCTATTTAAGAAATATATAACGAAAATCCCGCAGGAGACGATCAAAGGGTATGAAGCTGAATCAGTCTATCTTGAGGAGGCCTTTATAACCACGCATCTGTTTCAAAAAACTATCCTTGAGACGAAAATAAAAGAGGAGAGGTTAGTAAAATATGCTATAAAGGCCGAACAAACAGTTAGACAACTCTCACAGCTCAAACCAGGAGAACGTTGGCTGTATTGTGGAGAACTTTTTGACACACTGTTTTCCTTAGATGATTTTTACCGCCTGTATAAGCAATCACCTGAAGGCTTAAAATTTCTCCTTCCTCAAGTATTTGAGAAGAAATTCGAGACCCATGAAACCCTTGATTCAATGATGGAGGAAGTCTTTAGTGATCTTTGGCAAAATGCGGGTGAACCCCTTGCATCCTCATTAGATGAGATAAATCCCTTAAAAATTCTCAACGAAGTCACTTCTCCTTTGTTTAAGAAGGCAGAAACGTTTATTAGAGATACCGACAAGAAAATAATCCACACAATTGAGTCGGCTTTTCTCGGCTCTCTTCAACAAGAAATTGAATCCACTACAGGCGGAAATGAATTTCTAGAAAAAGTTTGTGAAGTATTCAAGACAACGAAAATGGATCCATCAGCGCGGAAAAAGAGACTGTATCCTCTGTTTGTGGATCTCTTTAAGAAAGTTTTAGATCAGATAAAACAGCAGTTTTCGCATTTTTCAAGTACCCTTGAGTCAACTATCCCTCCTCCTTTACAAAGAGCCTTTGACTTACATTTTGCACGGTCGCTTTTCTGGTTTGAATGTGAGAGAGAAGAGGATGGGACCTTTACAATTAAAATCTACAGCTCAGGACAACTTAAGAGAATCATTGATCAAACAAGCCAGGGCGAACCGATCCTTTGCTGGCCCTATATTGTGAAGAAGGTTCCCGAAGGAAAGCTTTCTCAGCAGTTTTTTGATAGGCTTTTCTTTCTTCTCTGCGAACCTCATTTCTGTCAATTTCGAACTACTCAAGAGATGATTTTAGAAGGGCTGTTAACCCAGTTGTTAGACAGTCAAGCGATTGTAGAGAAAAGACAGGCAGTTCATATCAGAGCCAATCCGACCCCATTTGAACTTCTCGCTTCCCGCCTTCTTCTCTCACACGCTTCATTCCCTGAACATGACTGGCGAATGCGTTATGAAGTCTTTATGCGGCATTTGAACTCCTATTGGAATAAAAATGAAAACTGTCTCAAGATCACTGTAAAGGAATCTGACTGCTTTTTGAAAGTCATAGAGCAGTTAATAAGTAAAAGAAAAGAGATTCAAAATAGGCCGGAACTCCCCTCTCTTGAAGAATTGACTATAATCCAAAAAAGCATTCGAGAGTCAGTTGAAAGAAAAGAAAATAGAGATCATGCCCCTCCTTTGTTGAATAAGATCACAAAAGAGATGAACGACATCTACACCACGATGAAATCAACGGCACCATTAGAGAGGCTGCAATCATTTTTTCAGCGCTTACTTTCCAATCTTGCTATTCCTCAAAAACAATTGCAACAATTGAAAATCATCCTCGATTTATTTTCCAACCTTTTGGAGATCATAAAAATCGCCCTTTTTCTCTCTTATGTCAAAGAGGCCAGTCTATTTTATTTTTTAACCTTGACTTTAAGAGGAGTCTACAACAGTCCCCAACTCATCCCTCAAAGAGTAAGACACAGCATTGAAGAAATTAAATTATTTATAAATGGAATCACCTATTCATGCTTCATAGGAAGTTTTAAATGGCTAGCCGAGAAATTCATCCGGTCAGCATGTAATGAAGAAGAACAAGTTCAGCTATATAGGAAATTCAGTCAGCTCAAAGCAGTCGCCCAGTTGCTATTGAAAGAGTATTTCGGGAAACTAGAAATCAATTGGGAAGTTTCACAGCAACAATCTCTATTAGAGACCTCAATTGAAATACCTGTGAATCATTACCCGACTCTTACAAGCGAAAAAAAGCAACCCATGCGTTCACCTTTTCACTCTTTTAATTTCAAAACTCAACGATCTTTTACTCAGAAGAGTGTTTTAATCGATCAGATTGAGGAGATGCTTTCAATTTGCGAATTCAATTCGCTTTCTATCTCCGGCACAGAAAGTGCCGATGCCATAGAGCTTATTACAGCAAGAACATTAGAGTTGCCACCCCCTAAAAGAAACGAAGAGGATCTTTGGGATCAGTTGACATGGGATGAGAGCTTGAAAATGATTCAAAACCTGGTGAAGCTATCCTTTAGCATCGAATTTCTCATTATGATGATGCAAAAAGGAGGACCCGCCTTTTCATGGAAGAGAACACTTTCAGATATCCCTTTTTTTTCTCATGGAACTATCATTCTCTACACACATCTAGCAATTGTTGATAAGCTTGCTAGAAAGTGTCCTAAAAGTGATTTAGGGAAACAACCTATCTTTTTTCATCCCTTATTTTATCAGAGAAACCATTGTTATCTAGATAATCCGACTTTTCTTCAGCAATTGTCGCATCTTGAGGCTTATTTTGACTTTAAAATGATGCCAGAGCCTGATGAGAGTGTACTGGATACAATAAAGCAGAAAACTCTTTTTTATCCCATCTTTCAGGAAGCGGATTCAGATATTAAGCTTGAAACAGATCCAAAATATAGCGAAATATTATTTTTAAAAAAATACTCCCCCATACTCATTTCAAAACAAGAAATACTTAAAGCTCACTCAATACGAGTGGATGAGCGCGGGCGTTGCTATTTGAAGAATGTTAAAGTTGACTCTTCTGTACTCCTCAATATCTTATTTTACGAGTCCTTTATCCCTGGGAGTGAAGTGATCCCTGAAGGCTATAATTACTTAAATATTCATTGCCGATTGTGTCAAAGCTTCATCTATAAATCGGAGCCCATATTTTTTCAGGATGTCAACTCCTTCTTACAATTAAGAAAGATCGATGCCACTAAGCTTAATTTTGAATGGAGTTTTCTTGATAGAAAATGGACATATATGAGTTGGTCACCGATTGGAGTCGCCCTCTCTCAAACCCTTTCCTATGATCCTAAGCTGTTCGACATTTTTAGAAAAAAAAAGAATACGCTTTTCTCTAAAATTTTTGAAACAAAGGAAGATTGCATACGCAGCCAAAGTGAAATATATGATCATCCGGTGGACTTTTTCTTTGATTGCGCTCAATCACTTACTCAACGACAAGCTATCCTTAATCAACAATTTGAAATGACTCACATCCACTCCTTAGACAACCCCATCCGCATGTTGGGCTATTTGAAAAACTTCTTACTCAATTATAGAATGTTCTCGAAAGAGATAGAAAATAAAAAATTCGACCTCAATGATTTTCTTCATCTTATTCGTTATTGCCACCTGCTTATTTTTTCTAGGAATATTCTAAAGGGACAGCTTAAAAGGAATCCTGAATTGGCCGAGAAATTTGGACTGATCATGTCAGATCTTATTGAAAAGTCTGAATGCTGGCTTCGAAAAGATATTTTTTTCTTATTGGTTGATCTCTCGCTCACCCTGCAGAAATATTGCCAAAAATATGCTCCCGACCATTGTCATCATTTTCCCGACTTTCGTGTCAAAGGGAAGCAATGGGAGAAAAAAGTTAATCCCCACACACTCCTACATGAAAGATATGTCCATATCGTAGCAGCATTAGCCATTGGACCTCCCGAAGAGGTTGACGCTAAGACACAAGTTAAAGCTGCCTTAGAAATAGCCCAACGCTTTTTTCTTTTCCCCGATGGTTTTAGCCTCAATAATTATCGTATTTCAAACACAATAGAGTCTCGCTGGTCCCATCAGCTAAGATGCCTCTACTTTCAATGGCTCCCCATCATTCGAAGAATTTTGAATGATCCGCATCAGCAAAATAGATTCTTCAGCGGCCTTTTAAATCATACAACCCCCACAAGCACATGGAAGCTGATTTCACAAGATTGCTATACAAATGGCAGCCTCATTATTGATATTCAGAAGGGAAAAATTAAAAAACATGAGCAAGACGATAATGCTATAGAAATGAGTAAAGTGACTATTGCTGAGAATTTTTTGGTCTCTCACGGTTATGGGAGCCCCTCCCTCCAATTAAACTCTAATGGGGATATCGAAGAATCTAAAGAAGGGTTCATTTTTCGCTTTGAGAAAAACAGCTATAAAGTATTCAGACGCCTATCCGATAAACTCTACCGTTTTACAGGAAACCCAACAAGTAGCTGTTCCCATTGGTTAGAGGAAACGGAAAATAGAGTAAAAGAGATTCATCTCTACGAAAGAGATAAACTGACTGCAGCCTATAAAATAGAGTATGCAGAAGGAGAACGTAACAAGATTGTTTCAGTACTTAGGAACTGTTCAGAATATATTCCTCTTTATGATCCCATGATTGCGCGCGAATATAGTCGCTTTTGCCCGGCAAACCGGATGATTTGCTGGAAGCTGGCAAATGAACCTTATTTAAAGCAGATTGACTTCCTACCCTATCAATTAAGCTTTCATGTCGTCCAGATTGATCATAAACCGAAAGCAGTAATACCCGATTTACTGCCCGGCTATTATATTGCAGAAGAGCAGGCAATAGACGAGCTCATTCACTACCCCTCCTATTTATTGCTAGAAAATCATGAGGGACAGAGAAAGGTCCTCATTGGTACCGAGCATTTCAATCTATCGCTTTGCAGTCCAGTTTTATCCCAAATTGGCTCCTTGGCTCCGTTTTTAACCTCCTTTATCCTCGAGCACCTTTCTAAAATCAATCCAGAACCCCTTCCATATACTCATCTATTTGATTCAATAAAAGAAGCGAAGAAACCTTCCTATATGATTTTTACACTAGAACAGAATGGTGAGCTGTCGAGTGAATCTCCTGAATCCCTTGCCTGGTTAATTTTGATGGCGCTGATGCAATGGAAGGAAGAGCATGCGGAGCGGGCTGCTCTGAAGCTCCAAAGCATCCTTAAGCGGGGGCCGGTTTCACCGAAAGAATTAAAACAGCTGATAAAAATCCTCTCGCTCATCCCACCTCATATTCAGAGAATCAGCAGCATACGCAGGCATCTTTTTGCCGCAATTGAAGAAAATAGAACCTTATATGAACTTAAGGACATTGATGAATCAGACTGGATACACTATCCCCTCATTTGCATGCTCTATTTAGACCTCACCGACCTTCTAAACATCACGGATCCGCGATATAAGTTATCTCCCGATGAGGAGTGGAGGCTATATGAGCTGCTTTCCCAATCGCTTTTTAAGATGTTTATTCTGATGCCAAACATGATTCAACCCTTGGAATTCATTCAAGAGACAGAGGTATGGGAGTTGTTATTTACAGAGGTGGCTTTAAGCGACCGCTTAAAAAATCGTTATCATCATCTAAAAACTAGCCTTAACCACTCCTCATCCATAACCCAGCACACCTTGAGTCTGCTATGGACTGCAGCAAAAGAACTGACCAAACCGAGCGCAACCTATAAAATTTTCATAGATTATATTTCACCTATTCTAGAACCGCTAAAACGTTTTAAACCCAACCAGCAAACAAAAGGCGACTGGATTAAGCTTTTCAAGCTCTTGTATGAATACTGCCATTCTATTAAAAACCCCATTTCCATTAATGCCCCTGCAGCCTATTCTCCATCCAAATCTCTAGATATCCATCCACATTGGAATAGTGTTGATGCGTTTTATGAAGACTTCATCTATGCATATTCGATTGCAAAGGGGAAAGGATCGAAGCAGAAAGCTCTCAAACTTGAAAGCAGCTTAAAGTTCTACCGAGGCGGCTGGGATGCCAAGTCCTCTTGCTTGATTGAAATTCTCTTTTCAGTCCTTGCCCATCCGATTGTCTTTCCAAATACCCCCTCGATCGACAACTACCCCTCTTGGTTAGAGACAATTCATCTGCGGCATCACATCATTAAAATCAAAGAGGTGGTGTCAAATATGGCGTTGAATCTAAGTCAAACAGCCATTACTACAGTGTCACCGCATCTGTTATTTTATGGATTTTCCTCACTCACTTCTCTCATTCCCCTCATCGGCACTGCTTTAAACGAAGGATCCAGACTGTCTTTTAAAGCCTATGTAATAGAAAAAAGCCTGCTGATTCCCCAGATATTTCAACAGCGTCTGCTTGCTTCAGAGAATGCAATGCAAAAGATTACAAAAGAAACAATCGGGAAGCTTGAAGACTATTTTCGTGAAATCGACCCGCCTATTAATCGAATTCTGGATAAAATCTATGCTAAAACATTTAACGAGAAGAGCACCTCAATAGAAAAAATACCTTCTTTTCCGGAGGATAATAGAGCTTTTAACGATTCCTTGGACGATTATTACGTCCGTGCAGGTACAGAACAGCTGCTCGTTACTCTGATCCATCCAGATCGTTTAATCGACATGTATTTTGAAATTTCAAAGCTCGCCAGCCATTTAAACGCCACTTTGGAAAAGGAACTTGAGGTTCTGCTGAAAATCGTCAATACACGCACAGAATTTCTTGTGAGACCCCTCAACCTGCGCGATCTCATTGTTTTCTATTTGGAAGGCTCTTTAGAAAAGCTTTCTCCTGTTATTTATGCAAAACAGGGTCATCTGCATTTAATTGAAAAAAGCCTCCTTCGCTATCTAATTAAAAAGAGTCGGCTTCAACAGCTGCAAAGAATTTTAGAAGCCTTTGAGGTACTCAGCCGTTTTCCATCCGAAAGTGAAGAGTATGTGTGTCAGATGGAGCAGTTAATTAATGAGCTAAAATCAAGGCGCAGCTATATCGGCATGAAGCTGGCACCTCGCGTGGTCAAACGGATGCTATTGATAGAACTGGTAACGAATAAGCTGATCTGGCCAAGGCAAGCCGGCCGAATTAAAGAGCGTTTTAAGCAGGAAAATCAGCTTATTGAATTCATCATGTCAATGGGAAAAACCGAGTTATTTACACCTCTAGAGAACCTTGTCGATGCTGATGGATCCAATATCCTCTTCAATATTTGGCCCAGCTCCCTCATCCACACCAACATCCGGTACCTATCCAATCAGAGTCAACAGCTTTTTGATCAACCTGTAAACCATCTCCAAATGCAGCGCTACTCCACAAAAAAACCTTTACTTGCCATTCAGCATCTTCTAAAGAGGATTCAAAGCCTAGGCGAGACGATAAGTCAAACTAAAGAGCAGATGCAGAGCCTTGAGTTAATGTTTATCGAGTATTTGAATCAGGCTTTTGCTAAAAAAAACAGAAAGGCTTTCGAATTAGCTAAGGAGATAGGTGCAATTTTATGGCAGATTCGTAAAAAAGGCAAAGTCATCGGTGATGAGGCTCATCAGCTATTCAACGAGAAAGAGGAGCTGCTGATTGCCTCAGGAAGACCGAAAACTCTCGACATCAACGACTTTAAAACCATCATAGAATGCTTTAGACAGCTCGCGGGCGACACATCTGTATTAAACCTCATTCATACCAATAAACTAGGAGACCTGACCCAACAGCAGCGCGAAAAAATTATTTTTGAACTAGCTGCAAGGTTATGCCAAATTCTTCCTGATTGCGAACATGATCCTTCTAAGAAGGCCGATTTCATTGCCTATGCGACCAATCGCTCCTCCAGATTGGCGCCATGGATCGCCCTCTCGCCTCATTTTCAGCGCATGGCTATGATGAAAGGAACCTTGTCTGTCCTTTTACCTATGCTGCTTGATAGAACCGTCAATGTGGATTTTGGCCCCTCGCTAAAAAATGAAAATGAAGAATTTGCACACCCCTATGAGGCCAACACCTGTCCACGCGAGCAGTCCTGCATACGCAATCCTCATGAAGCTGCCGCCAAAACGATTATGATGTTCATCTATCAAGGATTAACTCCCAAGCAAATTAAAAAAACTCTCGAGCTCATACAAACAAATGCAGCCTTGGAATCATCCAAGATGAATCTAAAACTCGACGAGACCCCATCGGGAAAGCGTTTTTTTACCTTCACTCAGTCGATACCATTAAGCAAAGCTTATGAATATCCGGTTGAAATTGAAACAATATTAAAGAATAATCTTGAGGCTATTTTCTGGTATTTGGAAATACAGGTTCACCCCCAGATCCTTTTCTGGGAAACTAACTTTAGAAGCAATTGCCATAATTTCGATGCAATGTTTGCTTCACGCGACTACAAAACGGGTACTCCCTATAATGAAGGAAATCATCCGATAGATATTTCGATGACCCCTGAACCAGGAACTATCGGAGAGGGTCTGCATATTTTGGACAAGAAGTGTGCAGACAATCCCATTCATATTCTCAAACAGGATAATCCCCAAGCAATTTTGGATGAACTCCTTCAGACATTCTTCCAACCAGGCTCCCGTTTCACAGCACTGATTGACGGCGGAGCCAAACTTACAGGATTAGACCCCTATACCATCGCAAAGAAGATGCGTGACTATGTCAAAATCCATCGTCCAGACATTATCACAATCGATTTCTTCTATCGCGACCACTCGGGTGTGGATAAACTGATGAGCTGGCCTATCGATGCTGTCTCTCCGATACCTTATGATCAATGTCGGACACACCTATCGAAGCGGCTCGCCTACTACGATCAATTTCATGGCTTTGGAGCGAATTTAAAACAGAAATTGAATGGGAAAGCTATCGCCCTCATTGGCCTAAGACATTATCTCTATCGCCTTCTCCAGGAAGCCTTCCGCATGCGAGGATTGAAAGACTTTAGATTCTTCCTCTCTGCAGAAATGAAAGAACAGCTAGATGCTTTGAACCGAAACACAACACAGTCCGTTGAATTTGCTCTCACACAGCATGTCGCAGAGGTCTTGGCCAATTCCTTGAATAAAGAGCCAGCTAATATCAACTTAAGAGACCTACTCCTTTTTGCCGAAGCCAACCAAAAAGAAGATCTAAAAATGAGCTACTTCCTCTCCTTCCGCCAAAAGGCTTTCAATATTCCACGACGCGCTGTTTTAGACAAACTTTTAGATGCCATCGTCAACGAATCCCAACGACGAACCCTAGAGATGTATGAGAGGGTCAAAGACCTGCTGACTTCTAGAATAGAAACAGACCCAATCCTTCTCTACCACAATGTTACCAAAGCTATCTCGGTGCAAAATGAGGTCGTTCCCGACATCAAGTCTGCAGCACTAAACCAAGCCAGGAAGTCAGCGATTTTTACTCCATCGGAACTGACTGAAATCAATCACAAGATCGAGTCGATCCCTCTCTACCCAATGCCTGAAACCCTAATGCTTCCTGTCAATGCGAAACAGAAGACAGACTTCGAGCTGTTGCAAAATTTAGACCTTGAATGCGAAGTGAATATTGAACAGAGCTGCGAGGTGGAAATGGAGGGGGAGCAGGAACAGGAAAACGAGACCGAAGTGGAACAGGAGCAGACAACCTGCTTGCAAGTTCAAGGAACGTGGAGTTATAGTTTTAAGGAAGATCTCTGGTCGGAAACCATCGACCCCTACTCCCTTGATTGGATGGAGTTCAGTCATCCTCTTGAAGGCCCTTCATTTTTCTCTTCCCCTAGTCTATTTGGTGCTAAACATAAACCGGTCAAACCTCCGCTCTTCCTGGTCATCGATTTGTTAAAATATTCCGATGAGCGGCAATTTAAAGCCATTGAAGAGGCTTTTTCAAAGAAAATCTGGTTCACAAACAATTTCCTCCCTACTTATACCCGTTTCGCCAAACCCGTTTCCATTGGGGCTATGAAGCAAAGGGAGTTATTCCAAATTCTTGTTCATATGAATAAAAAGAGTGGGGAAATTCTTTCTGTAGGATCTCTTTCTCAAGCGGAAATGTCCTGGTGGCAAAAGCATTTAGCCAATCGGAGAAATTCTCCTAGTCGTGACTTAGCTGTCTTCCTATATGACATGCAGATTTCAGGAATTGTCGCCGGTGATGTCATCTCTTCCAAAACGCTGGAGAACAATCAGGAGTTTGCTGAAATTGAAATTCAACTCCAATACCTCAATGCAGATGTCTCTTTCGATCCCTCTAGAATCCCGGCACTTTCGAATTGGGTTAAAGTCAATAACCGCACTGCACTACTCAATGCCTTTTTTATTATACATCGCGAGAGGGGAAAATATGATTTCGATGATAGTATTCTGGCAATGACTCTCAGAAATGAATAAATAGAAATTTTTTGTTTGAATAAAGGTTTATACCTAAAATGCGAGTAGGTTTACAATTTTTCATAAATTTTGCACGAGGTACTCGCGTTTTGAAACATATTTTACTAGGGAGAGACAACGCCAAGGACGTCAAGGACAATATGAGACAATTGCATAACCCCTTTTCGTGCCCGTGCCCGTGTGCGTGCCCGTGCCCGATCTAGGGAGATTTTTGCTCTATCTTAATTAAAATGAAAAACTAAATAGCGTTTGGTTTGAATTGAAGAATTTTCGGGCACGGGCACGCACACGGGCACGGGCACGAAAAGGGGTTATG
>Ga0206862_1171_pt1 | contig 16217 bp, 18 predicted proteins | sample Alteio_BWOrgCont_43_FD_152625 | JGI IMG/M metagenome (GOLD analysis project Ga0206862, IMG submission 152625) | Enriched cells from forest soil in Barre Woods Harvard Forest LTER site, Petersham, Massachusetts, United States -... | ecosystem: Environmental > Terrestrial > Soil > Temperate forest >... | reverse complement strand
AATTCATATTCCTGTATAATTTATTCACCAGTTTGGCCAAAGCCAAGAAGGGAGTTAAGAATCCGTGGGAATCATACACACTCGAATGGGTTGCAGATTCTCCTCCTCCGCATGGCAATTTCCAAACTTACCCGGTGGTTTATCACGGCCCTTATGAATATAGCCTTCCCGGTGAAGGCGCAGATTTTCTCCCACAAAATGTTCAAGGCAAAAATGACACTAACAATGTAACACAAAACAACTATGAGCACAAAACAGCAACATCTTTCGCTACCCATAAATAAGGTTCCCGAAGGCCGCCTTGGCATGTGGGTCCTTATTGCAGGTGAATTAGTAATATTCGGGGGGTTAATTGCCACCTACTTGCAGTATCGTCTTCGTTACCCGCAGTGGAGTGAAATGGCTGCACATACATCTACACTAATAGGCGCTATTAATACGGTGGTTCTGCTTTGCAGTAGCTACACTATAGTCAGGGCACACGAAGCCGCACAACATAGGGACATTCCGAAAGTACTGACATGGATGACATGCACAATTGCAGGTGGTTTAATATTTCTGGTCGATAAATCAATAGAATATTACCATGAAATCAGTGAAGGTTTCACATTTACCAGCCCACATCTGCAACAAGCGGGAGACCATGTGAATTCATTATTCTGGTCTTTCTATTATATAATGACTGGCCTTCACGGAACACACGTACTTGTCGGAATAATTGTAATGTTCATTATTATGATGCAGGTACGAAAAGGTAAAAACCTTCACCGCGTTGAATTAGCAGGTATGTATTGGCATATGGTCGACCTTATCTGGATATTCTTATTTCCTCTTCTTTATATAGCTAAATAACCTTTAAAATTAAACACTATGGAAACTGTCACACATAACAACGACAACGCCATTTTCCCAGATGCAGAACATGACTATCATGGACACCCGCATTATACAAGAATATTATTAACCTTGCTAGCATTATTGTCTGTAAGTTTGCTTGTGGGCTACCTGGTATCACCTGGTTTGGCAATTATACTCATATTTGGTACAGCCATATGGAAAACGGCTTTAGTGATGCGCAATTTTATGCACCTGAAGTATGAACCGTTGCTGGTATTTATAGTAATAGCTTCAGTATTGCTGATATTATTCGCGTTTTTCTTTGGTGTATATCCGGACATCACTGCTGTTCCGCTTGATGTAACAAAACCTCATTAATTCAACTTAAAAATGGAAGCTGTAATGACCGCGCCTATACAAGAAAAGAAAATAACCAGCGATGGTATAATTGGTATGGTGTTTGTGCTTGCCACTGAGGCCATGTTTTTCGCAGGCCTTATAAGCGCATATATAGTTAACCGTGCCGGGGTTATGGTTTGGCCACCTGCAGGGCAGCCACGCTTACCCATAGAGGTAACTGCTGTGAATACGTTAGTACTTTTATCCAGCGCTTTCGCCTTGTATATGTTTGGGAGGCGGGTGAAGAGTGCGGCCTATATTAAAATCAGGTCGAAAGGATTGTTAACGGCAGCCCTTTTGTTGGGAGCAACGTTCCTTGCTGTTCAGGGAACGGAATGGGTAAAACTGGTCGGCTATGGGCTCACCACGCATTCCAGCCTCTATGGCGCTTTTTTCTACACGCTTATAGGGTTGCATGGGGCGCATGTATTAGTAGGGCTCACAATATTGCTTTACCTCTTTTCATCCTTTCGTAAGCCTTTGCCTTTCGGAGTTTTAAAGAGCAGGATTATAGCTTGCAGCATGTACTGGTATTTTGTGGTGGCTATATGGCCAATTCTTTACATACTTGTTTATTTAAACTAATATGGAAACAATAACCGCAATCAATTCGCCCGTAAAAGCGTTGCAGTCAAAACTTGCTGATTATACCCAACTTATAAAAATAAGGCTCTCGTCACTGGTGGTATTTTCAGCTGCTATGGCTTACCTGTGGGCAAGTAACAGGCATATAGAACCATCAATTATTTGGCTCATCTCTATTGGCGGTTTTATGATAACCGGTGCGGCCAATACACTGAACCAGGTTATTGAAAGAGATTCTGATAAATTGATGAAACGCACACTTAATAGACCCCTTCCTTCGGGAAGGATGCAGGTTGGCGAAGCACTTTTAGTGGCTGCTGTTCTAGGCGTGGTGGGATTATTTCTCCTTTACCAGGTAAACAGCCTTTGTGCTATACTCGGTTTAATTGCAATAATTATTTATGCCGGCATATACACTCCACTAAAGAAAATTACACGCCTTACTATTATACCCGGTGCCATTGCCGGTTCATTGCCTGTAGTAATTGGTTGTGTGGCGGCAACTGGTAGATTATCTAATGAAGCATGGTTATTATTCACGGTTCAATTCATCTGGCAATTCCCGCACACATGGTCAATTGCATGGTTGCTTGATGAAGAATATAACAAAGCAGGCATAAAAATGATGCCGACTTCAGGAGGCCGTAATAAAGCATCCGCCATAATTATATTGCTATCTACATTCTTAATTATTCCTGCGGGCTTGGTTTTCAATATGTACTATTCAGCAGGTGTATCGGTTGGCTGGTTACTTGGTTTAGCTGGCGTGGGTATGGTAATATTTGCGTATAAATTATATAAAAGCAGAACAAGCAAATCGGCTTTAGGATTAATGTTTGGCTCTTTTGTGTATCTACCTTTTGTGTTGATAGTATTGGTAATTGCTAAATTCAGTTAATTATGAGAAGTGTAAGAGTATATACTGCTTTGATTGCATTGTTTGTGCTACCGGCATTTGTCAAGGCATGTCCGATGTGCCAGGCAGGCGCCACAAAAAAGACACAGACCGCCTATGAAGAAACAACGGCCATACTCGCCTTGATACCAATATTAGGCGGGGGCGGAATTTCTTATTGGTTCTATTCAAAAGTTAAAAAGAATAAGAAAGAAGATGAACAAGGAATGGCATGAAAAGCACAAAATGCCAAAGAATCCTACTAAGGAACAAAGATTGAAATGGCATTTGGAGCACGCAAAGAACTGTGGCTGTAGGCCGATACCTGCAAGTCTATTGAAGAAAAAATAAATGTGTTAGAGTTATTTTATAAAAAAGGCTTCTGCAACTGCAGCAACAACTCCGATACAACTGAAAATAACTACGTACATCATTATGTAATAGTTAAGATTCTGACCTTCGTGAACTTCGCTCATGATTAATTGAATATAAGTTACTGCAAATAAAAAGCATGCCCGGTTTAAAACATGTGACTTTTCTCACACTCTTAAAAATAGCGCTGCAATTGAATTATAACGGATAAGTAATACTAAATTTGATAAATAAATCTTCCCATGCCTGCAACAACCAAAATAGAATGTTACCATTGTAGTGTAAGGTTAAAATCAATTTTCAGCGATATGAATCTTGATGAGACCCGTGAAATGGATTTGCATAAGAGCTGTGTTACTTACAAAAAGGGTCAGATTATTTTTGAGGAAGATACATACCCGCATGGCCTGTATTGTGTGAATAATGGTAAAATAAAGGTTACCAAAACCGGCCCCGATGGCAAAGACCAGATTATACACCTGGCTAAAAATGGTGATATTATGGGATACAGGGCTATCCTTAGTGGCGACAGGTACTCTGCATCTGCTACTGCACTAGAAACCTCTACACTTTGCTTCATACCTGCAAAGGCATTTCTTGATTTGGTGGAGAAAAATGCGCGTCTGGCGTTTAAAGTGATACACCTTTTTTCTGAAGAGCTTAAAACAGCGGAACAAACAATTACGGACCTGGCTCAGAAATCCGTTAAAGAACGATTGGCCCAGAGTATATTGCTACTGAAAGAAAGTTACGGATACGAAGACGATGGATGTACCATTGATATATCAATAACGCGTGAAGAATTAGCAAGCATAGTTGGTACAGCTCGTGAAACAGCTACGCGTTTGCTTACAGAGCTAAGTAAAGAGAAAAGCATTGAGTTAAATGGAAAGAAGATTAAAATAGTAAGCCAGCAACAACTTTTGCATTCGGCAAATGTTTCCGACTAATAATGTTCCTATCTCCTTTATATTATATGTTTTCCTTAGAAACTTCATTTTTAAACTGTGACTAAGGTCATTGTTTAAAGCATATGTCGCATATAATTTTGTTGTGTTACAGTAGTAGCCCAAAAGGTATAACTAAACGCAACGAAAAATGCCATACTATCACAGGGAGGGAATAATTCCTCAAAAACGCCACACGATATTCAGAAAAAAAGATGGGACACTTTACCAGGAAGAGCTTGTAGGTACACAAGGATTCTCCGGAAGTGCTTCATTGGTATATCATTTATACCCGCCTACTATAATTACTCATATTGAAGAAGGAATATCCGTTGAACCTAAAATAGCTGTGAAGAAAAACCTTAAGCCCCGCAGTTATGTTACATTTAATACTCCTCCTGAGAATGATTATCTTGATAGTAGAAAAACCTTACTTATAAACAGTGATTTGACGATTGGTGTTGCTGCTCCAAGGAAATCTACCGAGTATTTTTATAAGAATGCCGACGCAGATGAAATGATCTTTATTCACGAAGGCAATGGTAGCATTAAAACTATGTATGGCGATATTGCTTTTGAATATGGCGATTATGTAGTTATTCCCCGGGGTACTATTTATCAGGTTGAATTTGAAACGGAAAAGAACAGGTTATTGATTGTTGAATCATTTAGCCCAATTGCTACACCTAAACGTTACAGGAATGAATATGGCCAGTTGCTGGAACACTCACCTTTCTGCGAACGTGATTTTAAAATACCGGAAGGATTAGAAACACATGACGAGACTGGCGAGTTCCTGGTACAGATTAAGAAACAGGGTATGTTGTATAGGTACATTTACGGCACTCATCCGTTTGATGTTGTTGGCTGGGATGGTTACCATTACCCGTTTGCCTTTTCAATTCACAATTTTGAACCCATTACAGGCCGGGTACATATGCCACCACCTATTCACCAGACCTTTGAAGGAAATAATTTCGTGGTCTGCTCATTTGTACCCCGTTTATATGATTACCACCCGCAGGCTATTCCTGCACCATACCATCACAGCAATATTGACTCTGATGAGATATTATATTACGTTGACGGAGATTTTATGAGCCGGAACAATATTAAGAAAGGGCAAATTACTCTTCATCCGGGTGGTATCCCCCATGGCCCGCATCCTGGTGCTATTGAAAGAAGTATTGGCAAAAAGGAAACCAATGAACTTGCGGTGATGATAGACCCTTTCAGGCCAATGATGATAACGGAAGATGCGCTGAAGACAGAGGTAAATGATTACTATATGTCGTGGGCAGGTAAAACATTAATACCTTCATAATATGGCACGAGATAAAAAACCTGTAGCCCTAAGGTTATTTGAGAGGCTATTATGGGCCGCAGCCTTAACCAGTGTTGCATTTATCATCTATCAACAATACATTCATAAATAATATGGAGGCAGAACAAATCACCAAAGCAAAAGAGAAAGTAAGTGCAGATTTTCTTACTATTAACGGTACTGATTATATAGAGTTTTATGTTGGCAATGCTAAACAGGCGGCACATTTTTATAAAACTGCGCTTGGCTTCCAGTCGCTTGCCTATGCAGGGCTTGAAACAGGCTTGAGAGATCGTACCTCTTATGTAATTAATCAGGGAAAGATAACACTGATGCTTACCGCTTCATTGCATTCAGGTTCTTTGATAGCAGAACATGTAAGGAAACATGGAGATGGTGTGAAGGTGATAGCATTTTGGGTTGATGATGCTGAAGCAGCTTATGTTGAGGCAAGGAAAAGAGGAGCTACTTCAGCCTTTACTCCTGTTGTTGAAAAAGATGCTTTTGGTGAAGTAAGGCGTGCGGGTATTCATACCTATAGCGATACGCTACATGTATTTGTAGAAAGAAAGAATTATAAGGGCCATTTTTTACCGGGATTTGTGAAGTGGGATTCTGACTATAAACCGACCGATATAGGCTTAAAGTATGTTGACCATTGTGTTGGTAACGTAGAATTGGGTACTATGGGTAAATGGGCTAGGTTTTACGAAAATGTGCTTGGGTTCACTAATCTCATCACTTTCGATGATAAGGATATTTCAACTGAATATACTGCGCTTATGAGTAAAGTAATGACGAATGGCAATGGAAGAATTAAATTCCCGATCAATGAACCTGCGGCCGGTAAAAAGAAATCTCAGATAGAAGAATATCTTGAGTTTTATGAAGGGGCTGGTTGCCAGCACATTGCTGTTGCCGCCGATGACATAATACACACGGTTGGAGAAATGAGGAAAAGAGGAATTGAATTCCTGCATGTGCCAGGTAACTATTATGACACTGTATCTGAGCGGGTTGGTAAGATAAAGGAGAATCTTGAGGTGTTAAAACAACTTGGTATAATGGTTGACCGAGATGAGGAAGGATATTTATTGCAAATATTTACAAAGCCCGTGGAAGACCGGCCGACCTTATTCTTTGAAATAATTCAAAGGGTTGGCGCAAAGTCATTTGGCAAAGGAAACTTTCAAGCCTTGTTCGAATCTATTGAAGCTGAACAGGCAAAAAGAGGAACATTATGATATAGGTACCATGGCATAGTGAAGAGGTTACCAATAAATATAAGAAAACCGGATGGCAGGTAATTTTATATCGGGAGTATATGTATGGGTCGAGACTCTCTAAGCATTTTGCTAAAATAGAGCAATGTGGGCAATAAATATCTGTGCCTGCTATATAACGAGATGATTAAAAACATATGTATCAATGACATATGTCACATCCATTCCATTCTTCCCAATTTAATTTTACAACCAAAGAAATAACTTAAAAATGACATATTATGAAAGCTAAATTTTTAATTCCGGTACTAGCGTTATTCGCTTTTCCTCTCACTCAATTGAAAGCAGATGATGGAGGGGATATGTTTAAGCAAAATTGCGGAGCCTGCCATACTGTTGGTAAGGGTAAGTTAGTTGGCCCTGACCTGAAAGGTGTTGAAACCCGCCATAGCGAGGCTTGGATTCTCAAGTGGGTTAAAGGTTCACAGGCAATGGTTCAGGCAGGTGATAAAGAAGCGGTTAAGCTCTTTACTGATAACAGCAGTATTCCTATGCCTGACCAAGCTTTAAATGATGACCAGATTAAAACTATACTGGGATTTATTAAAAATGGCGGAGAACAAACTGTGACTGCAAGTGCTTCACCTGTAAATGGTACCGATAACGTGGCAGCGGCTACACAAAAGGCGGCTGCAGCCGAGGAGAATAGCGGTTCATTACTTACCAGCTTTAGCTTTACCGAATATATGTTAATGTTCCTGATGGGCATTATGCTTATAATTATTTATGTAATGGGTATCTCTATAAAGTCTCTTGCTGAAAAAGCAAATCATCAGGAGGTTCAGCAATAAATAATTAAATCAATAAGTTTGATGGGCACAAAACCTTTTACTTACAAGAAATTTCAGCTCGGCGATCAATTAACAAAAGAGCAGTTGGATTTCTTTAATCGATATGGATTCCTGCATTTCCCTGGTGTTCTTTCGCAGGAAGCAGTACAATCAATTATTGGTTCGCATATAGAGGCGCAGCGAATGCTGATTGCTGCAGATGCGAAAGATATAAACGGAGTACCACTTTTCTTTGGCCAGGATGAAAAGGGGAATAAGATGATACATAGGTTTCCTTTCTTTTCTCAGCATAGCAAACCCATGCATGAATTTGTTACGAGCGGGAAGCTAAAGCCCCTGATGAAACTACTGGAAGGATATACCCCAAGGATTGTTGAGAATGAAAAGGATGGCGTTGTTTTTAACCAATACTATAATGCAAATGGCAGCAAGTTTAAAAAAATGGGCTGGCATACCGATAGCATCCGCGACCTTTTCTACGATGGCAAAGTATTACCTATGCTGAATATCGGCGTTTATCTGGACGATTCATCGGAAGTAAATGGAGGATTGAGAATATTACCTGGAACACATAACCAAAGGATTTTCCAATTACTGTTCAAAAAGGCATATTTTCTTAATACTCGCGAAGATAAAAACGAAGCATTGGTAGCTGCAAAGGCGGGAGATGTTGTTGTTCACCACGGTCACTTGTGGCATAGAGTAGGAACTTCACCGCACAAAGGCGAAAAGAGCAGGAGAAGGGTTATGTATGTGCCAGTTGTATGCGGCAAGGTTGTGACAAAAAACAAAGAAAGCAAAACCCCTATATACCATCGCCTGAAACCGGCAGTTAAAGAATGGTTTTAGCCAAATAATATGTTAGCTCTTAAGGAAGGTGATATGAACACAGGGCTTATTAAAAAATATAATGTAGCTGCCCCAAGGTATACAAGTTATCCTACTGTTCCTTACTGGACAAATTCCCCGACTATAGAACAGTGGAAAGATGAAGTAAAGAAAGCATTTGATAAAACAAATGTTACCGAAGGAATAAGCCTGTACATGCATCTTCCTTTTTGTCAGAGCCTATGCACGTATTGCGGATGTAATACCCGAATAACGGTTAACCATAAAGTTGAACAACCGTACCTTGATGCTGTGTTAAAAGAATGGGGTATGTATAGGGAATTACTGGGAGGTACTCCCCGGATAAAAGAGCTTCATTTAGGTGGTGGTACTCCTACTTTCTTTAGCCCTGATAATCTTATTAAATTATTGAAGGGCATTTTTGCTGACGCTGAAATATGCCCTAATCCTGAATTTAGCTTCGAGGCACACCCCAATAATACAACTTACGAACATTTGAAAGCACTTTATGAACTTGGCTTTACACGCTTGAGCCTTGGTATTCAGGATATGGATCCTGCAGTGCAGAAAATAATAAACCGTGTGCAGCCGGTGGAAAATGTTGAGAGAGTTACAAGAGAAGCGCGTGAATTGGGGTATACATCTATCAACTATGACTTAATTTATGGCTTGCCGTTACAAAAGAAGTCGAGTGTTATAAATACTGCCGAAATGGTTATTCGTTTAAGACCCGACAGGATAGCATTGTACAGTTATGCTCATGTTCCATGGATAAAGCCAGGGCAACGGAAATTTACTGAAGCAGACCTTCCTGCAGATGAAGAAAAGCGAGAATTATATGAAACGGCTCGAGGCATACTTGAATCAGAAGGATATGTAGAAATAGGGATGGATCATTTTGCGCTGAAGTCAGATTCATTGTATAAAGCAATGAAAACAAAAACACTTCATCGTAATTTCATGGGTTACACCTCAAGCCACACAACCTTCTCATTGGGCCTGGGTGTTTCTGCAATAAGCGATACATGGACTGCATTTGCGCAAAATATAAAAACAGTAGAGGAGTATTATGATAGCCTGAATAAAGGCTTACTGCCTATTTTCCGCGGCCACCTGCTCAATGAAGAAGATATGATTTTGAGGCAACATATATTGAATATCATGTGCCGGTTTGGAACAGCATGGCATGAAAAATCGATACCTGCTATTTATGAAGCCATTAATTCATTAAAGGAAATGGAGATGGATGGCCTAGTAACGAGAGTACCATTTGGTTTAAATGTTACTGAGGAAGGCAGGAAATTTATTCGTAACATATGTATGGCGTTTGATGCACGCTTTCTGCAGCATAAACCTGAGCAGCAGATTTTTAGCAAGGTAATTTAAAGAAGACAACATGGAAGGAATTAGTGTAAACAGAAGCCGGACGAAAATGACGGAAGTTGTTTTACCTAATGATACTAATCCATTAGGCATTTTACTTGGCGGAAGGCTCCTTTATTGGATGGATATTGCTGCAGCCATATGCGCCCAGTTGCATTCGCAGAATATAGCAGTTACTGTTGCACTAGACCATATGGAATTCAGAAGCCCTGCGAAAACAGGAGATATAATTGAAATAGAAGCCCAGGTTACACACGTATTCTATACTTCCTTGGAAATTATTGTTGAAGCGTGGAAAAAGAATATCAAATCGCAGGAAAGAATTAAAGTCAACGAAGCTTATTTCACTTTTGTGGTAATAGATTCAGAGGGAAACCATCTCAATGTTCCGCCAGTAATTCCTGAAACGGAACGGGATAAAGTCTTATTCGTTGAGGCAGAAACAAGAAGGAAAGTAAGATTAGATGCACGAAAAGTAAAAAATAAAGCCCTAAGCACAATTAAAAAAATATAGATATGGGATTCAAAACAATTATTGAACCATTTAAAATAAAAATGGTTGAACCAATAAGAATAACTACTCCTGAAGAAAGAGAAATATACCTTAAAGAGGCGGGTTACAATTTATTTAATCTAAAGTCAGACCAGGTAATAATAGATTTCCTTACCGACAGTGGTACCTCGGCCATGAGCGATGCACAATGGGCAGGCATCATGATGGGAGATGAAGCCTATTCAGGATCAAGAAGCTGGGAGAGGATGAGGGATGTAATTCATGATTTGACAGGATATCCTTATATATTTCCCACTCACCAGGGGCGTGCGGGGGAGCGTATTGTATATGGCGCTTTGGGTGGAAAAGGGAAAATATTTATAAGTAACACACATTTCGACACTACACGGGCTAATATAGAACTTACCGGCGCTACTGCAATTGATATTCCTGTGCCACAAGCTGCCGACACCTCTCTTATATACCCATTTAAGGGTAATATGGATGTAGCGCGGTTAAAAGAGCTGATTAGCAAATATGGAGAGAAAAACATAGGAGCAGTAATACTTACAGTTACTAATAACAGTAGTGGCGGGCAGCCTGTAAGTATGGAAAACACTAAAGAAGTAAGTGAGATATGCCTGCAACATGGACTTCTTTTTATTCTTGATTGTTGCCGTATTGCAGAAAACGCTTATTTCATAAGGCACAGAGAAGATAAGTATAAAAATAACACTTATAAAGAGATAGCTTCAGAAATGTTTTCGTTGGCGGATGGCTGTATTATGAGTGCAAAAAAAAGATGCAATAGTTAATATGGGTGGCTTTTTCGCCCTTAAAGACCAAGTGTTTGCGGATAAATGCAGAGAAAGCCTGATTATAACTGAAGGATTTGTAACATACGGAGGTTTATCTGGAAGGGATATGGAAGCCATTGCAATAGGGCTTGAAGAAGTGTTTGACCCTGATTATTTGCATTACCGCATCAGCAGCACAGCTTATTTAGGAAACAAGCTGCATGAAAAAGGAATACCCGTTATGTTACCTATCGGTGGACATGCAGTTTATGTTGATGCTAAGAGGCTTTATCCCAATATTCCAGCTGATAATTTCCCGGGCCAGGCGCTTGCTTGCGAGTTATATATAAAGGGTGGAATCCGTTCATGCGAGATTGGTTCTGTAATGTTCGGGCATAATAATGAGGCAGGAAAATTTGTACCTGCTGCTATGGAACTGGTTCGGCTGGCTATTCCAAGAAGGGTATATACCCAAAGCCATATTGAATATGTGCTTGAAGTATTTGATAAGATATTAGAGGATAAGGAAGACATAAGTGGATATACAATAATCGAAGCTCCAAAATTTCTAAGACACTTTACTACTAGGTTTGATAAGATGGTAAGTGAGGCAGTTCATATAAATTCTTGATTCTTTTTACCTGCATTCGATTCGCTGTAAAGTGCAGGAGGCAGCTATTATTTACGCAGTGAAGGAGTACTGGTTATAGTAAGGGCATATTTTACAAGCCCCGCTGTATTTTTTACGTTCAGTTTACTTAGCAAATTCTGCCGGTGGCTGTCTATTGTTTTTTTGCTGAGTGAAAGCTTTTCTGCTATCTGGCCATTAGTATATTCATCTGCAATAAGCTTAAGAATTTCTATTTCACGTTTGGAAAGTTTGTTCAGCTCTTTACTCGTGGCATGTTCTACATAATTATCAAAGTTCAGTAACTTAAGGGCTATTTCACTGGAATAATAGTCTTTGCCACTTATAATACTCTCTATTGCCCTTATCAATTCCTCAGGACCTATATTCTTTAATACAAAACCTTTGGCTCCTATTTTCATCATCCGCTCTATGTACATATATTCATTATAACTTGATAGAGCAAGTATTTTTGATTTGGGTTTGGCTGCAAGAATCTTTGCTGCAGTATCTGCGCCGTTTAATTTCGGCAATTGGTAATCTAGAATAATAATATCGTAGGTGTTCTTTATAGACTTCTCTGCACCTTCTTCACCATCTTCAGCTTCATCAATAGAGAATTTGTATTTCTTCTCTTGCGATTCCAGCATGGACTTAATACCATCGCGGACCATTTTATGGTCATCAATTATTAATGCCCGCAATTTTTTCATTCTTCTTTTGTTTGTAAGGAATCATTATTTCATAGGTTGTTCCCTTGCTGACAATACTATTTATTTTTACAATGCCATTATGCGACTCTACCCTTGAACGTATATTTTTCAACCCCATACCGCTGTATTCCGATAGTTTATCTATTTCAAAACCTTTGCCATCATCTTTTAGGGTAACTAATAACCTGTTTTGTTTCGTATCAACCTTCATTTTTATACTTATTTTCTTGGCATTGCCATGCTTAATAGTATTATTAATGAATTCCTGGGTAATACGGAACAAGGTTATTTCAATGGTCTGGTCATCAATTATAAAGTTGCTGTCTATATCAATATCAAAATTTACAAGATCGCTCAGTTCTTTTTTGTGGCAAAGTTCCTTTACAGCATACGCAACGCCAAAGTTCTGTAAAGTGCCGGGCATCAGGTTAAACGATATATTCGAGAGCTCTTTTAGTACATCAGATAAGGCACTGTTCGATTTGGACAGTATCTCTTCATATTTCATTTTTTTGCCGTTGCCCTGCATACTTTTCAGACTTCCCAGGTAAAATTTTATTGCCGATAATTGTTGCCCCAAGCTATCGTGAAGGTCGCGGGCAATTCTTTTTCTTTCCTGTTCCTGGGTATCTACAATAGTTTTTATCACCAGGTTCTCAAGGTTCTTTTGTTTCGAAATATCTTTTATAATCCCCTGGTAACCTATGGCCTCTCCTTTTTCATTACTGATAATATTTGCGGAAATAAGGCAATCAATAATATGCTTACTTGTATCTGTAATTTTTAGTTTATAATCAATAACATGGCCTTCTTCATATAAAAGTTTACTGAATGAATCTTTTTCGTTCCCATCTACTATATGCGCAAAAAAGGAGGCTGTACCCGTTTTTTCGCCGGCAAACTTAAAAAGTTCATACCCTGCAGTGTTCAGGTCAAGAAAATGGCCGGCAGTATCAATTAGAAAGAGGCAATCGCTCGATTTTTCAAAAATACTCCTGTATTTTCTTTCCGATTCTACAAGCGACTTTTCATATTTTTTAATGTTTGAAATATCGCGTGCGCTAAGCAAATAGCCTATTTTTTCTTTATTCTGGTTATAAAGGTGGCTGCATGAACAATATACGGGTATTGCTTCATTTTTGGCTGTGTAAATAACACTCTCCCATTGTACTATAGAATCATTTGACTGCATAGCTTTCATTGCATAGGAATGAAACTGGCCAATATTGCCGGACAAAACGTCAATACATAATCCTTTAATATCAGGTAATTTGTATCCCAGTTTATGAATTACAGCCTGGTTAACGTCTGTTATTATGCCTGCAGTATCAAGTACAAAAAGCTTATCGGAAACAGAATGGAAAATATTATTGAAATAATCTTTGCTTATAGTTGAAGTCTTTAATTCTTCACCAAGCATGTGGATGTTAACAATAAAGGCATCAATCTCATCATAATTGTCCGATGACTCTATTTTATAATCAAACTTCCCAAGCGAGTAGTTTATCAATAATCTATTAATATCTTCTAAACGCGAATCCATCAATCAATGAATCATTTACTCCCGGTTGTAATTTTATCGGCAATAACGGGTTTAGCTTTATATTGTTCAAGCCATTCAAGGGCTTTATTCTTGTCTGTAAACATCCTCGATGGTATTTTAGGCCTGGTAACACTTAAGTAGAAGTTAATTAGGAATGTGCTGTAAACAGATTTTAAAACAAATGCGCCTGCAACTACTCCTTCTGTGCCTTCTTTCGACATAAAGTCCCTGGCGTCCTTCGCAATAAAACCTATTCCTTCATCCTGAACGAGCATAGGGTATGCAACATTTTGGGTAAAAATCAGCCTCTTACGAATCATTTCCTTCGCATCGTCAATATAAATTGATATACCTTTTTTATAAGTAATATATAATATATTGTCTTTTATTTCAGCAATAGCAAAGGTGGTCTCCCATTTATTGCTTCCCGGTAACGGTTCTTCCATAGCGCAAAGTTAGTTAAAAGTATAAAGCTACGAAACTAGGTGTTTATACCTAGGTATAAACACCTAGAAAATAACTTCATTTTAGTGTTTTACACTCATTTTTTTCAGAATCAGGCTCTCTACTTTTGTGCCGTCAAATGTTTAGATATAAGGTTAACTGATTTATGAAAAAGACAACACCCCCGATAGATACAATATTTGAAGTGCTGAACTATGGCGCCAAGAACGGGGCTATGCACCTTAATACCATCAATAAAAAACTTGAGGGGAATAAACTAATTTTAGATAAATCAAATAATGTAGTTGTTAGTTTTGGTTCTTGCAGCTATCTCGGGTTAGAATTTGACGAAAGGCTTAAACAAGCAGCTAAGGATGCCATTGATAATTATGGTACACAGTTCTCATCCTCAAGGGCTTATATGTCTCCTGTCTACTATGAGGAATTGGAGGCTTTGTTAAGTAGGATATTTAATGCACATGCCATAGTTACCCCTACTACCACATTAGGACACATTGGTGCAATACCCGTTCTGGTAAATGATAAAGATGCTATAATACTTGATCACCAGGTACATAACTCTGTTCATACTGCGGTAAACCTTGTTAAGGCTAAAGGAGTATATACTGAGCTTATGCGCCATAACCGCATGGACTTACTGGAAGAAAGAATACTGGCTCTACGTCAGAAACACAGCAAGATATGGTATATGGCTGATGGGGTGTATTCAATGTATGGAGATGTAACGCCAATTCATGAAGTGTATGAACTAATGAATAAGTATCCTGAGTTGCATTATTATGTAGATGATGCCCATGGTATGAGTTGGGCGGGCCAAAATGGTCGTGGATATGCACTAGGACAAAGGGCCATACATGAAAAAATGGTGTTGATTACATCACTTAACAAGGCATTTGCCGCTGGTGGTGGCGTGGCTGTTTTCCCGACAAAGGAATTGGCCCACAAGGTTAGAACATGCGGAAGTACCTTGGTAACATCGGGCCCTATGCAACCTTCAGGTTTAGGTGCGGCAATAGCTTCGGCAAAGATCCACCTGTCTGATGACATAGTTGAGTTGCAGGAGCAATTAAATGAAAATATAAAGTACACTAATCTTGCAATTAAGAAACATGGCCTTCCATTAGTTTCTGAGTCAGCTACTCCCATATTCTTTATAGGGGTTAGTCTTCCTAAAATAGGATATAGTATAATCAGCAGGATGTTAAAAGATGGGTATTATGTAAATGCAGGAATATTCCCTGGAGTACCAGTTAAAAATACAGGTATACGTTTTACGATTACAAAACTGCATACTTTCAAAGAAATAGATAATATGCTCGAGGCCCTTACGTATCATCATGCTGAGGTATTGAAAGAAGAGAACCTCCCTATTGGTCCAGTTGAAGGTATCTATAACATGACTAACAGGCATTCCCATTTTGAAATAGCCATTGTCCATCATGTAGTTATCCATTTCATCGTCGCCTTGTTTCAGGTCGCGCAATAATGTACCTGTAGCACGATATTTCTCCTGCAAGACCGACATTTTTTCGAGTAAAATGCCCATGGCCTCTTTCCAATATGGAGACGTACGGTCTATATATAAATGATCCCCCTCTGTAAGCAAAGACCCCATTGATACCAATTTAGAAGTAAGATAATATGGGTCATTTAATGATTTACGTTTATTTTCTACCTGAACAGAAACGCCTTCCGGGGCCAGCATATCATCCTTCCATATAGCTGAAGTAAGGAAAGTAACCAGAACAGGTTTTTCATTTTCATCTCTTACAATAATGTAATCGAAGTTCCAATTTTCTTCGGGCTTTAAATTAGCTGAAAAAGATTCTTCAAGTAATTTTAATCCATCCCAGTTGTAAGTTCCTCTGTTTCCCAATAAATTATCCCACTCTAACTTATCTACATCTATTACA
>Ga0206862_1170_pt1 | contig 16226 bp, 17 predicted proteins | sample Alteio_BWOrgCont_43_FD_152625 | JGI IMG/M metagenome (GOLD analysis project Ga0206862, IMG submission 152625) | Enriched cells from forest soil in Barre Woods Harvard Forest LTER site, Petersham, Massachusetts, United States -... | ecosystem: Environmental > Terrestrial > Soil > Temperate forest >... | reverse complement strand
ATTGATCGCGGCATAGCATCCCATGAATCCAACCATCGTGCGCTCCACGTTCGCCGAAAGCCCGAGGTGGTCGACGATCTCAAAGTCCAGCCCAGGCGCGTAGAGCCCCGTGCAGCAGGTCACCAGCACATGCGTAATACCGGAGCGTTCCGTCTCGTTGAGCGCAAGCCGGTCCACGGCCTTCCGCATCAGCACCGGAGCGCTCTGCTCAAACAACTCCATACGCCGCGCCGTGTTGGGAAATTTGCCTAGCCGATAAAACTCATGCGCGTCATACGGTGAGAATTGGCCGGAACCTTTCTGCGGGTCGAGGAATGAATAGCGATGCGCGATGCCGGCGCGGCTCACCATGCGGCGGAAGACCGTGCGAAGCCGCGGGTCGGCAAGCATCTTCTCTGCGAAGACCACGAAGGCGTCATGCACATCGTGCTCTGGTACGGCAGTGGCGATGCGGTTCAGGTAAGCCGTAGTCAAGTGCAATGGGCCCTCAGCCCGGGTTATAGGGATTAGATGTCGCGTATGTGTTGGGGAAGCTGGATCACGAAGAGACGACGATCCGGCGACAGTCGACTACTTGAGAGAACAGGCTCCGTATTCTCAATACAACGGCTACTCTATGAGACGAGACCGTTGTTCTTTTGGTCGCACTTTGCAGGAAGGGAATAGGATGACGATTTGTTCATGGAGGACTCAATCACCGGAACGCCCCCTGAATTTCGTCCGTCCACACGCTAAGTTACATAGCAGCAAGGCAAGATCCACGATCACGAGTTTTCTTCTGAATCGGCATTTGGCGCTCTGCCGGGGTCTGAAATCTGAGGGGTCGATACTCCGAAATGACAAGCAGATGACCGAATCGTCATCTTGCAGCCTCCTGAAGCATGTGAATCGTGAATCAAATGTCTTACCATGATTCATGCGACTTCTGCTGGTCGAGGATGAACCCGAGATTCAGAGTTTCCTGAAGCAACCCCTTGCCAATGCAGGTTACGAGGTGGATGCCGCCAAGGATGGTCGAACTGCCATCCAACTCGCGTCTGGAAAGAAATATGACGTTCTGATCGTCGACCTGGGACTTCCGGATCAAGATGGCATTGACCTGATTCTTCAGCTTCGACGCTCTGGCATTAGCAGCCCCGTATTGATACTTTCAGCCAGAAGATCGGTCGACGATAGGGTCAAGGGTCTGGAACAAGGTGGTGACGATTACCTGACAAAACCCTTCGCACTCGCAGAATTGCTAGCAAGATTGCGTAACCTGTTGCGGCGTAATCTCACTCCGAGTGAGCAGGCGACCCGCCTCCGCGTACTGGACCTGGAGCTGGATTTCATCAGCCGTAGAGCTTCTCGCGGGGAAGAGGTCTTAAATCTAAGTCCGCAAGAATTCGTGCTTCTAACGTATCTATGTCGACACGCTGGGCGAGTTGTTACTCGATCGATGCTTCTCTCCGAAGTATGGGGGATGCGAATTCAACCTAACACCAATGTTGTTGATGTGCATGTCTACCGCCTGCGCGGCAAGGTGGACACAGAAGGCCGTGAGCCGCTGATTAGGACTCTGCGAGGTATTGGCTATGTCCTCAAAGATCGCTAATCCCGTCATGCGTAGCGCCGCATGGCGTATTTCTCTTTGGGCAACGCTTGCATTTGCAATTGGAACAATGCTGGTTTTTGTCATGCTTCATCGCTTCGTAGCCAACGACATTCAGCGCAGGAGTGACGCGTGGCTCACGGGAGAAGTTGCGGTTCTTGGCGATGTAGCCGGGCGAACACCGAAGGACCGCCTTTACGGTCGGGTAGTGGGTGAAGTTGCTGAACTTGCAAGCAGAGAGGTGCCAAACAAACTGCGCTCCAACAGCAATGAGAACGACTCCGTCTTTTTTCTTCAGGCTGGGGACGATGGGACTCTGAAACTTTGGGTCGGTGCAGGCGACGGGTTGCCAAATTTAGCCGCGATTCGCGCCCGTAAGTTCATTTCTGACATTCCCTACGACTTGAATGTCAAAGGCTTCAATCAGCCCTTTCGAGTAGCATCGGTACGGCTCGATGATGGAAGTCACATCTATCTCGGACTTTCGGAAAGAGATGAGCTACGTGTACTTAAAAATCTCCGCTTCCGTTTTTTCTGCCTCTGGTTGCTGATTGTGCTGTTCGGTGCCGCAATTGTCTTCTTCGTGACCAGACGTATGCTCGGTCATGTTCGCGAGATCACCGAAGCCGCATCCAGGATCGGGCAATCCGATTTGAGTAGTAGGGTTCCGACCGGCAAACGGAACGACGAAGTGGGGCACCTCGCACTAACGCTCAACCACATGTTGGATCGGATAGAAAGCTCTGTGCACCAACTGCACACCATCACTGAGTCTCTCGCCCACGATCTCCGTAGCCCGTTGACGGCAATTCGGGGAAAGCTGGAGATCGTTCTATCGGGCGATTTAAAGGTCGAGCAAAGTGAGCCAATCGTTTCGGCCATCGATGAACTGGATCGACTAACGGAATTCCTAAATACTTCGCTTGACGTTGCTGAGGCGAATGCTGACGCGCTTAGGCTTTCGCTCACAGAAGTCGATCTTGATGAACTGATTCGAGTCATGATTGATCTGTACGAGCCTTGCATGTCAGAGAAAGGGCTTCGAATGAATTTGCGCAGCTCTGGTCCTGTCGCTGTACTGGCAGACGCCGCTCTTCTGCATCGAGTGATCGCAAACCTTCTCGATAACGAACTTAACCACTTGCCCGCGTCATGCACCGTTTCCATAAAACTTAGCGCAAGCGAGGACGCTGCGACGCTGATTGTGGAGGATGATGGTCCGGGATTTGCTTCGGAAATTGGCCTCCACATGTTCGAGCAGAGGGTGAAAGGAAGAGACTCCAAAGGGCATGGCCTTGGGCTTGCATTTGTTGAAGCCGTAGTGCGCGCTCACGGAGGAAGTGTGACGGCGTCGAACCGTCCAGAAGGAGGGGCATTGCTGTCGATTTCCTGGCCTCGTGAGACCGGAGAGAAGATCGAAGCTCCTCACTCTCTGACACTGGTCAACAGGTAAGCACATGCAAGCCTTGCATAAGATAGGTGTGACCTACTTTCTCGTCGCGTTCCTGGTGAGCTTTTGGATGAGCAATCGGCTTGGCGCGGACTACGCACAATCCGCCACGCAAGATTGAGGCATGGCCTTCCCTGCGACCGTAATAGCGGCGATATGAATTACTCGATAGGCGATTCCTTAGCTATGTTGCTCCGTTCGCTCTCCAGTAGGGGTAATTTGCAGCTCCTCCCAACGCCTCATCAACACAGCGGCATCTACGCTGTTAGAAAAAGGTTTCGTGGCTGTATGATCGGTGATCTTTTAAACAGAGATCGATGAGAAGATGGCCGTGCCAAGCGGAGGTATCTCTTCTTATGGGTTATATCGAGGGCGAGGGACGTAATCAAGGAACACTGTTTCCCATGGTATTGGACGACTTTGTACCAGCCGATCATATGTGCCGCGTGATTGACGCCTTCGTCGAAAGACTTACGATGTCGGATCTTGGCTTCGAGCGCGCAATGGCCGCTGAGACGGGGCGACCCGGCTACGATCCGCGCGATTTGTTGAAGTTGTATCTGTACGGTTATCTAAGGAATCTCTGAAGAACTCCCCAAGCCGCATGGTATGCGGGTAAGTTGGGAGTTTACCGATCGAAATCCGATCAAGGGGCTGACCCGTGGAACTGGCGTTCGCCAAAGCTCTAAGAGGGTCTCCGTTCCTGACATTCTGGAGGTTTAGGAAATGCAGGACATCCTTGCGGAGCTTCTGCCGCGGGACCGAACTCTGGTGCTGTTAAGCATGGTGACAGGGCTGCGTCGCGGCGAACTCGCTGGGCTGAAGTGGCAGGATATTGATTTTCAAAACCTGCAAATTGATGTCCAGAGATCCGTCGTGGATCAGGTTGTCGGTCGGTGCAAGACGGAAGCCTCGCAGAAGCCGGTACCCATCGACGAATACACAATGGGCGATCTTCTGGCTTGGTTTCGTGAGACGCCGTTTCGAGAGCCAGAGGATTGGGTCTTTGCGACGAATAGCAGTCGAGCCGGGAAGAAACGTGGGAAACAGCCACTCTGGCTGTCAACTGTTATGCGGTACCACATCGAGCCAGTTGTACGGAATCTAGGTATCAAAAAGCGAGTCGGCTGGCATACATTCCGGCACACCTATGCGACTCTTCTCAAGGCAAACGGAGAAGACGTGAAAGTTGTGCAGGAACTGTTGCGCCACGGGTCAAGTCGAGTCACCTTGGACATCTACGCTCAGGCGCAGATGCCGGCAAAACGGGCTGCACAACAGAAAGTGGTTGCGATGGTAAGGACACCGACAACGCTGCTGGAGCCTGAAACAGGCACTTAACTGCTCCCCAAAATGCTCCGCAGAAAAATGGGGAAAACTCTCTAAGTTACTTATTTTGTTGGCGTCCCCGACGGGATTTGAACCCGTGTTATCGCCGTGAAAGCGCGGCCCCTAGACGACCTTAAAGGACTTACAAGAGGCGGACGACCTCTAAGTCGTTGGAAATCCCCGGTAGCGGGAGCAAAACCGTAGCGTAATCCGTAGTGCAACGCAGTCGAGAAGAGGGCAGGATCGATGCCTGTGATCTCACTGGGCATCCCGAGTTTCTCAGAATGTGCGAGGACGACGGGGAAACCCGCGACCTCTGCCGTGACAGCTCGACCTCTGCCCTAGTTCGGTGAGTGGCCAACACCGTTTGATCTAGCTTTTTAGGCGACGCCTTCAAATTGGTGTCGTCGTCTGCCAATGTCAGCTTTCGATCTGTAATCCCAAGATCTCGCACGCAGCCAATAGATCTTGGTCGCCCAAACAGATCGCTTCTGCGTCCCCTATCACTCGGATTTGGAATGGTTCAAACAGAGCCCAATTCTCAAGGTCATGTCCGTAACGAGAACGGTAATAAATCCCGTTCAAGCCAGCTTTGTAGACCTCAAGTGAGGAGAGTTGTGTCAGTCGGCGCGGCTTTCCCTGTTGGAGAACGGAGACGTCGAGGTCCTCAAGCCCGAGTTTGATGCACTCGGATGCCAGGGTTTGGCGCAAATGACCGACCCAGTGGGCGGCGTAGATGTCGGCATAGTTTCCCTGCGCTTGCATGTTCCAAGCAGGCGTGTGTCACGCCATTCTCGCGGAACGTGTCCAACTGGAACGTAGTCGTTTTCGCTTGCGATTTCCTCGAGTTCAGCTAGCAAGCTAAGGTCGGGTCGAAAACGTGCGAGGGTCTCTACAAAACAAGAAAGATGTTGACTGGACGCATAGAGAACGCGGTAATAGCCGGTAGGATCGTCCCAACGATTGCCAAAGGTGCCGTCGGATTGAGCCCGAGACCAGTCAGGCGGTTCCCAGGGATCTGGGCGCTGCCCCAACCGGAAGATAGGAGCGGTGGGTGTTGTTGTCTCAAACATTTCAAATTAGGCCCCGGCTATGAATGCCCTGGCAGCACCCAGGATCTCCGGGGCTACAGTGCTCAAATCTCCATCTCGCAATAGGCGTAGCGGAACGCGATCAGCGAGCTCAGGGATGCTCAGCAGCCGCGTCTTCAAGAAATATCTCATAGCCACAGAGTTCTATGATGCAGAAACGACGCTGCCTCCACATCAACTTGTCGTTAACGCGATTGGAGATGCTGATTCGGCTGCCAATGCGCTAGCTGGCGCCGAGACGGTTCTCCTTCATACGGACGCTCCCGTCATCAATCGTCCCGCTGCAATTCGGGAAACGGGACGTTGCCAGATTGCGGAACGCCTCTCGGGGGTCCAGGGGGTGATCACACCTAAGATTGCCGCCTTGTCAAGGGAGTTGCTTGAGTCATCGGAGGCTCCACTCAGATTGGCTCGCCTGGGTTTTGAGTTTCCTCTTTTGCTGCGTACGCCTGGTTTTCACGGAGGAGAGAATTTCCTGAAGGTAGAGTCCCTGGACGAGCTTCCGGTTGCGATGGCAAGTCTCCCGGGTGACGATCTGTTCGTGATCGAATATCTTGATGCGCGTGCAAGCGATGGTAAGTCCCGCAAGTACCGGGTCATGATGATCAACGGAGAGCTCTATCCGTTGCACGTTGCGGTCTCGCACAATTGGAAAATCCACTATTTCAGCGCTGACATGGAAAGCTCTTCCGAACACCGCGCAGAAGATGCCGACTTCCTCACGAACATGAGCGATGTGTTAGGGCCGCGGGGCATGAACGCGCTCCGGGAAATCCAGAGAAGACTTGGCCTTGACTATGGTGGAATCGATTTTAGCTTGAACGCGAAGGGCGACATCTTGCTCTTTGAGGCGAATGCAACGATGGTCGTTCTTCCACCAGGGACCGATAAGCGCTGGGATTATCGCCGGCCGGCCATCGAAAGGATATGCATGGCGATACGGCAAATGCTCATGGACCGAGCAAGCTCTTGTTGTTGAAGTCTTGGAGTGCAATACTCGCTGACTCAATGTTCATGGCAACCAACTGAGCCCGAAGTTAAGCAGTCGTAAATGGTCGGTTGACGCATACTGGGCAACGCGCTCATCCACCCGACTGCTATCGCATTTTCATGGCTCCGATCGGTTTTTCGCCAACCCGTCAATTCGAAGGCCGACTTTTCGTCCATCCATCCATGATAAGTCTCTGTCAAGGGAAAAGAAGGAAATCCTGGAGCGCGCGTGGAGAGCGCGCATTCGACTGTAGTCGGACAGATTCCTTCGGGTGCGCAGTTGTGCCTCTCGGCAGGGTTCCTGCGTGACACGCAGAACCATCCATCCATTTGCTGTCTCAGGCCCTTGGCCCTCACAGAAGATTGAGTTTGGGTTCGATCCCCGATGGCGCTACCAAGCCGTGAAAATCAGTACTTTGATCGCTGGAAAGCTAATAAAGACGCGGGTTCTAGGTCACTTGTGAAGAGGCTGAGAAGGTTCAGCCTGACTTTGGAGCGGACGAAGACCAAGCTCGTTGAATTTGGTCGCTATGCGCAAAGGCACGCAGGCAAGCGTGGCCGTAAACGCCCGGAGACAATCTACTTCCTGGGCTTTACTCTGTACTGCACTCGCAACCAGAAAGGGAACTTTCGAATTGGAATGCGTACGGAGAAATCACGACTGCGGCGTGCGCTCATGCGGTTGCAAGACCAGATGCGGCGAATGCGGCACTTGTCGCAGCAAGAACAGGTGAACCATCTCAATCAGATGCTCCGTGGTCACTATGCATACTACGGCGTTGCCGGAAATCTTCGGGCACTGCTGCGGGTCCATCGTGCCGTGGAGCATTACTGGCGCAAAATGCTGAGCAGTCGGAGCTGGCATGGCAGGATCCGGTGGGAGCAATTCCAGCGGATCAAAGAACAGTTCCCGCTGCTTCGACCAAAGCTGCATTACTCCTACCGAGAGTTGCAGGCTATCGCCATACTGTGAATCAACCTCTGACGAGCCCAGTGCGGGAAATCTGCACGCTGGGTTCTGTGGGAGCCGGAGACGGGTGACTGCCTCCGGCCACCCGGTGGGCGATCAGCAATGATCGTCCTACCGCGACCTTACCGAGACCCAGGCTAAGCAGAACCCTACGGCGTTTATGGGTACCGATAATGTCCCCATCTCGATCTTTGGCGCCTACAGTTCGCCCGCCTTGGCCATACGCGACATGTTATCGGCCGCGCGATATGCTAATGCTTGAATTGTCGCCGTGGGCTGCTGGCGACCAGAGGTCACAAAGTTGCTCCCGTCCACTATGAACAGGTTGGGCACATCGTGTGCACGCCCGTAGGAGTTCACAACCGACTTCGCAGGATTACTGCCCATTCGGCAAGTACCCATGAGGTGCCTTGAAGTAGAAAACGCATCTACCGGATCGCCCCATATCTTCTTGGCGCCCATTGTCTCCAGAATCTCGTGCTGGCGCTGCGTGATCCACTTCAACGTTGCGACATCATCAGGATGCCTCGCGTAGGTAATGCGCACGGCAGGCAGACCCCACACATCCTTGACGTCTGGATCAAGCGTGACGGTGTTGCTCTCTATGGGCAGTGACGTGGTGTGCGACAGCAGGCTGATCGTCCTCGTAAAGTAATGGCCAAAGGTTTTCTTGAACTCAAGTCCCCACCTGGGAGCGTCAGGTGGCAAACCGGATAGCGCAAAACCCGCAGGGTAGAAGTCGAATCGCGCATCGATTCCGCCGCCCCCGTAGAATCCGCGCTTGGGATCGCTCTCGTAGAAGTCGTGGATCACGCGCGTGACCTGCACGCTTTTGTACTCGTTCGCCGGGTACTCAAAAAGTCCTTCCGCCAACAGACCCAAGTCCCACATCAAGTGCTTGCCAACGAGGCCGCTCGAGTTGGCAAGTCCATTCGGAAACTCCTTGGACGTAGAGAGTAACAGCAACTTAGCAGACTCCACTCCATTTGCGCATAACACGACGACCTTTGCGCGCTGCAAAATCTCCCTGCGGCTCTGATCGAAATACACCGCTCCCGTCGCCTTGCCATGGGCGTTGACTTCGATCTTCCGGACGTATGAGTTGGGGCGAATCTCACAGCGTCCTGTCTCCTCCGCTAAGGGAATTACAGAGACCAGGGTGCTCGACTTCGCCCCCATTTCGCAGCCGAACGACTCGCAAAATCCGCAGTGAACACAAGCCGCCCGGCCTTTGTAAGGCTGTGACAGGATTGCCAGCGGTGCCGGAAACGGATGCAAGCCCATCTTCTTCGTTGCAGTCTCAAAGAGCACGCCCGATGATTTCACCGGCATCGGAGGCAGCGGATATGGCTTTGATCGCGGTGCCTCGAACGGATTCGCTCCGCCTAATCCTGAGATTCCAAGCTCGTATTCAGCCTTCGTATAGAACGGCTCAAGGTCCTGATAGCGTATAGGCCAATCCCCAAGAGAGGCCCCGGCGATATCCCCGCACAGGCTTTTCTCATGGAAATCGCTTTCGTGAAAGCGCCAATAATTGGCCGTGAAGTGTACAGAGCCGCCGCCGACCTGCCGGCCATATTCGATTGCCTTATAAAGCTTCGCGGGCTCCTGCTCAGACTTGCGATACGTGATTGGCTGGGCCTCGGGATCGTTCGTCAGTCCGGGTAGGATTGTGTATTTCAGTTCGTCGTGCGAATAGTCGGACTCGCGCAGGTATGGTCCCTGCTCAAGCACCACCACGCGAAAGCCTGCTGTAGCCAGTTCTTTCGCCATGATGCCGCCAGAGGCGCCCGCTCCGATTACGAGAAAATCGACTTCGTCAGAGGCAGCAAAAGCAACTGTCGTCATTTGGCCTCGTTGTTCCGATGGGCGTCGTAATAGCCGAACGGCGGCTCATAGGCCATCTGGCTGTCGAAATCGATGTACTTCCAGCCGGCCTTCTGACGGTTCCCTCCATATTCGGGATTAGCAAGAAAACCTAGAACTACATGCGTTCGCAGAACCTCAAAGAACTCTGAGGCCTCAAGCCCGCGGATCAACTCCCGCCGCTGCTCGCGGCTTAGGCCTTCCACACTGGACGACGCTGGGAACAGCCTGGCGCGCAGCACGTCGACTTGCCGCAGACCGGCTTTATACTGCTCGCGCTTATCCGAGTCGAAGGTGGCCAGCGCGCGATCAATAAAATAGACAGCTCCGGCCTCCGTCGCACCGGGTCCATCGTCAGATGGAATGATCTCGGTCGCCAGCGCTGTCAACGTGATGCTGGCGGCGGTATCGAGATACTCGAAGGCAACCGGGTGTCCTTCAACAACCGCCTGCACAGCGTTCGTGGCGTGTTGTTGGGCCAACAGCACCTGGTGCATGGCTGCGAGCCCAAGAGAACCGAAAATCCATTCGCGGCGTGTCAGTAACATAAAGGTTTGAGTCCGCTAATAGTGACGGATTTTGCTCCGGGCTGCAACCCGCATCTGCCAAAAAAAGGCGGATCGGAACCCCCTCGGATGCATCTGAGTCTTCCGAAAAGCCGAAGAGTGTCCTGCTCCTGGTCGAGAAACTTTCCAGGCCCGCCACTTGGCGGGCAGGAATCTTACTTCGTAAAATCAAGGATTGAACCACGCGAAGCAACTAAAAATATGAGGTTATGCGGGAGCGAACTGTCGGAACAGGAGCTGCAGGCAGAAATCGAGAGGTTGCGGGCAGAGAATGAAAAGCTCAAGAACAAGGGTGTGCGGGGACTGAGCCTGAAGGTGAGCGAGAAGGGGGCTGTGTCTCTCTATGGCATAGGCCGCTTCCCGGTGACCTTATATAAGGAGCAGTGGGCCAAGATCCTTGGCATGGCGAGGGAGATCGAAGCCTTTATCCACGAGAATGATCATCTGCTCAAGGCCAAAGAATAAAATCACATGTCCGGTTGTCGGCTGGCGACACGACGACAACCCCGAGTTTACTTCGGCGCTTGCCCCGGCGGATTCTCGCTGGTCGGCGGCACAATTCCCTTGATTCGCAGATAGGTCACCATGTTCCCGTAGTGCTCGTCGGTGTGCGCCGTATTGAGCGAGAACAACGTGATCTTCGCTACATCGAAGTTCATGAATTTCGTCATTTGAGCGCCCTTGGCATCGGTCATGCCTTCAAACGCTGTATTGCAGTATGCAACGGCGTCCTTGAGCGCGGCTACGAGATCGGCCTTTGAGCTCTTCGTTTTTTCTATGTCCTTCCCAGGATTCGCTGCACCCGTGGCCAGCGAGCAGAAGAAATAATTTTCCTCGGCCACATGACCGACCAGTTGGCCAAAACTGCGAACTTCCGGTACTGGTTTGAACGAGTAGTTTTCTTCCGGCATTTTCTGAGCCGCACCAATGACCGCGTTGCTCACAAACCCATAAAGACCTTTTTCGCTGGTGGTAATCGGATTCGCCGATGCAGCGGCCGGCGCTTGCCCGAATAGAGCAATGGGAACAGCCATCACTGCGACAAACACAGAACAAAGTCTTTTGCTCAAATGACACCTCCGGGTGAATCATGCCAGATGCTGGACAGGCCCGGAAAAGTAATGAGTCGAATCGAGTCACTCGTAAGACGGGCCGTTACCGAAATCGAATCAGATAATACATGCCGTTCTGGCGAGCATTATCTCCTGCGCGGCTTCCACGCTTAGGCGGTGGACAAACTGCCCAGGACCGAAGCGACGATAACGGTCTATCGCTTCCTCAATAAATGTTGATCGAGCAGCACTGATGTTCGCGCATTGTTCGCGCCATCAGTGAGCCTCACCTAACTGATTGACAATAAGGAGGTTATTTCGGGCTATTGCCGACGCCAGCAGATTTGCGGCCAACAAGGATAGCTCGACCACTTCGCCTTTAGTTTCAATGACTTAATTCGAAGAACACGAACACGAGTCTGGATCGTCTGCTGTCTTGCCAATCCTGTAAATTATTGATTTTAAATGGTGGCCAGAGACGGGATCGGAGTCTCTTCGCTCTTTTAGAATCTGCAACTTACACATTCAAAACAGTGAGGAAGATGAAGAAAGTGCCAGAATGCCCGCTTGTGCTTTCAATTTGCTTTCAAAATCTGACGTGTGCGAGCGACAGCAAATCACGCGCGACGACCCTTATGGAAACACCGGTAAAGGCGGACATTTGTCCACGTGGAGGTATTTTTTGCAGGCCGCATCCGAAGGATGGGCGGTGACACGCTCACGCGCGAGGGCCATCAAATCGCGAATATCGATGGCGTAGACTTGCACGGTCGTATCATGACTGGCGGTGGCCAGCCGCTTGCCGTCCGGGCTCCAGGCCACGCTGGCAACAGGGCCACTGTGGCCGCTCAGGGTCAGAAGTTCCTCGCCACCATTCGTGTTCCACACCTTCGTCGTCTGGTCCCAACTGGCGGTAGCCAGCCGCTTGCCATCCGGACTCGAGCCTACGCTCAAAACATAGCCCCTGTGGCCGCTCAAGGTCAGCAGATCTTTCCCGGTGCCTCCGTCCAATACGCTCGCCGTAAAGTTCCCATTTCCGGTCGCCAGTCGCTTGCCGTCCGGGCTCCAGGCTATGCTCTCGACAGTGAGATTGTCGCCGCTCAGGTTCAGCAGCATTTGTCTGCTCGTGTCGACTTCCCAAACCTCCGCCATCGGGCTCCCCCCACCCCCGATGGCCAGTCGCTTGCCGTCAGGGCTCCAGGCTACGCTGTAAACAGGGCCGCTGCGGCCGCAGCAGTTCCTTGCCGGTGTTCGTGTCCCACACCTTCGCTGTATTATCCCCACTCCCTGTCGCCAGCCGCTTGCCGTCCGGGCTCCAGGCCACGCTGTAAACAGGGCCGCTGTGGCCTCTCAGGGCCAGCAGTTCCTTGCCGGTGTTCGTGTCCCACACCTTCGCTGTATTGTCTGCACTCCCTGTCGCCAGTCGTCTGCCGTCCGGGCGCCCAAGCCACCGTCCTGACAGTCCCACCGTGGCCGCTCAGGGTGAGCAGTTCCTTGCCCGTATCGGCGTCCCATACCTTCGCCGTCTTGTCTGCACTCGCGGTGGCCAACCGCTTGCTGTCCGGGCTCCAGGCCACGCTGGTAATTTCGCTGCTGTGGCCGCTCAGGGTCAGCAGTTCCTTGCCCGTGGCCGCGTCCCACACCTTCGCCGTCTTGTCTCCGCTTCCGGTCGCCAGCCGCTTGCCGTCTGGACTCCACGCCACGCTGATAACAGCGCCATTATGACCGCTCAGGGTCAGCGGTTCCTTGCCCGTGGCTGCGTCCCACACCTTCGCCGTATTGTCTACGCTTCCGGTCACCAGCCACTTGCCGTCTGGACTCCACTCCACGCTGATAACAGAGGCATTATGGCCGCTCAGGGTCAGCAGTTCCTTGCCCGTGGTCGCGTCCCACACCTTCGCCGTCTTATCCCAACTCCCGGTCGCCAGCCGCTTGCCGTCCGGGCTCCAGGCCACGCCGGAAACAGGGCCACTGTGGCCGCTCAGGGTCAGCAGTTCCTTGCCGGAGTTCGTGTCCCACACCTTCGCTGTATTGTCTCCGCCGGTCGCCAGCCGCATGCCATCTGGACTCCAGGCCACGCTGAAAACATAGTTACTGTGGCCGCTCAGGGTTAGCAGTTCCTTGCCCGTGGCCGCGTCCCACACCTTCGCCGTCTCGTCGTAACTCGCGGTCGCCAGCCGCTTGCCGTCCGGGCTCCACGCCACGCTGGAAACATAATTACTGTGGCCGCTCAGGGTCAGCCTGACGTGGGATGCAAGAATGGCTCGATGTAACTGATCCTCGGCGTCCGGTAGGAGGATTGGAGCATGTTGCCATGAGGTTTCCACAGCTTGGGCCGCAGCCAGCACGGATATCTCAGGGTCGGAATTCTGGCTTAGGAGAGAACCTGAAATCAGTTCATACGTCCTCGATTTGGTGCCGTTCTCTTCTGCGATCCGCTCTAGTTGCTCGGCCTGATCTTTGCTGATCTTTGCGAATTCGGCCTGCTGGGCCGCGATCTTGGCATTTTCCTCCGCAATACTTCGTGCCCTTGCTTCGGCTGCCCGCTCATTGTCACCTGCAACCTTCGCTTCGTGCTCGCGTTGCAGAGCAACCTGACTCTGATTTACCGCTTTTTTACCTTGAATTATGGCAAACGGAAGAAGAAGAGCGGCTACAACTATCAACAACCCGAGCGCAATGGCAGCGCCCAATGCTGCCCGCCTTGCCCAGTTGACTTTTCGATTCCTCTTGATCCATGCGACGTCGAAAACGCGCTCGTAAATCAGATTACGAACGTTCAGGAACCCGGCTGACGAATTCACAACTCCGGCGAGTTTCAGCCATGCGCAGACCGGATCAGCCTCTTGGTCGGGAACCCTTTTGCCCTGGCAAACGTCGCGATATAGGAGAAGCACTCCCTCGCGGTTCCGCGCTCGCTTCGTGAGCATGTCACGAACAAACTGAAGGTTGCTGTCTTTCTCGGCCTGTTCGCCAAAAAACAGAGACTCGATGCGGGATTCGAGACTTGTTGATAGCGGCTGATCAGAAAGCGAGCGGAATACCCTCAGTGTGAGATAGGGATGTCCACTGGTGTAGTGGAAGACGGACCGAACGAGGTCTGGTCCGGCACCAAGATCCCGGACAGCATCGTCCTCAGTGAAGTCCAGCAAATCGACGCGCTCGCCGATGTTGAAAGGTGTGCGTTCCGCATCCTTCATCAAATCGCCTGGCGATGCCACGCCAAAAAGCACGAAGGAGAGCCGCGCAAGTTCCTTATCAGTCGCTCGTGCGTTGTAGAGGTATCGGATAGAGGCGAAGAAATCGTCTGTGAAGTCCAGCCGCAGGGTCGTGTCGATCTCGTCAATGAACACCACGACGGGCTCATGAACCTGCGGAAGGACTGCTTCCGTCATATATCGGCTCAGACGTTGAGCGACGCTCAGGTGCTGATTAGCATCCCACCATTCTCGGATACCGGTTTGCAGCTCCAGTTGTTCGGCGATCTTTTCAAGAAACCCGCGATACCATTGCTCGGCGGTGGTCAAAGCTCCAAGTTCGGTGAGGTCGATAATGACGGGATTGATGCGATCCTCGATCAGAACCTCAGCAGTTCGAATCATCAGACTCGACTTGCCCATCTGCCTGGAGGTGAGTACGTAAGCAAATGTGCTTTCACGGCACAGCCGGAGCAGGGCGTCGTCAGCAGCCCTCTTTACGTAAACCCCATCGCCTGCCTGGACAGTGCCACCAGCGACGTATTGAACCTGTGGCTGAACCTCACTCATAGGCGATCACGAACATATTGCGCGTACAGAGTGCATCTCGGGACAACTTTGCCACCAACGGACTTTACAAGACCGGCGCTCTCTAGCCGATATGCGAGCTTCCGATCGGAACATCCCTGGCCGCGAGCCACCTGCTTCAGAGCGGCGGAGAGGTTCGGGTAGTTAAGCAGACGAAGGAAATAGTTGCGCAGGTGGTCTCCAAACGGCCCGGAATCTTCCGCAGCATCGGCAAACAACTGGTCAGGCGTCATTCCGTTCTTGACCAGATAAAACGCCTTTCTCGTCAGGTACGGCTGGCCGTGGAGAAGGTCGAAAAGGCGATCTGCCTCTGAAGCAAAAAGCGGGCTTTCGTGGAGTTCGTTCAACCGGCGTACCTGGTCCCCATCGAAATCGGAGAGCTGCACGACTCCTCCTACGTTAAAAGGGGATTCGTGGTCCCGATCGATGAACAAGGTAAGGTTCCGTCGAAGTTACCAGAACCAGATCAAGTCTTTTCCAGAGTTTCTTTTTGAGAGGGTTGGCCCGCTGGTTATGCCATGAGCGAAGCATTCCAAAAAAATCGTAGGTGAACTCGGCCTGAAAGAGTATGTCGGCTTCATCAATGGCCAAGACCGTTGAGACCTCCGATTCCTGCAAGACCTGCTTCTCCATGTAGCGGCTGAGATTCTGAGAATCCGAGAGATCCGGGTCCCACACACTGCCGCATCGGGCGGCAGATCGAGCCCCTCCGCGCCCGCACGGCCAAAGCGGCGAAAGAACGTTCCGCTATCGCTCAGGCTTTCCTGCCCAAGCATCTGGAAGTCGATCAAGGCGCATCGTTTTCCGGACTCCATAGCCGCGCTGAGGGAACGCACTAGGAGCAACGTTTTCCCCATCTGGCGGGAGCCTTTGATGACCAACGTGACGCCCTGCTGTGAGATTGTCCGAAGGGCCTTATCATCGGATGTCCTTTGGATGTAGCGCGGATCGTCTATATCGAGGCCTCCTCCGGGCGGAGGGAGAGGAGCGGAATACAGGGGGAGGAGAGTCGCGCAGCGAGACCGCCGGAAGTGAGATTGGCGTGGCTGGAAGCTCGGATCCGGCGACTGCGTCTGCGAGTTCTTTAATCACGCCATCGGTATCCGCCGGGCCGCGCCACAGCGCGTACTGGACGGAATCAAGATAGGCGTTCAGGGGATAAGGAAGCGGACCGGTATATGCCAAACGAACGGGCAAGATAGTTGGTCCCTTGCCTGATTTGGCCGCCTGTTTGCGGGCGATCTCAACCTCGCCCTTGACCATCTCACTAGCGCTCGATGCAGCGGTCAAAAAGACGATCAAGAAATCAGAGGAGCGCAACTTCTCTTCGATTTCTTTCGCCCATTCTTGACCCACTCTCAGAGTGCGATCTATGAAAACGGCGTGGCCTTTCTCTTGCAGCGACTCGAAAACACGAATCGCTAATGCGCTATCTGGCTCGACATTCCGCTTGTAGCTTATGAAAACGCCTACTTTAGCCGCCATCGCAGCCTCGCCGTGGCACTCATATTACTGGGCAATTCGATCGGAATCTAC
>Ga0206862_1169_pt1 | contig 16262 bp, 13 predicted proteins | sample Alteio_BWOrgCont_43_FD_152625 | JGI IMG/M metagenome (GOLD analysis project Ga0206862, IMG submission 152625) | Enriched cells from forest soil in Barre Woods Harvard Forest LTER site, Petersham, Massachusetts, United States -... | ecosystem: Environmental > Terrestrial > Soil > Temperate forest >... | reverse complement strand
CAGCCCCGTGACGCGCTGCACTTGCACGCGCGCGCCCGCGGGAATCGCCTGCGGCGCCATGGCTCGCCACAACTCGCCATGCAAGCGCACCATGCCCGTGAACAGCCCCTCGCCGGCCGGAGTTTCCAGCGCCTCGGTGACCTCGGCCGCGGAGCCGACCAGTTGCGCGGCACCGGTTGCCGGCTTCCATTCGCGCGAACGCAACACCAGACGCATCAAGAAAATTGTCAGTACCGCAACCGGCAGAGTGACGCCCAGCGCCACGCCCAAGCTCACTCCCGCGCCCGTCCAGCACACCGTGGCTGGTGAACTTGGCCTCCAGAATAAACATGGCCAGCGCCGCGGCGATCAGCAACAGACCCGCAAAGTTTACCGGAAGAATGTGCATCGCGAACAGCGCCAGCACCGAGGCGATCAAACCCACTACACCAGGCGCTACCGCTCCGGGATGCGTGAATTCGACGTAAAGCCCGACAACTCCGACAATCAGCAAAATAAAAAATACATCGGGCTGGACGATGCGCGACAGAAATCGCTGACGCGTGGACAACCCCACCGGAACGCGCTCGGCATCGTGCAGATCCAGCCGGGTGGTGCTGCCGTCAAAGCGCGTAATCGCGCGGCCATCGAGTTTTGCCAGCAGATCGTCGGGGGAATTGGCGATCAGGTCCACGAGCTTTCCGTTCAGCGATTCGGTGTCGGTGAAGGCTTTGCCGTCGGTCACCGCGGTCTCTGCCAACTCCACGTTCCGTCCGCGCTTGGTGGAATAGCTGCGCAGAAACGCAGTAGCGTCGTTGAGAATTTTTTTCTTGAGCGTCTCATCCACAGCCACCGGGTAACCGCCCACCTCGACCAGCGGCGACGCCGCGCCGGCATGCGTGCCCGGGGCCATGGCTGCCACGTCGGCGGACAGCAGAATGAAAAATCCCGCGGAGGCGCCGCGCGATCCGGTCGGCCACACATACACCACGACGGGGACCGGCGAGGAAAGAATGTGCTGAATCATGTCTTGCATGGAATCTTCCAGGCCGCCCGGCGTATCCATGGTGATCAGCACCAGGGCAGCATGCTCCCGCGCAGCCTGCGCGATGCCCCCATCCACGTATTCGGCCATGATGGGTTCGATCTCATCGCCGATGCGCATCTCGATCACGCGCGGGCGCGCGGAAACAGTCTGCGCCGGGGCGGCTGAGACGTGATGGGGCAGAAACAAAGTCAGGAAAACGCCGCCGGTAAGAACGGCGAGAACCACGGCAAGCACACTAAGAGGCGCACAACGGTGCGACATCGTAAGGCTATTGTAACAGAAGCACGCAGTGGCGACGTTTCGGCGCGCGCGTTCGCGACCTCGGCGAAGCAGCTCAGCCCTTGGGCGCCTGGGCCGGCGGCACAGGCGCGGGAGTCGGTAGCGGCGCCAACTCATCCAGCACCATCTGCACGTCGGGGCTGGTAAGCACTGGCGCGAAGGCAGGATCGGTGCGCGCCTTCATTAACTGTTTGTAGCCTTCCTCCGAGGCGCGGCGCAAATAAATGGCGCAGTGCGCTCCGTCACCCAGTTGCGCGTAAGACTTCGCCATGGTGTAGTTGAAAAGCCCATGATCGCTTACCGAGCGGTCCTGCAGGATCGGACCGTCTCGCGCGGTGGCATCGAACACGCCCGGGTCCATGGCCAGCGCATGATGAAAGTTGTCCAGCGCCTCGGGCAGCTTACCCAGGTTGAAGTAGGCATAGCCGAGATTGGTGTAATAGGCCGCCGTAGTGGGCCGCAGCGCCAGGGCCTTCTGATACTCGCGAATAGCCTTGCGGTAATCCTTCAGCGAAAACCAGACCGTGCCCAAGTTATTGAATCCGTCGGCGAATTTTCGATCCACACGCGTCGCGCGCTCAAACATTTTTCGCGCGCCTTCCAGGTCGGTTTCCTGCATCAGCGCGATCCCCGCGAAATTCGGGTAGGACGGATCGTGCGGATACTGCTTGGCGAGCCTCTCAAAGATTTCCGCGGCGCCTGTGTAGTCCTTTCGCGCCATCATCAAGCGGCCGTCGAGAATGTCTCTGTCGGCCTGCGTCTCCGTGATCGGCGCGGGCGTCGCGCCAGAGACGGAACCAGGCCGGCTCGCGGCCGGCGACGAAGCTTGGGTTTGTCCAGCGGAAAGAAACTGCGCGGCGAGTAACGTGGTAAGAAGAACAGCCGCCACGATGAACCTTCTCATGGCGATACCCTCCTTGGCGATCAGCGCCCCACCCGGGAGCTATTTCTGGGGATTGTCCTGATCCTGATCTCTCTTGCCCGCCCCAAAGATACCAAAAATGCGCTGCAGCAAACGGGGTTTCTTTCCCTGGGATGCGTCGTCCGAAGACTGATCCGCGGTTTCCGAGGATGGTGCCTGTGACTTTTTTGGCGCGGGAGCCGCGGCGTCCGCCTGCGCATCTGCGCCGGACTTGGGCTGGCCGCCGAAGAGGCGACCGATCCAGGAAACCGGCGGCGTTTCCGAGAGCAGCTTTCCACCATGCTTATCGCAGTACTCCGTAGGCTCGGTGCCGGTGATAAACACCTCCTCCCGTTTCATCGGACAGGAGGGAGTGGCCAGCATCATGGTCTCCGGGTCAATCTCCACCGTGGTGATTCCATCCGGCGGCGAAAAATCCGTCAGATTGCTGTAGCCGGGAAGGGCCGTCGCACGCTTCATGAATTCGGCCCAGATGGGTCCGGCGGAACTCGCGCCGGTCAGGTCCAGATCGCGATTGTCGTCAAAGCCGACCCAAACAATGCACAGAAGATTGGAGGTGTATCCGGCAAACCAGCCATCCCGCGAAGTCCCGGTCTTGCCCGCGGCCGGGCCGGTGAAACCGCGCGCCCGAACCGATGCGCCCGTGCCGCGATCAATGACGTCTTCCAGAATGCTGGTCACCTGATATGCCACCCGCGGATCCAGCACCTTGCGAGAAACCACGCTATTGTGCTCGAGCTCTGCGCCGTTGTTGCCGATTACCCGATCAATGAACATCGGTTCGACACGCGTACCTCCGTTGGCGAAGGCGGTGTAGGCGCCGGCAACCTCCAGCGGGGTCATCTCATAAGCGCCCAGGGCCAGCGCCGGCGTCGGCTGAATGTTGGCCTCCACGCCCATCTGCCTGGCCACCTGCACCACGCGGTTGTAACCCACCAACTCGGCTACCTTGACCGTGGCCACGTTCAACGAAAACGTCAGCGCGTCGCGCAGCGTCACCGGGCCGCGAAATTCCTCGCCGTAATTGTTAGGGGTGTACTCCTGGTTGTCGTAGTCGAACGTGGTCGGCTCGTCCACTACGGTGGTCATCGGCGTAACCACCGGCGAAATATTCTCCACCGCGTTGTCGAAAGCCGCGGCATAAACGAAAGGCTTGAACACCGATCCGGGCTGCCGCTTGGCCAGCGCGTGATTCAGCTGGCTCTCCCCGTAATTACGGCCGCCGATCAGCGCGCGTATCTCCCCGGTGTGCGGATCGAGGGCCAGAAAGGCCACTTGCGCCTGGGCGAATTGCCCCGCCTTCTTCCACTTCGCATACCGCCGTGCCAGTTGCTGATCCAGATTCGCTACGCCGATCGCCAGCGCGTCGCCCGCCGCGCGCTCCAGTTGCGGATCGAGCGTGGTATACACGCGGAAGCTGCCGGAAAGCAGATCCGCCTGTGAAAAGCGGTCAAGCAAGTGATCGGCCACCATATCCACAAACGAGGGCGCGTCGCTGTTCTCCGTTCCGCCGGACACAATCTTCAACGGCACGCGCTTCGCATCGGCTTCCTGCTGCTCGGTCAGGTAGCCGTTTTCCACCATCTGCTTCAGCACGCGATCGCGCGCCTCCGCGGCACGTTCGGGGTAGCGCTCCGCCGATGAGTAGCGGTTCGGCGCGCGGATAATGCCCGCCAGAAAGGCCGCTTCCGCCGGCGTCAGGCTGCGAATGTCCTTGTTGAAATATGCAAGGGAGCCCTCGGCGAAGCCGTGAATCGCGAAACTGCCTCGATTACCCAGATAGATCTCGTTGGCATACAGCTCAAATATCTGCTGCTTGCTGAAGCGGCGTTCCAGCTCCAGTGCCACCATCGTCTCCGCCAGCTTGCGGCTCCAGGTCCGCTCCGTCGTGAAAAAGAAGCTTCGCGCCACCTGCATGGTCAGCGTGCTGGCGCCCTCCAGCCGGTTGCCACGCACGTCGGCCAGCATCGCGCCGAAGATGCGAATAAAGTCCAGGCCACCGTGCTCGAAGAAGCGCTTATCCTCGGCCGATAGGACCGCGTGCAGCAGCACCGGCGGTACGTCGTCGAATTGTACGTGACGCCGCTTTTCGCGCGAGCTGTCGAAAATATTGGTGAGAAGCTCCGGCTCGATCTCCGCGCTGTCCGGCATTGACTGGTCGTCAAGCAGTACGATCTGCCGGATCGAGCTGCCACCGAAGCTGACTCGCAGCGCATTCTTTCCGGCAAAATAAGACGTGCTTTCCGGATGAACCTCCACACCGGCCTTCTGGATCGAGTACCAGCCCGGCGCGCCATCCTCCTGCGCGGGCCCGTAGCCGGAGCGTTGCAGGGCGCTGACCAGTTGCGGCGCGGTCATGCTTTCGCCGTTGAAGATGCGCGCCGGAGCGGCGTAAATTCGCGCGGTAGTCTGTTGGGTGTGGCCTGCCAGCCGCTCATCGATCATGCGGCCGTAGCTGACCCAGCGGTAAACCAGGAAACCCAGCCCGGTCAGGAAAATCGCGGCAACGGTCCCCAGCACCACCAGACCCAGGCGCGATGTAAGCAATCCACGGCTGATGCGCACACGCATGCGTTTCGCCTCAGACAATTCCGCCCTGCGCGTCCTCTATGTCTGGACGCTCTGTCGCAGGAACTCTACAGTCCGCACGCGGCCGGGTGCGTGGTCTTCCGAAAGGGACCGCATCTGTTGGATGCCCGCATAAGGAAACGCGGAACGAACTTGCGGCCCGTGGAGAAAAGTTTAGCAAAAGATGGGTGACTCCGTATGGAAAAGCGGGGTCATCATGCATCCACGGCCCACCGGTCCTAGAGGGCGTTGTTCGTCGCGGTGGGGTGAAAATTCAGCGTCCACTGGTAGAACTGCAGGTCCACGGTGACGCTGTAGCTGGCATCGATCTGCACATCCCCATTGACCTGTGTGACTTTGATGTCTTCCGGCTTCAGGGGGAGATCGTCCTTTTGGGCCTCCGTCAGCAGGTTCTTGCGAATGTCGTCCGGACTTTGCCGGTTGACGGACGCAAATCGCGCCGTTGTTTTCATGCTGTCCTCAAACTCATACCCGCTGAACAGCACAGGCACAACCTTGATGCCCACGTAGAGGGAAACCAGAAAAAACAGCAGCCAGACGACGGCCTTGAGCGAGACCGCGCCGCGCTCCCCCGCTCGCCTGCACCTGTTTCTCAGGGGAGGTCGCGGCTGCGTCGAAAATGTGGGTTTCTGCCGCATAACTGTCTCCGATACCCCATTTGAGGCTAGCACCGCAGGGGGGGCCGGTCGATAGCCCGCAAGTCCAGGCGTTCGTGGCAGTAAACGCCAGGGACTTAGGCGGTCCGGGAGCTGAAGAACGCGTTTTTAGGGGTTAGTACGCCTTGCCGAAGATGGCTTTACGGGTGGCTGTGTTGCCGCAGCGAATGCACGTCCCTGGCGTTTCGGGCTGCCGAATCATTCCGGCTGAGATTGCCGTAGTTTTGGTCCCGGCGGCGACGGCCGCATCCAGTGGCACGCAGCGCACCGTGGCCTTGGTCTCTTCCTTGATGCTGTTCTCGCACTCCCCGGTGCTGCACCAATAGGAGAACGCGAAGCCGGTCTCCACGGCCCCCTTGAACTCGTCGTAGTTCTTGGGATCCGCAATGTGGGCGTCACGAAAGGCCCGCGCGCGGTCCAGAAGAGCCTGCTGGATGGTCTCCAGCATCTGCGCCACCACCGTAGACAATCCCTCCTGCGACACGAAAGACTTTCCTTCCTTGCCGGGCTTGTCGCGCCGCGCGAGCACCACGGTGCCCTTGGCCACGTCTTTGGGGCCGATCTCAATGCGCAGTGGCACCCCGCGCATCTCCCAATCGTTGAACTTGAAGCCGGGGCTGCTGCCCTCGCGCTCGTCGCTGCGCACGCGAACGCCCGCGGCGACCAGCTCCGCATGAATCTTGCGCGAGGCTTGCAGCACCTGTACCTTCTCCTCCTCATTCTTGAAAATCGGCACGATGACCACCTGTAGGGGCGCCAGCCGCGGTGGCAATATCAAGCCCTGATCGTCGCCGTGTACCATAATGATCGCGCCGATAAAGCGCGTGGACAGGCCCCACGACGTGGTCCAGCAGAACTGCAGCGCGCCCTCGTGGTCCAGGTAACGGATACCGAAGGCTTTGGAGAAGTTCTGCCCCAGGTTGTGCGACGTGCCGGCCTGCAGGGCCTTTCCGTCGCCCATCATCGCTTCGATTGAATAGGTCTCGTCCGCGCCTGCAAATCGCTCTGAAGGCGATTTGGCGCCGGGAATCACCGGAATGGCCGCTTCGTTCAGCGCAAAATCGGTATAAATGTCCAGCATCTGCACCGTCTCAGCTTCGGCTTCCTCAAACGTGGCGTGCGCCGTGTGACCCTCCTGCCAGAAAAACTCCAGCGTGCGCAGGAAAAGCTTGGTGCGCAGTTCCCAGCGCACCACGCTGTTCCATTGGTTGATCAGCAGCGGCAGGTCGCGGTAAGACTGAATCCATTTGGCGTACTCGTAGCCGATGATGGTTTCCGAGGTCGGACGGATCACCAGCGGCTCTTCGAGCTTTTCGCCGCCGCCGTGCGTTACCACCGCCAACTCGGGGGAAAACCCGGCCACGTGCGACTGCTCTTTCTCGATAAAGCTGCGCGGGATCAACAGCGGGAACGCCGCGTTCACGTGCCCGGTGGCCTTGAAACGCTTGTCCAGCGCGGCGGTGATGTTCTCCCACAGCGCCCAGCCATAGGGGCGCACGATCATGCAGCCGCGCACCGGCGCATAGTCGGCCATTTCCGCGCGCAACACCAATTGGTTGTACCACTCGGAAAAATCCTCGGCGCGCGTGGGCAGCTTCTGATCGCTCATGAAATCCTTTCGCTTGAAGGGTAGAGACGTTGAAGGCTAATGGACGCTCCCAACCCTTGTCAACCAACGTCAATTCTCGGTAGTGGGTAGTGTCCTAATTTGACTCTAGAGACGGTGTCATTCCGAGCGCTTGCCCCAAACGAGTGCCTCTCACCCACCAAAAACAGCGAGGAATCTGCTGTTCTCCTTTTTCTTGCGCTCCGTTGCCTTCACACGCAGTTCCGTCCTGCCAAGCTAGGACAGTATCCAATCCTCGGCAGTTTCGTAATCTGCGCTCCACGGTTTCATGGTCTGCAGTTCTTTAGGGGGTCGGAGCTTCAGCTCCGACATTCAGCCTCACAAACGCTCTGGGCTTTAGCCCCTGAGGAATTACTTTTGTCACCCGGAGACCAAACCAACAAATCCTCAAACCCAAGCCGTTAACACCCACGCACCATAGCCTCGCATCGTCCTGGCCGGCAGATTACAATAACGACCATCGTGCCGATACTCGTTCCCGCTTCCACCATTCCGGCTTCCTACAAGCCGAAAAGAAAGTTCATGCAACTGGCCATCGCTGAAGCCAAGCTCGCCGGCGACCGCGGCGACTATCCCATCGGCGCGGTGATTACCCGTCTGATGGGCAATCGCGAGGTGGTCATCGCCAACGCCGGAAATCGCGTCAAGACCTCCGGATCAAGCATCAAGCACGTCGAACTGGAAACGCTCAAATACGTTTCCAGCGGCTACGGGCGCTACCTTCCCGATTTTGTGTTGTATTCCACCCACGAGCCCTGCGCCATGTGCGCCGGAGCCTGCGTGTGGTCCAGAATCGGCGCCGTGGTTTACGGCGTTTCGCAGGAAGATATTGACGCCTACGGCCGCAAACACGGCACGGGCGATTACAAGTGGCGAGCTTGCCTGATTTCCTGCGAGTTTATCTTCAAAAAGGGTAATCACCCCATCCCGGTCGTCGGCGGGTTCCTGCGAAAAGAGTGCCAGCAGCTGTTCAGCTACAAACGCGGATAATTTTACTCTGCCGGCCTGTGGACGTGGCCGTCAGCGCTGCGAGGCCTTGCCTGAGGTCACTCGGGAATTAAATTCGCGGGATTTGCCGCGAGGAATCGTCACCGCCGTCCAGTTCTGCCCCGCGTACTGTTTGGCAAGGTAGATAACCTGCCCCAGATGATACGAGGTGTGCGCCACCATGCGCTGGATGGCCTGCATCACCGAATGCGCCTCGCCGCGAATGTGCACGGTGCGGCCCAGGTCTTCTTCCTTCAAACCCGCCAGAGTGTCGAAGACGCATTTCCAGCCCGATTCCCAATCGTCCATCAGTTCCGCACGCGTCGCAGGCGGCGATTCAAACTCTCCGTCGCGGTCGCGGCTTGGCTTCTCGCCATCCGTCTCCAGAAAATCGGTCCAGCGCGAGCGCATGTTGCCGGCGAGGTGCTTGACGATGATGGCAATGGAGTTGGATTCGGCGTCGGGTGAGGCAAACAGGCCCTCGTCCGGGGCCTGCGCCATGGCGCGCTCGGCCAGCCGTTTGTAAAGACGCAAAACGTCGGTCGAATCCTTCAGATAGGAAGTTGTGAATTCGTGTGGCATAGGTCGGGAGTTTGTTCCGTTTCTAACGGGAAAGATGGCCGTTATTTCAGCGCGCCCAATCGCTCCAGTTCCACCTGCGCCCCGCGATACTCAAAGTTGGTCTTTGCCCCCGTGGCCACCGCGGCCTGAAACTCCCGTCTCGCTTCGTCCTTGCTGCCATTGAGCAGCGCGCGCTCGCCCAGATAGAAATTCGCCTCGCACGTTCGATCCACGGCGTACTTCGGATTCGAGGTTTTGCCCAGCGCGACCAAACCCTCGGGGTTGGCCTTTCCCAAATACACCTGGATCACCGGGCCCGGCCACTTCGTCAGTTGCAGGTTGGCGGAATTGTCCGCCAGTTGGCTCTGCCCCTTGATCCCACTGCGTGATTGCGCGAGGTACAACCAGATCACCGAATAGCCATCCGTCGGATCGGCTTGCATTGCGCTGGTTTCGTCTTGCAGGGCGCCCGCAAAATCGCCCATGAAAAAATGCAGAATGCCCCGCGTTTGCAGCGCGAAGGGGTGCTGCGGATTCAGCTCCAGCGCCCGGTCATAATCCTTCAGCGCGCGATCGTAGTCCCCCTTGTTGACGTAGGCCGCGCCGCGATTTTTTATGGCAATGAAATAATCGGGATTCAGCATGATGGCGCGGTCGTAATCCTGTATGGCGCGATCGTTGTCGCCCTTATACATGTACGCTGCGCCGCGATTGTTCAGCACCTTGTCGTCGTTGGGATTGATCGCCAGAGCGCTGTTGAAGTCCGCGATGGCGCTGTCAAAGTCGTCCTTGTTGCGATAGGCGATTCCGCGGTCGTTGTATGCCGCCCGGCGATTTGTTTCCGATAGGATCCCTGATTGAATCGCCGCGGTGCAGGCCTGCAGCACCTCGTCGGGGTTGCCGTTCACATCCATAATGCATTTGTCGAGGCTGGCGCTGACGCTGGTCTGCGCGCGCAACGGAACCGCGAAGGGCAGCAGGAATAAGAGAGCGGCGGCGGCTTGCGCGACTCTACCGCCCAAGGGACGCCGCGCGAATAACGAGTGGCTGGCCGCGACATTTGCCCGCGACGATGTGAGCATTCCCCCGTTCATGCTTTCCTCCTTCGCCTGACCGCGGCAATATCAAACCTTACCTGTTGTCATATAACGGAGCGAATCGCAAAGCAAGCGGCGAAACGCTTTACGCCCCGCGGCTATTTCCCGAGCGGGTGCTCCTTAAAAAACTTCACCGTAAGGTATGGCGCTCCCGGCGGATAGACGTGCCCACCCTCATGAATATAGGTCACCACCGGCGTGCCCTTGTCCGACGCATAACTCATGCACTCGCCGCCGCACGGCGTCCCCGTCTCGCTCACCCCGTCCAACTGCCGCGCCGTAGCGATGGATTTTACCTGATCCTGGAATTTCACCGTGCGGTCGCGTTGACCCGCCACCGCCAGCAGCGGCTTGGGCTGGCTGAGATGCACGGAATCGGGAATGCGCCCCGAGACAATCGCGAAAGCCGCGAACACACTCGTTCGCGCGGACCACAGCACGTAGGAAAACATCGCCCCGTTGGAAAATCCCGTGGCATACACGCGCGCATCGTCCACCGGGAACTTCTCGTGCAGCGTCGCCAGCATCGCGTCCACAAACTTCACATCGCGCTGGCCGTCTTCGTCGGTGAGGTTGTAAACCCAGCCGTAGCCCTCCGGGTCAGCCTCCGGATTCGTGGGCAGGCCTTGTGGATACACAACTACAGCCTCCGGCCAGTACGTCTCAAAATGCATGCCCCTCTGCGCGTCGTTCATATCCCCGCCATGGCCGTGGAACGCTAGGATCACTGGGGCTTTTCCGGAAGCGTCTGCCTTGGAGGGCGCATAGACCAGCGCCTGGCGCTCCACGCTGTTCACGTTCCACTTCATCACCGTTCCCTTGGGGCCGTCGGCGGCCGGCGCCGCCAAGGCCAGGCACGCCACGCTGCCTGTCAGAGCGAGAACCATCAAACCGCACTTCCGGAATTGCCTTCGCCTCAACGCCACGCCCCCCAACAACCTTGCAGACCGTGCTAAACGATACATCCGCCCTCACTTTCGGGCCAGTCCAATCGTCGCACCAATCCCCCATCCGCAACCGAATCGTGGCCAACCACAGGAACGGAGCCGTGAGCGGCAAATCTCAGGCGAGTTAAGCCGAAATCGAAGTAGAAGCGGAAAGAATGTCCACGGGGGCCGCACCCTTGTGGTTTTCAAGGGTGCGGGTTTGAGTCCCATCAGTTCGCGGCAAAGATCCGCCGCCCGCCCAATTACTTCAGCGTCGCGGCAAAAAGTTCCGTCAGCTTCGCGAACGCACGTTCGGCCTGCGGCTTGTTGTAAACGGGGCTATCCAGCGTGGTCCAGCTATGATGCGCGCCTTCGTACGTCTCGCTCTCGTATTTCCCGCCCCATGCCGCCAGCGCCTTCTCGAACTTTTCGATGGCCTCTTTCGGCATGCTGCGGTCTTCCACGGCGTGCCCGAAGTAAAAACGCGTGGCCCCCGGCAAAATACGTTGCAACGTCAGGTGCGGGCTGTCCGGAGCGTCGGTGAACAGCCCTCCGCCGTGAAAGGACGCCACGGCCGCGATCTTTCCCGGCATCGCCGCGGCCATGCGCATCGCCATGGCGCCGGTGAAGCAATACCCCACCACACCCATTCGCCCACGTTTCACTCCCGGCTGCTTTTCCAGAAAATCCACATATTCCACGCCGTCGCGCTCCATCGCCGCCGGCGGCAGCGCGGCGCGCAGTTCGCCGATGCGCTTCATGGTCGCTTCGTCGCCCATTTTGATGGGGTAGTTCAACACCGGAGGCTTCCCGCTGCGGTAAAAAACGTTGGGCATCAGCACCACATATCCCTGCGAAGCCAGCCGCTTCGCCGAAGTCCGGTAAGCGTCCCGTATTCCCCCAATATCCGTAAGCAGGATGACGCCCGGCAGCGGCTCTGTGCTCTCGGGAAAATAAATGTACCCATCGCTGACGCCGTCTTCGATCCAAATCTCAATCGCCTTTTCGGTCACATTCTCGATCACATTTCCTCCTGGCCGCTAGAAACTCCCGAGAGCCTCTTCATCTCGGCATTCGGCACGCTCCACTGCCAAAAGATGAACATGCTAACAAAATTATACTTTCTTCGACGAGGTCCGGGCCCGCTGACACAGTTCCTTGGATGTAACCCACGCTGACTAGGCGGCGTCTAAGCTCGGTCTTCGCAACGTCCCCAATTGCCTAACTACAAATCCTGCAGCCAGGAGAGCGCACATCAGCGTCCACCCAACCCCTCGCTCGGTCGCCCGCGCACAACGCGGTGTGGCAAATTGTATCCGCACCATCGCGGTGGTTTTTGTGTTCGCGCTGATCCCACGATCGGCCGTCGCGCAGAACTCCACAGTCCAGCCACGAATCCTCGCACCGATTGATGAAAGCGCGCTGGTTACCCTGCCCGGCAACACGCATCCGCTGGCGCGTCCCCAAAACGATCGCGGCGCCGCCGCCGACAGCACGCCCATCCGCCGGATACTTCTCTTGCTGCAGCGCAGTCCGGATCAGGAGAGCGCGCTAAGAACGCTGCTGGACGACCAGCAAAACTCGTCTTCGATGAGCTTCCACAGGTGGCTTAGCCCCGCGCAGTTTGGCCAACAGTTTGGCCCCGCTGACGCCGACATTCAAAAGCTCACCGGCTGGCTTCAATCGCACGGGTTTCAGGTCGCACGCGTCTCGGCAGGCAAAACCATCATCGAGTTTTCCGGAAACGCCGGCCAGGTCCGCGAAGCCTTTCACACCGAGATCCACCGCTATTTCGTGGACGGCAAGGAGCGGCTGGCCAACGCTACCGACCCGCAAATTCCCGCCGCGCTGGCCGACGTGGTGGCCGGTCCCGTCTCTCTGCACAACTTCCCCGCGCCGCAACTCGCTCATATCGCCGGAACATTCCGCAAGAACATAACCGGCGGAACGGTCGCTCCGCTCTTTACGTTCAGTCCCGGCTGCGGCTCGACGCCATGCAACGCCATGGGCCCGGGCGATTTTGCGGCCATCTACAACGTCCAAAAGCTCTGGAATCCCCCTTCAGGCCCGGCCACGGACGGCACAGGTCAAACCATCGCCATCGTGGGCACTTCGGAGATCTGCACCGCCAACTCACCGGACTTTACCAGCCAGTGCAACGGTAATGACGACGTGGCGGCCTTTCGCAACGTGTTCGGCCTCCCACAAAAGGCGCCCAACGTAATCCTGGACGGCCCCGACCCGGGATTCGATCCGGGAGGCGGCGAAACCGAGGGCGACCTCGATGTCGAATGGTCAGGCGCGGTGGCCAGGAATGCCACCATTGACTTCGTCATCGCCGAACAAACCGAAGCGTCGCAGGGATTCGATCTGGCCGCTGAATATGTGGTGGACAATAATTTAGCCCCCGTCCTGAGTTCGAGCTTTGGCGAATGTGAAGCCGCCCTGGGGGGCAACGCAAACCAATTCCAGTACGCGTTGTGGGAGCAGGCCGCCGCGCAAGGTATCACTGTCACAGTGGCCGCGGGCGACAGCGGCTCGGCGAGCTGTGACAATCGTGACCTGTCTTCCCCAAACGCCGCGCAGTTCGGGACCTTCGTCAGCGGGGTGGCCTCCACGCCCTTCAACGTGGCCGTCGGCGGCACAGACTTCGACTTCGGCCTGTCCAATTATCAATCCACGTTTTGGAGCGCCGGAAACACGACGGTGAACGGCATAAACGCTGTCTCCGCGACGCAATACATTCCCGAAACCGCGTGGAACGATTCTTGCGCGCAAACCTTCACAGGTTCTCTCGCGGGATGCACTTCGCCGGCTAGCTCCACCTCCGTGAACATCCTCGCCGGAGGAGGTGGACCAAGCTCCTGCGCGGTGGAGACCACCAACACCGACGTCTGTTACGGCTACTGGCCTAAGCCTTCCTGGCAGCCGGTCGCCACCGCTTCAGGCTTCTCGGCGGTGAGCGATGTTGCGAGAGATATTCCCGACGTCTCGCTGTTTTCGGCATATGGCCCCATCACCAATACGTTCTACATCGTCTGTGAAGCCGATGAAATGCGCGCTCCGTGTTCGGTCAACGCTTCATCGTTCGATTTCCTCGGCCTCGGGGGAACATCCGCCGCGGCGCCATCCTTCGCCGGGATCATGGCCCTTGTAAACCAGAATATGGCCAATCTCAATCAGCCCGCTCGCCAGGGCAACGCGAATTACGTCCTGTATCACTTGGCTGCTAACCAAAGCGCTCTGAACTGCAGTTCTTCGGCGACGCCCGATTCCCGATGCACATTCAACGACGTGACTAAAGGTAACAATTCCGTCCCCTGCGTCGGAGGAAGCCCCGCTTGCAGCGACACCTCCAAGAACGGTACATACGGCATCCTTGAAACGAACGGTAATGCAGCCTTCAACGCCGGCATGGGTTTCGATCTCGCCACCGGGCTCGGGTCCGTAAATGCATTCAACCTGGTCAACAACTGGCCGGCCGCCGTCGGAGCCTTCACGCCTACGTCAACCACGCTGTGCCTCTCGACGACGGCGGGTACTTGCGTGCCCGGGCCGGTCACGTTGATTCACGGTCAAACGGTATACGTGACCGCCGCCGTTACCCCCACCAGCAGTAACACGCCGATCGGTGTGACGTGGTCAAACACCAAACCGGAACTGATTTCCTTGATTGGCACCTTCCCAGGACAAACGCCGGGGTGCACCGCGCCCAACTGCAGCTCCTCGGGGGTCATTCGTTTTGCGGCAACCTATGGCGACAACGCAGGGTTTTCCGTTCCAAACGCCGACGCGTTGCCGTTGAGCGCGGGTCAGCTGACCGCAATCTCCAACAACACCTTGGTGGGTGGCAGTTACCTGGTAAAAGCACACTTTGCGGGAGACGGCACCTTCGGGGCGAGCGACTCGGCGCCGGGGATTTCCGTCACGGTGAATCCCGAAGCCAGCACAGCCGCAGTGCAAGTCTGGGCTGTCAATCCTTCAACCGGAGATGCTTCCCCGGCGAGTTCCGCGCCGTACGGAACCCTGGATCTGGTGCGCGCCAGCGTGTCCGGAACGAGTTCTGGCCAGGAAACCGCCACGGGAACGGTGCAGCTTAGCGATAACGGCGGATCGGTTGTCGGGCCCTCTGGCGCCCAGAATGTTACCACGTTGCCGCTCACCACCGAGGGCTACGCCGAAGATCAAACGCCGTTTTTGTCCGTGGGCACCCACAGCCTCGTCGCACAATACGCCGGAGATCCCAGCTATCATGCGAGCCTGCCCTCTACACCGGCTCTCTTCACCGTGAACTCGGCCCCTACCACAACAATAGTTACGGCTAGCAGCACCAGCGTTGCGCCCAACACAAGCGTCGGCCTGACTGCAGTGGTCGATACACAAAGCTTGGCCGCCAATCCCGGCGGTACCGTCACCTTCTTTGCCAACGGCGTGCAGATTGGAAGTCCGGTCGGTTTTTTTCTGCTCTCGGTCTCTGGCGCTCACTTCGCGTTCTCGACTACCAGCATAACGATTTAACCCTGCTGCCAGCGAAACGATCACCGCGACCTATAATCCGGGCGGTTCAAACTACCTTTCGTCAACATCCGCTGGAGTCACCATCAACGTGGGCACGCCAAGCTTTTCGATCGCCCCGCCGCCCAACTCGGCATCCATCAATGTGAGCCCCGGCGCCTCCGGTATGCAGGCAATTACCTTGAGCGGAACCTTCGGATTTACCGGCACGGTAAGTCTCGGCTGCAGCGTAACCCCGGTGAACATGACTGACCCGCCCTCCTGCTCGTTCACGGCTTCTTCCGTCTCTCTTTCCCCAACCACCACCAGCGCTCAGTCCACGCTTATGCTTGGCACCACCGCCCCCAGCGAAAGCGTCCTGCTAAAACCGGAAGGTGGCCCGCAAGCGCTTCGGCGAATATTGATCACCGATGCCGCAATACTTACGGCAGGCCTTTTCTTTCTGGGAATTGCCATGCCACCGAAGAGAATTGCGATGCCACCGAAGAAAGGTTTCGCGCTGCTAGGCGTGCTCTGCGCCGTCGTTGCCCTGGCATCCGGCTGCCCTGCTCCCATCCATCAAATTCCGGGGACGGCGGCTGGCACCTATACCGTGACGGTCACCGCGACGCCATCCAGCGGAACCGCCCAACAGACCACAATCAGCCTAAACGTTCAGTAACCAGCGCGTGCTCCACGCGTTGTAGTGCGGCCGCAGCAAAAACTCCCCACGCCGCGCGCAGAAACAAAACTCAAGCGAGTGCCCCACCCTCGGAAGTTTGAGGGTGGGCCCTGTACCACTCCCTTACCCGCCTCCACACCTCACGGATGGTCGTGGCGCCACTTCCAGTAATTCTGGCGGTCAGCCTTAGGTGCGTGCGCATAGTCCACAGGCGCATGATGCGTCTCGGCAATCCAAGCGTTGTAGTGCGGTACCTCCGCGTCGTTCCACACATGATAATCGTGGTAATAAGGATCGTATTCCCGGTAGCCCACCCCAACTCGAGCCGAGCACCCCACCGAAACCACAGCCAGCAAAAGCAGAGAAGGAACAAACAGCCGCTTTGACATTCACCCGCCTCCTGAACGCAAAAGTA
>Ga0206862_1167_pt1 | contig 16373 bp, 8 predicted proteins | sample Alteio_BWOrgCont_43_FD_152625 | JGI IMG/M metagenome (GOLD analysis project Ga0206862, IMG submission 152625) | Enriched cells from forest soil in Barre Woods Harvard Forest LTER site, Petersham, Massachusetts, United States -... | ecosystem: Environmental > Terrestrial > Soil > Temperate forest > O... | reverse complement strand
ATGCCGATAATAATGAGAAAAATGGAGATTAAACGAACGATGTGATACGAATCACCGAAAAAAATGATCCCGCAGAGTACTGTTCCCGCAGCTCCGATGCCTGCCCAAACTGCATAGGCAGTGCCAATCGATATCGTCTTCATAGATTGGGAGACGGAAAAGAAGCTAAGAACGATGAAAATGACCGTGATGATACTCGGGATAAGGCGGGAAAATCCCTGGCTATACTTTAAGGCTATCGTAAAGCAGATTTCAAAAAACCCAGCCAGTAACAGAAAAACCCATGCAACCGACATCTGCTCCCTACCTTTGAAGCCTCATCTATCTACAGAGATATAGTGCTTCTATAATTCCACATATAAGAGGGGGTCAGATTATTCTCAAGCAATGTTTGGAAAGCCAATCTTCAATCGAACGGTAGGTGATCCATGCTCTTTTTTTCTTGGCATTTGCTCAGCCGCGCTATAAAGAACTTTATACTGATCTACAGGAGAAAGGGAACCATCATGGCTCTTCATCCAGCTCGAATTTTTTGCTATCGTCATGGTATACCGCATTTGCGCTGCCCGTTCTTCATTTGATAGCATCTTATAATGGTTCATTGCCTGATCAATCGTATTGACAAATGCTTGCATTTGCGCTGTCTTGTGCCAATCTTTATAATGTCCTTTCCTTGGGCAGAGAAAAGCTGTAATTTTAGACGGTTCGTCGGTATCCTCTGGTGTAATTTCTGTATCGCAAAGGCCGCCTGTTTTTGTCCCAACGGTAAAGAGCGTGCCATAACACTTTGCTTCACCTTGCGTCAAGCCGCAGGGCTCATATTTAGAAGGCATTAAAAAGAAATCAGCAGCAGCTCGGAGGAGAGAACCTACGCCAGGATTCACCCCGTCGCCCTGTTGATATTTACGAACGTTTGCACCGGTGCGTTTATGCTGGACAACCTCATCTAGGATAATCGCCGTGCCAAGACCGGCATGCCTCTCTTGAACATGCTTTTTCGCCTTGAGCAGCCATCCTTTAACGCGTTTATCCATTGTCTCATCTGCCGTTCCAACGACGACTAATTGCCCCCCTTCAGCCTGGATTTTGTCAATGATCGGCTCAATGATATCTAATCCCTTTTGATCGGCAAAGCGTCCTACGTAGAAGAAAAGAGGTTTTTGGGGGTCGGGATCGATCGCCATATTAGCTTCAGGATAGTAGCAATCAAACCATTTCTGCAATTGCTCCTTGATGAGGCCTTTTTTCGAGAGAAGAGTTTCATCATCATCATCGGCACTGTAAGTAAGATTGAGTTTTCTTCCGGTGATTGGATCGATCCAATTTTTCAAACTAGTATCAACGGAAGGATTGTGAGCTGTGGTATTATTGCCATTGATGATACCGCTTAGGCGGTTTTGCTTGGCAACCAGACGAGCATAGGGATCCATTCCAAAACCTACCTCTTTCGTCTGGATTTCTTTAGCAAAGTTTCTCGACACAGCCACGACTTGGTCGGCGTGGAGCATACCTTCTATCAAGGTGTTTCTCTTGCACTTATCATCTTGCGGTACCAGATTGGCCCATGCAAGTTTATCTCCTCCAATTTCTGGAGCGTAGCCATTGTTATGCACGGCGAGGACATTGGGTGGAACTTCCTTTGGGTAACGATGATGCATACCCATCGCCAGCAAACTTGCTTGCCAATCATTCCCATGGAAAACATCAAGCTCATTCTTTTGGTGCATTTGGTGCAGAAGTTCAATCGCTGCCGATTGGAAATAGAGGAAACGGGTTGTGTCATCCTTATGCCCATAACCTTTCTTCAGGAAATTTTTGTATTTCTCGGAAACCGGCTCGATCATATAAAAACTAATCTTCTTAGCCCACTTTCGATCATTTCCTTTAAGGCCAAAGGTAGAAAGGATGTCTATTAGCTTAACTTTCCAAACCTTACAGGGTTTTTGATCTTTTGTACCATCGCTTATCTTATACGCAAGTGTTTTTTTAACATTTTTGAGAGTCGGTGGTAATTCATCACTATAATAAGGTAAGATGACTTTGACAGCGTTATCGGTTTTTGCCAGCGCCTGAGCTAAACCGTGCACTGCAGCCGCAAGCCCGCCCTTATCGTAGAGTTTTGCGTATTCAGACGTGATCAACGCGATTTTTTTCGGCGTTTTTGCCGCTTCTCTAATATCTTCGGAAAATCGCTCAACTCCGATTGCATCATGTACTTTAGCCGATCCGTTGTTTGAATTCCCATCGTCTGCTGCTACTTTCACGAAGTCGTGAAGGGAAATATCCCGTTGCTTTTCTTTTTTCGCGATTAAACTCGCAATAGGAGAGGGCTGGCCTGAGGATTTTTTTATCGCTAATAGACGGGGTTGTTTTTTTAAAGCGCTTAGAGAATCGCCTTGCTCTTCGAGCAATTTGACTAAAGGATCTCGAATGAATTCCCGATTGGAAGTGTTAAAAAGCCAAAGAAGGATTTGGGTTGAATAGGATCGTTTGGTTTTATTATTCAACAAGTCTTTGAGCGAATGCAATTCTGCTAAAGACTGGTAATTATCCAACTGATGCTTGTAGAAAAGGATTGCGCACTTGATAAGAGAATTTTTGCTACCCTCTTCTTTAATAGATTCTAAAAGACCCATATTTTTTTCGAGTCGATGAAAGCCATGAGATAAATCCCCATTAGCAGGCTTACCATCCGCAACCCACACAAGGTGTTCCAAAGCGTTGCTTGTGTCTTGGCTTAAATTGGCAAATTTCTTAAAGACTTCATTATGAGATTTAGGTTTATTTCTGATAATCTTTTGCAATTCTTCAAGTCGTTGAATTTCATTTTCGATAGTAGCTATTTCTTTCCGATATTTTGAAAGGTCGACTTTTAAAAGGCTCTGTGAACATTTCTTTCTTGCATCTACGAACTTTTCAGAAAAGCGCGATAGAATTTGTGTTTCAAGCCTGACAACTTCGTTTTGTAAGCAATTTTGATCAGATAAAGAGTAGAGGATCTTTGGGTTTTTTCGAATATCCTTCAGCCCTGAAGGCGAGTCTTCTGAATAGCCACGAAGCACGTTGACCTGGTAACACAAGCCTCGTTTCACGGCTTTTGGCAATTTCTCCCAATTTTCCGTGAACGGCCCGGCTTTTCCATGGGTAGCTGATTTTTCATCAAAACGCTTTAAACGTTTAACTTGTTCTATGTCAGAGTGGCAACCCTGGAAAGCTTCTTCAAGTTGCTTTAAGATCGTACGACCAGTAGAACTGCGAAGGAGTTTAAAAAATTCTTCACAGGATTTATCCAATTTGATGAAAGAAGAAGGGGAGGTAACCCCTACGATTTCACTAAGCCATTTTTTTAAGAATTCCGCGGCTAAAGGAGCCTTACGGGAAAATTCCTTGCATGCATACCATGCGGTAAAATTATGCGTTGAAACTTTGAGTCTGGCTTGCAAGATTTTCAATGCATTTACAGTTACAGGAAGATCTTGTTTAAATAGCGTTTGACTCTGGCGGGAAAACTGTAGGATTGGGATCTTTGCTGGAGAAGCCAGGTGCTTATATTTTCTGTGCGTTGATGAAGCGGAGTGCTTAGGCGCCGTGGAAGAAATTTTTCCCTTTCCTATTCGATGGGTTCTTCCAGCAGAGGAAGAATGGGAATGATTTGCTGAATGAGAAACCACTTTTTTAGAAAGAGGACTCGAGCTTTCTTGCGTATGTATTAGCTTTTTTTGACCACCGCCAGGAAACCAACCCATAAGGCTTGTAGGGGAGGTGATAGGTGTGTGTCTATCAAATGGAAGCATAATTAAACTCTTAAGCCCTATATTAAATAATGCAGATACTATTTTATGCAAAGACTTGGTATATAATCAATCAAATTCGAGTTGTAAACGGCATAGGTTTTGTGTAAAAAAACCACTATATAAAATAAAAAAAATTGCGCAACAACAATAGGGGGATTACTTGATTTCATCAAGCAGATATTATTATTTAACAAGATTAAAAAAAGATTTTCACAACCTCTATGCAGAGGTCCCCAAAATGTTGTTAGGGTTTATCCAAATCGCGTTAAAAAAATGTTTTTAAAAATTATCATACCACAAACAAAGTTTTTTTATGGCATTTACTATCGAAGGGCGTTGGAGAGACCTCTGCTTTTAACGTGGTCCCACGACAGGCGTTTTACGATGAGGGATCTTCGCGAGAACCGACTCGTCGATATTCAGGTGCGCGCGTACGAGCTCATGCGGTGTGAATGCGAGCCACTGTGCGAGCGGGACGTCTTCGAAAACAGGGCTTTTGAACATCTCTAGGAACCTCAGCGTTGTCGTACCCGTGTTTTCGACGTAGTGGGGTGCTGCCCTTGGCAGGTAACCGACATCGCCCGCTTGATAATCGAAGGTTTGCGCGGAGTGACGAGAGGCGAATACGGTCATTCTTCCCTGCCCAGAGATATAGTACTGCCATTCATCGGCATTGGGATGCCAGTGCAACTCGCGCATCCCACCTGGTTCCACCTCGACCAGTGCAGCGGTTGTCGTTGATGCTGGGAACTTAGTGGAATCCAGGATCCGCACAGTGCCATATTTCATGCGGATCGGCTCCATTTTACTCATTCGATGGCTGTAATCCATGGAGACAGGCCCTAAACCGGCGATCCGGTCTTTGGTAAGCGGAGGGGGGACTTTTCCTTGGAATATGTAAAGCTCGTTAGGAGGAATGTGATCAAAAGCGCTCTGAGGCACGCTAAAATTTTTGGCGAGAACTTCTTTGGGGGTGCACGATAACCAATCAGTGAGCAAGAAGGTCTCATTTTCATCGAAATTGCCATCGTCGAAAACGAGCAGGAACTCACATCCATCGTCCTCCAGGCCTTGGATCGAGTGGGGAATGCCAGCAGGAAAAAACCACCCTTCACCTTCTCCAACATCTGACTGAAAAGCACAAAGATTTTGGTCGACGACAGTGATACGTGCCCGACCTTTGAGCATGTAGGCCCATTCACCCTCTTTATGCCAATGCATTTCTCGTATGCCGCCGGCCGTGAGGCGCATGTTGACGCCAGCGAGTTCGGTAGCAATAGGTAATTCGCGCATTGTCGTTTGCCGGGACCATCCTCCCTCTGAGATACGATTATGGCTGTCGCAAAAGGACCATCGCAAGCTCGGTAGCGTGCCATGATCCGTTTTAGGTGGCGCTATTCTGTCTGGGTCCTGAGCTTCACGCGCGGGGTTGGAAGGGCCTAGAATCGATGCCCCCAATTTACCTCGAATCGGTTGAGGCGGCTGATAGGATCCATCTTTTGGCATTCTTTGAGACATATCTAATTCCCTCCATCACAAAATTCACACATAATTCCTATAGCCGCATCATGTCAAGACTTCAAGAGTGTGCTCTCTTTTTGACGCCTGTTTTGTCTAGCGTCAGCCAGAAAGCGGAACTTCGAGGTCCTCTGTACACGACAAAGTTTGTAAGCATTCATGAAGTTGTGAAGAAAGCTTTTTTCTATAGCAAAATCCCTCAGCAACGTCTTGAACGTATGAAATTTTTGTCGTGGACACCTATTCCCCAAGAGTTTTTCTGAATTTAGCGATCGCAGCAGCTTTAAGTTTGGGATCGATGCTCTCGTCTAGGAAAGCTTTTCTACCGAATTGCTTATCCTTTAGTTTTTTACGCAGTGTCTTATCGGCTTTTGCAGCTTCCTTAGCCACTTCATACAAACAACGATGGAGTTGGCTGCGTGTTTCTTTTCCAAGCAGCTTTTCCATAGCCTTCAAAAGAGTTGCGATTTTTTTCGTGTTATGTCGCCCGGTAACACAAAGAGAGAGCTGACCAAGAAAGTTTTTAACTTGCAGCTGTTTATCTTGCTTCTCGAGGTCACCTTTAAATCGATCCAGCTCCGGAGGTAGGCTAACCAACCCGTTTTCGTCCAAATCAAGCCATTGCAATGCCCTTAGCTGACCGATTTCTTTAGGCACGCTGACAAGATGGTTGTTGACCAAATCAAGCACTTGCAATGCCTTCAGCTGACCGATTTCTTTAGGTACGCTGACAAGACGGTTGTTGTCCAAATGAAGCGTTTCCAATCCCTTTAGCTGGCCGATTTCTTTAGGCACGCTAACAAGACGGTTGTTGTCCAAATGAAGCACTTGCAATGCCTTCAGCTGACCGATTTCTTTAGGTACGCTGACAAGACAGTTGTCTCTCAAATGAAGCGTTTCCAATCCCTTTAGCTGGCCGATTTCTTTTGGTAAGAGACTTAAGTCTTCACCCGAAAGATCTAGTTCACCATCAATAACTGCTACAGCGCTTTGGTGTTGATGGATCCAATCGCGTAAACGACCTGCTTTTTGCATCGCCTTTGTGGGATCATTTGGAATATGAAGGTCCTCGACACCTGCCGGCAGATGAGGAAGCTGTTCTTGGTCATGGAGTGCCCCTATCATCCTGATGAGGTTTCGTGCTTCAACCTCTTGGAAAAAAGCTGGGAGAGATGAATAAGTTGGGCGTGGGAGTTTCTCGATCTCGCTTAAGCTATATGCCAAAGACAGCAGTTTATGGAGTGTCTTTGCCTTATCGCTTTGGTTTAAGTCGGAGGAAGAAATATGAAGGTAGGTTTCTATGAGATTCTCTAGATGGTAGGTTTTGATGATCAAAGAAGCAGGGGTTTGGATATTACGGGTGCCCCTACAACCGCTTCGAAGGTCAGCCATCTCTTTTTCTGTGAGGAAAGAACCTACAGAGGCAGACATCAGGGGAATAGGGAGCCTTGGTAGGTGGTTGACAAGAGATTTTGAGGAGGGGATGGTAAAGCTATGTTCAGCTTTCATCACCTCGATCATTTTTAGGACGGGTTCTTTGCGTCCTTTCATCTGGTTCCAATCGAATTTTTTTTCCTTGAAGTTCTCAAGAATCCTCGTTCGATCGTCTTTATGGAGCTCTTGGAATAGCACGGGTATTCCTGCTTGATCTTGTACGATTGCCTGGGAAAGAGTGTTTAAGCGATGAAATCTAGACGCCGTCAAAGAACTGTAGCCTACACAGGCTGTTTGGAGGTTCGTCGCTTCTTCTCTTGTGAGAAAAGGAAGTACCTTCTCTGCGAGCACATCCTGTGGAAGTTTAACTAATGGATTTTTGCTTTGCTGCTTTGAAGAATTAGGGAGTGCACCCTGGCTTTTTATTTGGTCTTTTACGACACCTGTTTGAAAAGCACATTCTACTTTTTTAAGAGCCACCATATGCCTTTTAACGGCATTTCGCATGGCGAATTTGTTGATAATGTACTTACGGCCTATCGTTTCGGCAGAGCTCATTGTACGAACCGCATGACGATCGATTTTTTCAAGGTTTGTAAACACTTTGGAAATGCGTTGATTGGGCTCGTTTTTTGTGAGCACTTGGTAGAGGCTTTGAAGCTTCTCTACGCGAATGGCAACGTTTGACGATGATTGATTTACCTTTGTAACTAAAGACATAGATCCTCAATATTTTTAACTTTAAAGTTTTGGCTATATTATATCTACAATATACTATTTTATATATTAAAAACACAATAAACATAAGCGCGCTTAAAAATTAATGTTAATAAGCAAAATTGTTTTAATCGATATAGAAGGAGAACCTTCTCAGGCCCCCTATCTTTATTGCTGAAGCCTATTCCCCTAGGGTTTTTCTAAAGAGACTTCTGCATAACTCAATTTCTTTGGGAAAAACAGGCCATTCAGACTCTAAGGTCACACAATGTCTTTAGCTGACCGATTTCTTTGGGCACGCTGACAAGACGATTGTTTTCCAAATGAAGTATTAGCAATGCCTTTAGCTGACCGATTTCTTTAGGTATGCTAACAAGCTGGTTGTCGTGCAAATAAAGCCCTTGCAATGCCCGTAGCTGACCGATTTCTTTAGGTATGCTGACAAGACGGTTGTATTGCAAATGAAGCCCTTGCAATGCCTGTAGCTGACCGATTTCTTTCGGCAAAAGACTTAAGTCCTTATCCTCAAGATCCAGAGCACCATCAATAGCAGCTATTGCGCCTTGATTGACCCAATTACGCAAACGGTCTGCTTTTTGCATTGTCGCTATGGCATCATTTGGAATATAAAGGTCCTCGATCTCTGCCGGCAGATTGGGAAGTGGCCATACGTCACGGATTGCCCCTATCATCCTGATGAGGTTTCGTGCTTCTACCTCTTGGAAAAAAGCTGGGAGAGATGAATAAGTTGGGCGTGGGAGTTTCTCGATCTCGCTTAAGCTATATGCCATAGATAGCAGTTTATGGAGTGTCTTTGCCTTGTCGCTTTGGTTTAAGTCGAAGGAAGAAACATGAAGGTAGGTTTCTATGAGATTCTCGAGATGGTAGGTTTTGATGATCAAAGAAGCGGGGGTTTGGATCTTACGGGTGCCCCTACAACTGCTTCGAAGGTCGGCTCTCTCTTTTTCTGTGAGGAAAGAACCTACAGAGGCGGACATCAGGGGAATAGGGAGCTTTGGTAAGTAGTTGACAAGAGATTTTGAGGAGGGGATGGTAAAGCTATGCTCAGCTTTCATCAACTCGATCATTTTTAGGAGGGATTCTTCGTGTTTTTTCATCTGCTTCCGATCGAACTTTTCTTTCCCGAAATTGGCAAGAATCCTCGTTCGATCGTCTTTATGGAGCCCTTGGAATAGCACGGGTATTTCTGCTCGATCTTGTATGATTGCCTGGGAAAAATTGTTTAAGCGATAAAATCTAGACGCCGTCAAAGAACTGTAACCAACACAGGCTGTTTGGAAGTTCGTCGCTTCTTCTCTTGTGAGAAAAGGAAGTACATTCTTTGCGAGCACATCCTGTGGAAGTTTTAAGAATGGATTTTTGCTTTTTTGCTTTGAAGAGTGAGTGAGTACACCCCGGCTTTTTGTTTGGTCTTTTACGACACCCATTTGAAAAGCACGTTCTGCTTTTTTAAGAGCCACCATATGCCTTTCAACGGCATTTTTCATGGCAATTTTGTTGATAATGTACTTACCGACTATTGTTTCGGCGGAGCTCTTAGTGCGGACCGCTTGGCGGTCGATTTTTTCAAGTTTTGCAAACACTTTGGAAATGCGTTGATTGGGCTCATTGTTTGTGAGCACTTGGTAGAGGTTTTGAAGCTTCTCTAAGCGAATGGCAATGTTTGACGATGGTTGATTTACCTTTGTAACTAAAGACATAGATCCTTAATGTTTTTTAAGTTTAAAAATTTTAATGTTATTATAATAAATAAAATACATTAAAAATCAATATTAAAAAATGCAGTTATAGACGCAAAGAAAAAATGTCGTATTAAAAAAACTATTTGAAATATTCCGGAGCTAACCACTGCACATGAGGTGGTTAGCGTAGAGGGAGGCGTTTATATGACAAACTTGGGGAACGATAAAGTAAAGATATTTTTATAAATCAGTAAAAAATTTATTTCACAAAAAAGGCAGCAGAACAACTAGGACTGTCACTCCGGCACGTCCAACGCTTTATACTGCCTCCACTTGAATCCTATTTGTCTAAAAGCATTGTGTGGAACCTCGATTTCTTACTCCTTGCGCGAAGCGCCCTGGAGTGCTGCGTGAAGCGCAGCTTTTCTTAAGGTCTTATTGAGGAAGCTCTGCTTGTGGAATTTATTCTAGGATTAGTCCGCAGTTTCTGAAGGTCGAAGAAAAGCTGCGCTTCACGCAGCACTCCAGGGCGCTTCGCGCAAAGAATAATCAAGAAGGAAATCAGATTAAAGTAGAATCGAACTGGAACCACTATATACTGCTTTCAGTTCGGTCGTCTAAGTGCTTTTGGCTTTGGCGCCTCGATTTTAAACTCGACTTTGCAACTTTTTAGGGTCGCCTGCCTCGTCTATTTGTCCTCGGACGTTCGACCCAAGTCGAACTGGGAGATTATTTAAAACAGGAAGGGGGTTTCTAACCCCTTCCTGTTTTAAATAACTCCCCCGAGAACAAATATCTCGAGGCCTTCGGCCCTAAAAAGTTGCAAAGTCGAGTTTAAAATCGAGGCGCCAAAGCCAAAAACCTTCGAACGTTTGAATTGTCAGCAGTATAGAGCCAGCCTATTCACCAAGGGTTTTTCTGAATTTTGCGATCGCAGCAGCTTTAAGTTTGGGGTCGATGCTCTTACCCAGGAAAGCTTTTCTACCGAATTGGTTATCCTTTAGTTTTTTACGCAGTGTCTTATCGGCTTTTGCCGCTTCTTGCGCCACTTCATACAAGCAGCGGTGGAGTTGGTTGCGTGTTTCTGTTCCCAGCAGCTTTTCCATAGCCTTTAAAAAGGTTGCGATTTTTTTCGTGTTATGTTGTCCGGTAACATAAAGAGAGAGCCGACCGAGAAAGTTTTTAACTTGCAGTCGTTTATTTTGTTGCTTGAGGGCACCATTAAATCGATCTAGTTCCGGAGGTAAACTAATCAATCCATTGTTTTCCAAAGAAAGGTGGTACAATTCCTTTAGATGACCGATTCCTTTAGGTATGCTGACAAGGCGATTGTTGATCAATTTAAGCACCTCTAATGCCTGTAGCTTGCCAATTTCTTTAGGTATGCTGATAAGATGGTTGTCGCTCAAAAAAAGCGCTTTTAATGCCTTTAGCTGACCGATTTCTTTAGGTATGCTGACAAGACGGTTGTATTGCAAATAAAGCTCTTGCAATGCCTGTAGCTGACCGATTTCTTTAGGTACGCTAACAAGACGGTTGTATTGCAAATAAAGATCTTGCAATGCCTGTAGCTGACCGATTTCTTTAGGTACGCTGACAAGACGGTTGCTGTGCAAAAAAAGTGCTTCCAATGCCTGTAGCTGACCGATTTCTTTAGGTACGCTAACAAGCCCGTTGTTTTCCAAATGAAGCTCTTGCAATGCCTTTAGCTGACCGATTTCTTTAGGTAAGAGACTTAAGCCCTTCTCCGTAAGATCTAGGCCACCGTCAATAGCAGCTATTGCGCCTTGGTGTTGATTGATCCAAACACGTAAACGGTCTGCTTTTTGCGTCGTCGCTGTAGGATCATTTGGAATATGAAGGTCCTCGATCTCTGCTGGCAGATGGGGAAGTGGCCTTGCTCTGCGGATTGCCTCTATCATCCTGATGAGGTTGCGTGCTTCTACCTCCTGGAAAAAAGCTGGGAGAGATGAATAAGTTGGGCGGGGGAGTTCTTCGATCTCGCTTAGGCTGTATGCCATAGATAGCAGTTTATGGAGTGCCTTTGCCTTATCGCTTGGGGTTAAGGCGGAAGAAGAAACATGAAGGTAGGTTTCTATGAGGTCTTCGAGATGGTAGGCTCTGATGATCGAAGAAGCGGGTTGGATCTTACGGGTAGCCTTACAACTGCTTCGAAGATCGCCGCTCTCTTTTTCTGTGAGGAAAGAACCTACAGAAGCGGACATCACGGGAATAGCGAGCTTTTTTAGGTAGTTGACAAGAGATTTTGAGGAGGGGATGGTAAAGCTATGCTCAGTTTTCATCAACTCGATCATTTTTAGGAGGGGTTCTTTACGTCCTTTCATCTGGTTCCAATCGAATTTTTTTTCCTTGAAGTTCTCAAGAATTCTCCTTCGATCGTCTTTATGGAGCCCTTGGAATAGCACGGGTATTTCTGCTCGATCTTGTGCGATTGCCTGGGAAAGGGTGTTCAAACGATGAAATCTAGAGGCCGTCAAAGAACTGTAACCAACACAAGCTGTTTGGAAGTTCGTCGCTTCTTCTCTTGTGAGAAAAGGAAGTACGTTCTCTGCGAGCACGTCCTGTGGAAGTTTTGGTAATGGATTTTTGCTTTTTTGCTTTGAAGAGTGAGTGAGTGCACCCTGGCTTTTTGTTTGGTCTTTTACGACACCTATTTGAAAAACCTGTTCTGCTTTTTTAAGAGCCCCCATATGCCTTTTAACGGCATTCCTCATGGCGATTTTGTTGATAATGTACTTACCGACTATCGTTTCGGCAGAGCTCATAGTGCGGACCGCTTGGCGGTCGATTTTTTCAAGGTTTGTAAACACTTTGGCAATGTGTTGATTGGGCTCATTGTTTGTGAGCACTTGGTAGAGGTTTTGAAGCTTCTCTAAGCGAATGGCAACGTTTGACGATGATTGATTTGTATTTGTAACTAAAGACATAGATCCTCAATATTTTTTAAGTTTAAAAAGTTTAATGTTATTATAATAAAATAAAATACATTAAAAATCAATATTAAAAAATGTATTTATAGACGCAAAGAAAAAATGTCATATTAAAAAAACTATTTGAAATATTCAGAGCTAACCATTGCACAAAGGAGGTTAAGGAGGTTAGCGTGGAGGGAGGCATTTATATGACAAACTTGGAGAACGGTGGAGTTAAAAATTTTTTATAACATAGAAAAAAAAGATTTCATAAAAAAGCAGCAGAACAGTCTTGATGATTGTTCAAAGCTAATTCTTTACGAAGCGCCTCTTTTTCATCTGTTGGGGGGACTGATAGCCCCCCGCGAGCCCCCTTCCCTTGAGGCTGACTCTAGCTTTGAGCAACTCTGCTTTTAACTTGACGGCAAATCATAACATAAACTAGTCTAAATATATAAACTGGTTTAAAGAGGCTTGCATGAAACAATACGGTGCATTTGAGGCAAAGACCCATTTTTCAGAACTTTTGGTAGGCGTGATGAATGGGGAGAAATTCGTAATAACAAAACATGGCGTCCAGGTTGCCATGATTATTCCTTTTACTCGAGAAGAGACGGGCATTGATCCGGTAAAAAATGCAATACGTGCATTAAAGAAGCTTAGAAAGGGGATTACCCTTGGTAAGAACCTATCCATCAGAAAAATGATTGAAGAAGGTAGAGAGTAATAATGGCGAAAAACCCCTACAAATTTGTGCTAGATTGTTCAATCACGATGGCATGGTGCTTTGAAGATGAAAGTGATGATTATACAGATGGTGTTCTAGAAGATCTAAAAAATACAACTGCTGTCGTTCCTGCAATATGGCCTTTAGAAGTAGCCAATGTTTTATTGCTGGCCAAGAAAAATAAAAGGATAACGGAGGTTCAAGCAGCAAGTTTTATTGATGCCTTATTAGCACTGCCCATTGTCGTAGATCAATCCACTACGTCTAGGGCAATGCACAGCATTCTTGTGTTAGCAGGTCAATCAGATCTGACAATTTATGATGCAGCCTATCTAGAATTAGCTATAAGAGAAGAAGTTCCTCTCCTTACTTTGGACAAGGCACTAATTAAAGCTGCGAAAAAGTTGCGCGTCTCTCTCAAAAGATAAAAGACATCTTGCGTAACCTGCTTTGCTTGAAAAAATCGGAGGTTTTTTCGCCGATTTTTAGAAACTGCTTTGCAGTTTCGGATCAAGCGAGCGAAGCCACTCCAAAGAGTGGTTGAGTGAGTGCGAGAAAAATCCGCGAAAAAAGAACGATTTTAGTAAGCAAATGAGGTTACGCAAGATGTCTAGTATAGGCCTATTTTTTTGGGTTGCGATGGTAAAGTTCTTGGAGTTTCCGGAAAACACCCCATACATGGGCAGACCCTACAACGATGACAATAGGACGTGAAGTGGGGATAGAGGGCAGCTTCTTTAAGATATTCTGTACAAAATCGGTGTCCCGCTTTCTTATAAACAAATTCATAATTTTTAAAGCGGATTTTCTAGATGGTTTAGTAATATCGCTTTGTAAGGCCTTATATTCTTCGATATTCAAAAAGCCGGGTTCATTGAGAAATGAAGTTAGAAAACAATTAAAATAAGCATTCAAGCTCGCTGAATTAGCCTTCCAGAGTTCTTGTAGTTTACGAATGTCTTCTTTGATCCTAATTTCTGGCGTGTCCGCTAACTTTCTGACTAGGCGGCCTGCTTTTGGATAGTGTATGCTGTAGGTTTTCCAAACTTTCTCTAAAATAAAGGGCCGTTTATCAAAGACATTGTTGGGGAACTGGGCGATGTCCATACAAAGGATATCCAGCGCTCCTTGTTTATCCCAGGTTGCTGTTGCCCTTGCCATGGCCAAGCTTTGCAAGAGATATGCTAGCATATTCGAAGATTCGAGCCCACAGCATAGCGCCTGTTGGGGGAGACGTCGATTCATTTTAAAAATACATTCCCCCATATCTGAAGCTTTGAGACCCTCCAGAAAAAGGGCTATCCTATCTATGCCAGCACTTCTGGTTGCTAACTTCTGAAATTCCAAATCTTTCAGCCCATTATGCTTCTCTCCGATCACATAAAAACGCCTGCCTCCTATGACCCCAGCAGAGTAAGAACCATTATGCTGTTTATAGGTGAGGATTTTCCGGGTTTTCGAGGAAACATGCGCATCTTTGAGATGTTTTGGAAGGAGGAGATCTTTTATAAGTGTAGATGGTTTTATGGAAAAACTACAAAGTCCTGGAAAGGCTTCGCGTACAAGCAGCCGAGAGGAGGGCTCAGACTCACCACCCAAGCTTTGTAGCGCCTTACAATTTTTTAAGGCTATCATCACGTCCTGACCAACCTCTTTTTTAAAGGGTTCGTACTTAGTTTTTATTGTATGACGAGCGTGGCATAAAGCATCATAATCGCTTGAACAGGGTAACCGCAGGTTTTTAATGGCCTCTTTATAAAAAGGGTGGGCTTTTGGCATTTCCTTAAGAATGCGGGCATCCCAAAAGCTTGCATTTGCAGCCCCTTTTAATAGGCGCCGTACGCGTTTTTGGAGTGTTTTGTTTCCGATCGCATTCCAATCAATGGTTTTTTTGCTCGCGAGTTTGCTTGATCCCACGATGGTTATGCGACTGTCCAGATCTAAGTGCTGAAAGGCTTCCGTGCGCTTTTTCCCTTTTTGGATAGCCTCGGAAAAAGCCTCTAGATGTTTAATTCTGTGAATTGCCATCGAATTAGATGTTGTCAAACTCATTTTTTATTACTTTGTTAATTGTTAATAAAAACGTTCTTTTTGTAGTTTCTAAATAGAAATGTGTATAATTCTCCAGCCAATGCAAAATCAAAGCGCAACACTCTTCACCTTTATCGATGGAGCTTGTTATAACAATCTATTCCCCAAAGGTTTTTCTGAATTTTGCGATCGCAGCAGCTTTAAGTTTGGGGTCGATGCTCTTATCCAGGAAAGCTTTTCTACCGAATTGCTTATTTTTTAATTTTTTACGTAGTGTCTTATCAGCTTTTGCAACTTCTTGCGCCACTTCATACAAACAGTGATGGAGTTGGCTGCGTGTTTCTTTTCCCAGCAGCTTTTCCATAGCCTTTAAAAGGGTTGCGATTTTTTTCGTGTTATGGTGTCCGGTAACATAAAGAGAGAGTTGACCAAGAAAATTTTTTAATTGAAGCTGTTTGTTTTGCTCCTCGAGGGCATCCTTAAATCGGTCCAGCTCTAGAGGTAAGCTAATCAATCCGTTGTTACTTAAAGTAAGCACTTCCAATGTTTGCAGCTGGCTGATTTCTTTGGGCACGCTGACAATCCGATTGTTGTACAAATGAAGCCTTTGCAATGCCTGTAGCTGCCCGATTTCTTTTGGCACGCTGACAAGGTTGTTGTTCTCCAATTCAAGCGAGTTCAATTTCTGTAGCTGGCCGATTTCCTTTGGCACTCTGTCAAGCCGGTTGTTCTGCAAACGAAGCTTTTGCAATGCCTGTAGCTGACCGATTTCTTTTGGCACGCTAACAAGGCGGTTGTTCTCCAAACTAAGCCATTGCAATGCCTGTAGTTGACCGATTTTTTTTGGCACACTAACAAGGTAGTTATTCTCCAATCCAAGCACTTCCAATTTCTGTAGCTTGCAGATTTCTTTGGGCACGCTAACAAGGCAGTTATTATTCAACCAAAGCTCTTGCAATTCCTGTAGCTGACCGATTTCTTTTGGCGCCCTGTCAAGACGGTTCTTGTGTAAATAAAGCATCTGCAATACTTGTAGCTGACCGATTTCTTTTGGCACGCTGACAAGGCGATTGTTCTGCAACCAAAGCCTTTGCAATGCGTGTAGCTGCCCGATTTCTTTAGGTACGCTGACAAGAAGGTTGTTGTCCAAATAAAGCCTTTGCAATGCCTGTAGCTGACCGATTTCTTTAGGTATGAGGCTTAAGGAACAGCTACTGAGGTTTAGGTCAGCATTAATAGCCGCTAAAAAGACTTGGTGTCGATCGATCCACTCACGTAAACGATCTGCTTTTTGCATTGTCTCTGTCCGATCTTTTGGAACCTGAAAATCTCTGGCGTCTTCTGGCAGATCGGGAAGCGCTCGTTGTTTATGGATTTCTTCCATCATCCGGATGAGGTTTCGTGCTTCTACCTCCTGGAAAAAAGCTGGGAGAGATGAATAAGATGGGCGAGGGAGTTTCTCGATCTCGCTTAAGCTATATGCCATAGACAGTAGTTTATGGAGTGTCTTTGCCTT
>Ga0206862_1165_pt1 | contig 16513 bp, 14 predicted proteins | sample Alteio_BWOrgCont_43_FD_152625 | JGI IMG/M metagenome (GOLD analysis project Ga0206862, IMG submission 152625) | Enriched cells from forest soil in Barre Woods Harvard Forest LTER site, Petersham, Massachusetts, United States -... | ecosystem: Environmental > Terrestrial > Soil > Temperate forest >... | reverse complement strand
AAATACGCGATTGAAGGCGACCCGAAGGCGAAGGCAATCGTAGAGGCGATCAGGCACAGGCATATCGTCAACGTGATAGAGCTCAAAGACAACAGGCGCACAATGCCAGCGGCTTACGGGCAACACCGCGATCTGAAAGCTTACGGGCTAGATGCTCTCCCCCTGCTACCCAAAGAGCGGGTCAAAGCGGGTAAAAGGAGCTACGATCTCCCCGCAGAGCAGGACGCAATAAGGCTTGCGATTAAAGAACTCCAATGGCGCGAAGCAGCCGCAGACGTTAGGCGCATGTAAGGCCCGCCAATCAATCAACCCAACCGGGGCCGCTCAAAGAGCAGCCCTTTTTCATTTCACCCTGAAAAGGAAGGAAAAACCATGACAATAGCGAAGCTATATACCGCTCCGCAGGCCGCGCGGATCATACAAGTGCATCCGCATACCATGCGAAAGCTAATCAGGCTCGGACAGGTGACGGTAATTCAAGTAGCGAGCAGGAAGATGGTTCCTGAATCCGCTATTAGCGATTATCTCTCCCGCAATACCCGCGAAGCCCTAGCCTAAACCCCAACCAACCCGGCCCCGCGCATTGCAGGGCTTTGAGGCAAGAATGCCAGCTTTCACGCTCCCGAACATCCCAACGGATGCCTTCGGAAGGCTCTACGCGCAGGCGAGCGGGGCGCAACAGTGAACGCGGCCCTATTCGCCATCTTCTCTCTCTTCGCTGTAGCGGGCTCATGGTGCAAGACGAAGACCGCGCAAAAGCAAAGGGGCGATTGCTCGCCCCCCGGATTCCTCAATCTAACCGATACCCATAATAGCATACTACATAGGGCATCCAACAGGGCTTTAGATAGCCCCGCGTAATTATGAAATTCACCTTTGAGCAGGCCCTAAAGTATTACACGCATCGTCTGCCTAACGACAAGATACAGGCCCGGGATGCGGTAACCTGCCTGCCGTTTTGACTTCCAATGTCGTACTCATCACGGAAGGCGAGAAAGACGCGGATAGGCTCAGCGCTATCGACTGGAAAGCCATAGCCGGGGAAAAGGCCAAGCGAGCTCTTTCAGCCTGCAAAGCGAGGCCGATATACAGACGGCTATCAAGTGGCTACGGGATGAGCAAATAGAGTTTGCAGTCTTCGACGTTTTGAATCTGCTTCATTCCGCCGAAGAAAACAGCAACACGGCAATGACTGAGGTCATGAAGGCTCTTACTCGAATCAGGGATGAGGCCGCTTGCGCAGTATCGGTTATTCACCATTCCAAAAATTCAGACGATTCAGCCGCAAACATGAATGCTAGGGGCGCAGGCGCGATTCAGTCATGGTGGGAATGGTGTATGACCGTTAAGCCCAACACTGACGACGAAAACATTAAGACCGTTTCAATCAGGAGCAAGGTTTCACGTCCTAGGGCTCCCATTGAGATTGTTTTCACTGAGACAAACCCAGGCATGGCAATCCTGCCCTTGGCGAGCTAAGAGGACACAGCTACAAATGAGCTACTTTTACACGAAGCTTTCAGCGTCAATTACCGATTCAACCATCTGGAGAGAGCCGCATGCTACGCGCATCGTCTGGATCACCATGCTAGCAATGGCAGACAAGCGCGGGCGGGTATTTGCGTCTATTCCCGGCCTTGCCGACAGAGCTCGGGTCACCTTTGAAGAGTGTGAATCGGCTCTTAAATCGTTCTTATCGCCTGACCCTTACAGTCGCACACCTGATTATGAGGGCAGGCGGATTGAAAGAATAGACGGCGGATGGAGACTCTTTAACTATGAGAAGCACCGCAATGCCGTAGATGAAGAGCACAGGCGGGAACGGGATGCCAGAAACTCAGCCGCATATAGAGCCCGAAAGAAAGAATCGTCAGAGCCGTCAGAGGTCGTCAGAGGTTGTCAGACCATAACAGAAACAGAAACAGAAACAGAAACAGAAAAGACAAAGACAAGTACAACCACCGAAGCTAGCGCTTCGGCTTCTCCCGTCTCATCCCCGAAAGCCAAGGCGAAGGGAAAGGCAGAGCCGGATGAGTCGCTAGAGCTACCGGATTGGCTAAACCGGGATTCGTGGAACGGCTACGTCGAGATGCGCAAGGGGATGGGCAAGAAAGGCGAAGCCACGCCTTATGCTCTCAGGCTCATCTTGAAGCAACTCGCCAAGGGGTACGAAGACGGCTATGACGCTAACGCGGTACTCGAAAAGTCAATCCTGAACAACTGGCGGGGAGTATTTTTCAACGAAGAGAGCCCCAAGCGCAAACGGGTAAGAGTGCCTATGAGCTTGGAAGAAGTAAGGCACATGCAGGCCCCGAATCTCTTCCCTTCACCGGGCAAGGAATCTAGCGGGGCTCGCCCGGTAGTTCTTGCGAAAGTGCCATGAGGGCCGGAATCGGCAATACAATGCCCGATTTAATCGTTAAATAAAGTGATTTAGCTGGCTGAATTTCTGGCCGATGCATGGGGGGACGGGGAAAAGAGCCTCATTCCCTCGTATACGGCTAAGCCACACGAACTAATTCAAACGGCGATGTCCATTCGGACTGGCCCCTTCTTAACCTGCGCCTTGAAGCAACAGCCGGGCGCATGCAGGCAATCGTGAAGGCAATTCAACTCACCAAGGGGCAAGTAGCCCTTGTTGACGATCAAGACTTTGAAAACCTCAGTGAGTTCAAATGGTGTGCTACGTGGAATCCATACACGCGCAGCTACTACGCAGTGCGCAGTTTCCGTATCGCCGGAAAGTCGCACACGATCATCATGCACAGAGAGATTCTCGGACTCAAGTACGGGGACGGCGTTATAGGCGATCACAGGAACGGCCAAACGCTCGACAACACAAGGGAAAACCTACGCGCTGCTACTCCGGGGGAAAGCCAAAGAAATAGAGGGCTCCAACGCAACAGCAAGACGGGCTTTAAGGGCGTTCACCGGCGCGGTGCGACCAAGTACGCGGCTCGCATAATGTTCAACGGCAAGCGCATTCACCTAGGCATACGCAATACACCCGAGGAAGCTCACGCGCTTTACTGTGATGCTGCTCTCGCTTTATATGGCGAATTTGCTCGGAGGGCTTGACGATCATAACCCCCGCCCCGGCTTCCCGCTCGGGGCCTAGGAATAATACGAAAACATTCGTAGTTAGTTGTTAAGGATTGTCAAGGTATTACGAATGCCTTCGTATGTTAAGGCTCGGAAGCCTTAACCAGAAAGCCCGTGAACTAGTTAAGTTTTGTGCGCTTCCTGCTAAGGGATGCTCAGTTTTCGCCTAGTCGCCCCTAACCTCTTCCGCCCTGCTCGCTCGCGGGGCTTTTATTTTGAGGAACTTAATGAAGACAGAAGAGCTTGACATATTTGCAGAAAAACCGCACCGCAAGGAAAGAGAACTGTGGGCCGCAGTGGTACTCCAGGCCGTCACTGATGCCCAACAGGGATGCCAAAGGGCCGCCCACTGGCTCAATGACGACCGGGGCCTATTCGTAGAGTTGGCGGAATCGCTCTGCTTGAACGCCCGGGCCATCCGAGACAAGGCCCGGCCCGCGCAGGCCGCTTAACCCATAGCGGCCCGCACGAATTAACCAAGGGGTATCCATTCCCGGATAGCCTTCTTAACCTGCGCCTTTGAGCAACAGCCGGGCGCTGGTAGCCAAAATTGGCTCAACGAAAGTTCTTCACGAAAGCTCACAAACCTGAAACACTCCCCCCAGCGACTCGCACCCAGGCACAGAGAAAGGAACCTGTGCAGCGGAAGCGATTTCAAAAAGGCTCAGTCTACATGAACGCGAATAAAACGCTATGGCTCGGAGCATTCACGCAATACGTTCTCGACAATGGCACAGAAACCCGTGTTCGTAAGCAAATCACACTTTCACCCGTCAAGGCAGGAGGTAAAACCGTCAGCAAGCGCGATGCGATGCGACTGCTACAACCATTCCTTGACGAAGCAAACAAACCAGCGTCAGAGATGCGGAAGACTATCGCTCTATCGGCCTTCCTTGACGTTTGGGAGAGAGATTACCTGTCACTGTCCAAGCGTTCGACCCAAGGCGTCACAAAGGCGTATACGAAGCGTCTGCGGGCATCCTGGGGCGCGCGTGACATACGCTCAATCGGCGCGGGAGATGTTCAATCCTTGATCGTTTCAGTGCTGAAGGAGGGCAACTCGCCGCAGTCGGTAAAGAATCTCTGGCGTTGCATCTCGTGCATATGGACGGCTGCATTTAAACAGAAGTACGTCGATACGGACGGCAAAGGCATCAAGCCAAAACTGCCCCGCGTGCCACGCAAGAAGGCGAAAGTCTACATGTTGGCGGATGTCGCTAGCATGATCGTCAACGCGCAGTCCGACGAATGGCGAGTGTTCTATTGGCTCGCTGCTGAAGCCGGGTTGCGCTCGGGAGAGCTCGCAGGACTACGACTCACGGATATTGACCTTGAAGCGGCCAAGCTGACGGTGAATGTTTCCGTGTATCGCAGACAGGAAGAAACGCCAAAGACTGATAGCTCTGTTCGCGTGCTGGCACTGTCGCCGCAACTGGTAAGCCTGCTACGCGGTCAGATAGAGCGGCAACGAGGCCTAGGGCTCGCTTGGCTGTTCACCGGCGCAAACGGTCAACCGTGGGATATGGACGCTATGCGCAGATTCACGTTCAAGCCCATGCTGAAACGGCTGGGTATCTCCGGGGCGGGCTTTCACGCGTTCCGGCATTTCAATGTGTCACTCATGGATGGCTTGCGCGTACCGCTCAGAACTATACAAGAGCGCATCGGGCATGCCGTAACTGGAGTGTTCACCTTGGACGTGTACGGCGGTCAGCAGGACTTCGCTAGAAACATGGAAGCCGCACGCTTACTCGGGGCGGAGATTGAACGCGCCAAACTACAGCTAATCTACAGTTTAGAGGCGCAAGTAGCTGCATAATCAGTTTATTCTGGTATGCTTCAGAATTAGCCGCGAGCACACGCGGCAGGGATTGGGAGATTCCAGGATTTATGGCAAAGAGCGTCAATAAGGTCATTCTTCTCGGCAACGTGGGCAAGGACCCCGAGATTCGCGCTACGCCCAGCGGCACGATGGTCGCGAATTTTTCGCTGGCGACAACCGATCGCGTGAAAGACCCGAGCGGCAATTGGAGCGACCGCACCGAATGGCACAACCTCGTCGCCTTCCAGCGCACGGCGGAAATCATCCGCGATTACGTGAAGAAGGGCTCGAAGCTCTACGTGGAAGGCAAAATCCAGACGCGCTCGTGGGACGACAAGACATCGGGCGAGAAGAAATATCGCACCGAGATCCTCGTCAATGATCTTTCCCTGCTGAGTGGACGCGGCGAAGAAGGCGGTGGGGGCGGTTATACGCGCTCCGGCAGTTCGTCTTCCGCCAGTTCGACATCTTTTGATCAGCGGTCACCGGCTCCCACTGAAGACTATGGGCAATCGGCTGAGATTACGGACGACGATATTCCGTTCTGAAGCGGCCATCGATGGTCGGAACAGGCGGAGTGGCAGACGCGCCCACACGTTCTTTAGAAACTGGTGTGCTGCCACTCTTGATTCAAGGAACGAAAGACTGCCTTACCTGCCCACCGGAGGCGCGAGGATTTATTTAGGCTTTGAATCGCTCTGAAGGTCCGCTTCATTCTGCGATGCAGCCTGATCGAGCAGACGCTTCGCATCATTGAGGCTGATATCCGTTGGTATGGGCTGAAAATCCGAGCGGGCCTCGTAATGATCTTTACTCATGCTCTTGAAGAGAATCACTCGCCCGGATACGTGCACATCGACGAGATCCGTCTTCCATCTGGTCGGGCTCACTTGCTCGCGATGAACCTCAAACCGGCCACCCTTATCTACATAGCCCAGCAATCCATAGCCGAAGTCGATGCGCTCGATTACCGTGCCGTGCATTGCAACGAATCGTCTTAGCCGTTGATTGATCTGGATTGTCCCCGCCATTCCATGGAAGACTCGCGCCTCATAGGAGGGCGGATCGAAGGCCGGATTGGGCTTGAAGCGGAGCGTGACGATGTCACCGGACGGCGGCCCCATTTGCTCATACAAAAAGGCGTCCGGCATCAAATTGAGCAGCCGCTGCATCCGCTGTTCGTCTTGTTCATGGTCTTCACGATTTCTGGCGAGCGCGCCGGGGCTGTTGAGCAGATGCTGTAGTCTGGCCTGCTCCTTCTTCTTCTCTGCGTCGGTGAGCGGCTTCCCATTTTCTTCAAGAATGCGAAAGATCGGACCATCCTGCGTCTCGACCTGGCGTTTCGCGTAGCTGTTCTGCCCTAACTTCTGATCGACATCATAGGCCCAGAAACTGTCGCGCTGACGGTCACGGTCCTCGTTGTAGGCGGTATCTTTAATGAGCTGCTGCGGAGATACCGCCGTGGCTTGCGCGTGACCTGCCGGAGCAAGCAACAGGACGCAGGCTGCGAGAAATACAATGGTCCGGGAAAATCGCATCATCATTTCCAGTCTTAGATGCTGCGATTTTGCGATGGATTTCTTCTGTGGGATATAAAAATCCTGCGAGTATTGCATTCTCCCGAGAGTCTGTCCCAAATCGGTAACCTTGCTTGCTACACTGGTGCCATGTTAGATGAGCTTACGTTTCGCAAGCACGCGGATGCTGCGATTGAATCTCTCAAGAAAAGCTTAATTGTCGCTGAAGAAGACGGCGACTTTGAAGCCGAAGAACAAAATGGTGTGCTCCACATTGTTTTTGACGAGCCGCCCGCGAAATTCGTCATCACGCCCAACGCTCCTGTCCGCCAGATATGGATCTCTGCGCTTTCAACCAGCTTCAAACTGGACTGGTCCGATGAAGTGAATGCCTTCATCTTGCCAAAAGACGGCACTCTGCTCAAGCCTCTCGTTGCGCGCCTCATCAACGAACATCTCGGCACGGACTCCGTCACCTTGCAATAACAGGCCTGCGGGATGGGAAAGTCTCTTTCTGTCGCTATTATCACTAAGAACGAAGAAGCGAATCTGCCGCGAACGCTTGAAAGTGTTCGCTGGGCGAATGAGATCGTCGTCGTCGACTCCGGTTCAACGGACGGAACGATAGAGATCGCGTGGAGGTTTGGCGTAAAGCTCATTCAGGAAGAATGGCACGGATTCGCTAAACAGAAGAACCTCGCCATAAAGCACTGCACAAACGAGTGGGTGCTGTCACTCGATGCCGATGAAGAAGTAAGCGAAGCGCTCGCGCAGGAGTTGACACAGCTTCTCGAGGAAAAGCCGGAAGCGGATGGGTACCTTGTGCCGCGCCGGAATCTTTTTCTTGGTCGCTGGATCAGGCACGGCGGCTATTACCCCGACCCGAAGCTGCGTCTCTTCCGCAAAGGCGCGGCATGGTTTGAAGAGCGGACAGTGCATGAGACGTTGCAATACTCCGGGCCGACACAGACACTGCAGGGCGATCTGATCCACCATGCCTACCCTACGCTGGAAAACTACATCGAGCACATGAATCGCTACAGTTCGCTTGGCGCCGAACAGGCTGCCGCTAAGAACAAAACCAGCCAAGGCTGGCCGGCATTCTTGTGGAATGTGTTGCTCAATCCCGCCGCAACCTTCTTCTACAATTACGTTCTTCGCCTCGGCTTTCTCGACGGGCGCGAGGGTTTGCTGCTGCATCTTTACCACTCCGCTTATGTGAGCTGGAAATACGCCAAAGCATGGCAAGCAGGCATTGGTGGGCCAGTTTGACTAAAAACAATCCCTCAGCACTTACGGCACGGCTGAAGCCGTGCCCCTTCAAAACAAAATCACACCGACCCACTATCCAGGCGGCGAAAAACTAGATTCTTTCCGCTAAACACGGTAGGCTCCGTCTATCTCTGGTTCACTTTTAGGGTTGATTGATGAAGCTTGCGCGCTGTCTCTTTGCCACTTCTTTACTTGTCACAATTTGCCTGCCTTGCGTGGCGCAAACAACGCTTGCCCAGCCCGTTTCCATCTCGCAGAAAACCGGCGGCATGCGGAAGCTCGATGGATACTTCCCCATCTCCTGGGATGTGAAGGAAGGCAAGCTGTATCTGGAAATCGACAGCTTCGGCAAGGACTTTCTCTTTCTCGATTCGCTGCCTTACGGTGTCGGCTCCAACGATCTGGGCCTCGATCGCGGCCAACTCGGCCGAGACCGCGTGGTGCGCTTCTATCGCAGTGGCCCGAAAGTTCTGCTGATCGAGCGCAATCTCGAATACCGCTCCAGTTCACCAAACGCCGAGGAGCAGCTTGATGTCGCGCAGTCGTTTGCTGAATCTGTCCTCTGGGGGTTCAAAGTCGAAGCCCAGGATGGCGACAAAGTGCTCATCGACGCGACAGACTTCTTCCTGCATGACGCGCATGGAGTTGCCGAGCGCCTGCAGGAAGCCAAACAAGGCAGTTATCATCTGGACGCTAACCGCAGCGCCGTATCCATCGAGAGCTGCAAGAACTTCCCACTCAATACCGAAGTCGAATCCGTGCTCACCTTCACGGCGGAGGGCCCGCTGCAAGCGCCACTCGTCGCCTCCGTGACGCCTGATGCGCACGCTGTCACGGTGCATGAGCTCTACTCCTTCATCCAGTTGCCCGGCGATGGGTACAAGCCGCGCGCCCTTGATCCACGCTCGGGATACTTCGACGTGGGCTATCGTGATTACTCGACTCCGTTGGGGCAGCCGATGGACATCCATCTCATCTCGCGGCACCGTCTGCAGAAGAAGGACCCCGCCGCTGCTGTCAGCGAGCCCGTCAAGCCGATCATCTACTACGTGGATCGCGGTGCTCCCGAACCGATTCGCAGCGCGCTCGTCGAGGGAGCAAGCTGGTGGAATCAGGCGTTTGAGGCAGCAGGCTACAAGAATGCTTTTCAGGTCAAAGTCCTGCCGGAAGGCGCCGACCCCATGGACGTGCGCTACAACGTCATCCAGTGGGTACACCGCTCCACGCGCGGCTGGTCGTATGGCGAAGGCGTCATCGATCCGCGCACCGGCGAGATCATCAAAGGGCAGGTCACGCTTGGTTCGCTGCGCGCGCGTCAGGATTATCTGATCGCCGAAGCCCTGCTCTCACCTTACGAACAAGGCAAGCCTGTTCCCGACGCGATGAGAGAGATGGTGCTCGCGCGCATCCGCCAGCTTGCAGCGCATGAGGTAGGACACACGCTCGGCCTTGCACACAATTTCGCCGCCAGTTCCATCGCGCCCGGAACTTCGGTGATGGACTATCCGCATCCGCAGATCACGCTCAAGCCGGACGGCACGCCCGATCTCTCGCACGCCTACACTACCGGCATCGGAAGCTGGGACAAGGTCGCCATCACCTACGGCTACTCTGATTTCCCGCAAGGTACCGATGAGCACAAAGCTCTCGATGCGATTCTGCGCAAGGCCACGGACAGCGGCCTGCTCTTTATCACCGATGAGGATTCCCGCCCGCTTGGCAGCGCTCACCCACACTCGCACTTATGGGACAACGGGCCCGACCCAGCCGATGAACTCAGCCGCATTTTGACCGTACGCGCCGCGGCTCTGAAGCGTTTTGGCGAAAACGCAATTCAGCCCGGCGAACCGATGGCGCAGCTGGAAGACACGCTTGTGCCTCTTTATATGCTGCATCGCTACCAGACGGAAGCAGCCAGCAAAGCGATCGGCGGACTCGACTACCGCTACGCCATTCGCGGTGATGGTCAGCTGATCACAGGCATTGTCCCCGCTGCCGAGCAGCAAAAAGCGCTCGACGCAGTGCTGCACACGCTCGATCCTTTCACGCTCACTCTGCCGCAGTCATTGCTTGAGGTTCTACCGCCGCGGCCCCCGGGCTACCCGCGTACGCGAGAGTCCTTTCCTGGACGCACCGGCCTCACCTTCGACCCGCAGGGGGCCGTCGAGTCTGCGGCGAACTTGACTGCAAGCCTGCTCTTTGAACCAGCGCGCGCCGGCCGCCTCGTCGAATACAAGGTGCGCGATAGCTCCCTGCCCGGATTAGACGATGTCATCAACCAGACGCTCAAAGCTACGTGGTATGCGCCGCGTCAGGTTACGATCACTCTTGCGACGCAACTCACAGTGGAAGACGCTGTCCTGCGTCACCTGCTCGCGCTCGCCGCTTCGCAATCTGCGTCGCCGGAAGCCATGGCCATCGCTGCATCGGAAGCCGACCAACTCCACACCTGGCTAAAAGGCAAAGCGAGCGACGCCAGCGCTCCTGCGTTGTTGCATGCACACTGGCTCGCGGCGCAGAACGAAATCGAAGGCTTCAGCAAAGATCCGTCGAAGTTCGCCAGCGCCGGAGGGCTTGAAGCACCGCCGGGCCAGCCCATCGGCGATGACGAGGAGTTTTAGCGAGAGGCAATCATCGTGGCTTGCCCATAGTGTTTGTCTTCCCCTATGCTAAGGAGTTTTCCCGCCAAGAGGTGAATTCGATGCCGGATGCGCAGCAAACCAACTCGCTCGTCTCGAACGCATCCGCAGAGAAGCAGCGGTGGGAGGAGCAGACGCTCAATCCGGCTCTGAGTAAAGCCCCGGAAAAGCCCATCGGCGCAGCATCGGGCATCAACATGGACGCAGAAGGCCGTGCATGTTTCACGACCATTTCCGGCGCGATGGTCGAACGGCTCTACACAAAATCTGACCTTCCCCAGGACTGGGAATCCAATCTAAGCGGACCCGGCCAGCCGCCCTACACGCGCGGCATTCACCCCAGCGGCTATCATGGCAAGCTCTGGACGATGCGCCAGTTCTCAGGCTTCGCCTCGCCTGAAGAAACAAACAAGCGCTACAAATATCTGCTGGCCAATGGCGGCAGCGGCCTCTCCGTGGCCTTCGATCTGCCTACGCTCATGGGCTGCGACTCCGATGATCCGCAGAGCGAAGGCGAGGTTGGCAAATGCGGCGTTGCTATCGATTCGCTCGAAGACATGGAGACGCTCTTCTCCGGCATCGACCTCGAACAGACTACCGTTTCGATGACCATCAACTCGCCTGCGAGCGTCATCTGGGCCATGTATCTCGCGGTTGCTGAACGGCAGGGCGCGAACTGGACAAAAATCTCCGGCACGCTCCAGAACGATATCCTCAAGGAATACATCGCGCAGAAGGAATACATCTATCCGCCCGCTCCTTCCATGCGCCTTGTCGTCGATACTTTTGAGTTCGGCTCGCGCTTCACGCCGCGCTTCAATCCCATCTCGATCTCCGGTTATCACATCCGCGAGGCAGGCTCGACCGCACAGCAGGAACTGGCCTTCACGCTCTACGACGGCATCGAGTACGTCGAGTGGGCACTCCGTCGCGGTCTCGCGATCGACGACTTCGCGCCGCGACTCAGCTTCTTCTTCAATTCGCACAACGACTTCTTTGAAGAGATCGCCAAATTCCGCGCGGCGCGCAAAATCTGGTATCGCGTAATGACCGAGCGCTTCGGTGCAAAGAACCCGCGCTCCACCTGGATGCGCTTTCACACCCAGACAGCCGGCGTCTCGCTCACGGCGCAGCAGCCGAAGAACAATATCGCCCGCGTCGCCATCCAGGCGCTCGCCGCGGTGCTCGGCGGAACGCAATCACTACACACTGACGCATACGACGAAGCCCTTGCCTTGCCGACGGAGGACGCCGCGCGCATCGCACTGCGCACCCAGCAGATCCTCGCCTTTGAGTCGGGAGTCGCGGACGTGGCAGATCCGCTGGGAGGCTCGTATTTCGTCGAACGCCTGACGCTCGACATGGAAAAAGCCGCCTTTGAATATTTTGAGAAACTCGACGCAATGGGCGGCATGGTGCGCGCCATCGAGCACGGCTTCCCCCAGAAAGAAATCGCCCAGTCCAGCTACGACTATCAGCGCGCGGTAGAAGCGCACGAGAAGATCATTGTCGGCGTCAACGAATACTTTGTCGACGATCCATCCCCGGAGATTCTCTACATCGATGAATCTGTGCGCGAGGGGCAAACAGCAAAATTGAAAAAGCTGCGCCGGAATCGCAGCAATGAAGCTGTCGCGCGCTCCCTGCTGGCGCTCTGCCACGCCGCCGAAAAAGAACCCTCCGCGGCCACGGACGGAATTTCATCGGCGAACACTATGCCCTTCCTCCTTGACTGCGTAAAGGCCCATGCCACAGTTGGCGAAATCTGCAATGCGCTCAAGAAGGTCATGGGAACCTATGAAGAGATCAGCATCGCCTGATAGATCGCGCCCGGAAGTAGTGCTGGCGCAGCAAACGTGCTACAAATCGCCTATGGGAGATGACCGGAAAGAGAAGCAAGAGCAGCCAAACAACGGCGAGCCTATCAATCTGAAGCAGCTTGCAGCGATCCTCCAGCTTTCGCAGACTACTGTCTCGCTGGTGCTGAATAATTCACCGTCTGCCAAGTCCATCCCGGCGCACACGCGCGAGCGCGTCCTGCAGGCCGCCCGGAAGTTTCACTATCGCCCGAATTACTTCGCTCGCTCACTGCGCAAGAACCGCAGCATGTCGATCGGTGTCCTGGCTCCCGATCTCAGCGAAGGCTATTTCACCATGGTCATGAACGGCGTCGAAGAGTATCTGATGCGCGCGCAGTACTTCTACTTCACCGCCAGCCACTATTGGAATCACGATCTGATGGTGGAGTATCCGCGCATGCTCGCCGAGCGCGCGGTCGACGGATTTCTGCTCCTCAACACGCCGTCTGAGATTCGCAGCCCGCTGCCCACAGTAGCTATCTCTGCGCACAACAACTCACCCGGCGTAACCAACATCATCCTTGACCACATGAAGGCCGCGGAACTCGCGCTGCGGCACCTCTACGATCTCGGCCACCGCAGGATCGCCTTCATGAAAGGTCCCAACATCATCCCCGATACCGAATATCGCTGGCGCTCCATCCTTGAGGTAGCCCGGCAACTCAATCTCAAGGTGCAGCCCGACCATTGCATCCAGCTCGACGCAGACAGCTGGTCGCCAGGAGTGGGCTGCGAGCCGATGCGCGATCTCCTTGCGTGCACGCGTGACTTCACCGCCATCTGCTGCTTCAACGACATCTCGGCAATCGGAGTCATCCGCGCCATCTACGATGCGGGCTTGAGCGTGCCTGAAGATATTTCTGTCATCGGTTTCGATGACATCATGAGCGCCGCTTATCACAAGCCCAGTCTCACGACAGTACGTCAGCCACTGCGCGAGATGGGGCGCGAAGGCGCTCAGATCCTGCTCGATATGATTGCAAATCCGGGCAAAGAGTTCCCTGAAGAGATCGTCATGCAGCCTGAGCTGATCGTGCGCGAATCGACCGGCATGGCCGCGGCGCAACGCAGCAAGCGTCGAGCCTGAATAGCCTGCGAATGCTGCGCACAGGCTCGCGCCATCTTCAATCCCTTCTCTGAGCCGTTGGACTTATCTGATACATCCAATCAGAAGATTCTTACTTTCGAATAGTCGCGGGAGGCTGCATGCAGTATGTGAATCTTGGTGCCACGGGGCTCAAAGTTTCGCGTCTTTGCCTGGGAACCATGACCTACGGTTCAAAAAAGTGGCGTGAATGGATTCTGGAAGAGGAAGAGAGCAAACCCTACTTCCGCCGCGCTCTCGAAGCAGGCATTAATTTTTTCGACACTGCTGATGTGTACTCGTTGGGAGTGAGCGAGGAGATCACCGGCCGCGGGCTGAAGGAGTTCGGCCCGTCGCGCGACAAAGTGGTCATCGCGACAAAGGTCTTCTATCCGATGGGGGACGATCCCAATCAGAAGGGCCTCTCACGCAAGCACATCTTTCATGCGATTGACGACAGTCTGCGTCGTCTGGGAACCGACTACGTCGATCTTTACCAGATTCATCGCTTCGACCATGAAACGCCGATCGAGGAAACGATTGAAGCGCTGGATGACATCGTTCGCGCCGGCAAGGCGCTCTACATCGGTGCGTCCTCGATGTTCGCCTGGCAGTTCCAGCAGATGCTGCACACGTCGGACTCTTTGGGCCTCAGCCGCTTCGTCACTATGCAGAACCATTACAACCTGGTCTATCGCGAGGAAGAACGCGAAATGATCCCGCTCTGCCAGGACCAGGGCATCGGCCTCATTCCCTGGAGTCCGCTCGCGCGCGGCTTTCTTGCCGGAAACCGCAATCGCCAGGACCGCGGCGAGACCCTGCGTGCCAAAACCGACAACTTTGCCCACGAACTTTATTATCGCGATTCGGACTTTACCATCGTGGACCGCGTGACAGAGATCGCCAGCAATCGCGGCGTCAGCAATGCGCAGATTGCGCTTGCCTGGATGTTATCGAAGCCTGAAATCACCGCGCCGATTATCGGGGCCAGTAAGCCGCATCACCTGGAAGATGCTTTAGCGGCGCTGGATATTCATCTCGATGCGGAGGAAATCAAAGCGCTCGAAGAACCCTACGAACCGCACCCGATTCTGGGACATAAATAGCACCTCTGTTGGAGTATCCGAGCCGGAGGCCGAGCTAGGCTTCGACTTCCGGTTCCAGTATCTGAAGGTCGAGGGCGGGCTCCAGCAGATAGTCGAAGGTCGCGATCTTAGCCAAAGCCCTCTTCAGCGCTGACGACGGGCACGGCTCTACGATCACCACAAATGGCAGGCTCTCTTTCGTGTGCCCTGGCTTCTGCAAAATGGCGTGAATGTTGATCTGTTGCTCCGCCAGCGCGCCCGCAATCTGCGCGATGATGCCCGGACGGTCCTTCACGATGAACCGAATATAGTGGCGCAGCAGAAAATCACCGCTGACGCCAAACTTGCTGGTGGGCAAGCCTATCGCGCACGAGCCGTGCACGATTGTCAGTAGATCAGAAATGACAGCAACCGCTGTCGGATGACCGCCCGCGCCGTGTCCGGAGAAGACAACGTCGCCGCCATAGGCGCCGCCCACCAGCACCATATTCTCCGTGCCGCGCGACCATGCCAGCGGCGAAGCCTGCGGCACGAGCATCGGACCCACGGTGGCCAGTACTTCATCTCCACGCAACTCCGCCCGCGAAATCTGCCGAATCGTGCATCCCATCTCGCGCGCATAGGCGAAATCAATCGCCGCAATCTCCGTGATCGATTTGCATGGCACCTCGCCGGTCGTTACGTCGGCGCGTAGCGCGATGCGCGACAGAATCACCAGCTTCGCGCGCGCATCGAATCCCGCCACATCCTCTGTCGGATCGGCTTCTGCGTATCCCAGCGTCTGTGCCTCTTTCAGCACGGGGGCAAGATCAGCGCCGTCTTCCATCTTGCTGAGAATGAAGTTGCAGGTACCGTTCAGAATGCCTTCGATGCGAGTGATGCGGTCGCCCGCCAGTCCCTGTTGCAGGCCGGGAATCACGGGCACGCCGCCCGCAACCGCGGCCCCGTAAAACAATTGACAGCCCTTGCTGCGAGCCAGCTTGTCGAGCGCGATGCCATGCTCAGCAATCAGCTTCTTGTTGGCCGTTACAACGGATTTGCCCGCCTCCAGCGCCCGCTTCACCCAATCGCCCGCAGGATCGAGCCCTCCTGCCAACTCCAGCACTACATTCACCGGCGCCGACAACACATCTTCGATCGTCTCGGTCCACGTCACACTTGACGGAACCCAATCGACGCGCTTCCGCGCCACGTTGCGATTGAAGATATGCGTAAGCTCCACGCCCTCAGGCTTCGAGTCGCAAAGAATGCGCGCCACCGAGCTGCCAACCGTTCCAAATCCAAGAATCGCTGCTTTCACCTTCGCTGCTTGCGCGTCAGACACTCATCCTGCTTCCCCCGACTGGTTGAGTTGAACGATAACTGAAATCATCTTATCGGAAATGATCAAGGCAGCAGGCTTAAGGAAAGAAGCTACGCGCCGCGCCGAACTGCGCCCGGCTCGTGTTCAACAGCTTCCGCCCGGTGCGCCGCCTCTCGCTCCGCGGAAGCGATTGGAATTCTCACCTCTGCCTGGCACCCAATGGCATCCGTGCGATTCCTTAGATCCAGCGAGCCGCCATGCGCCTCGGCAATCTGCCGCGCCAGCACAAGACCAACGCCTGTGCCGCTCTTCTTCGTCGTGTAAAACGGAACAAACAGGTTGCCGGGATTCGTCAGGCCCGGCCCATTGTCTTCAATCAGTATGGAAACCATATCGCCCGCGATTTTGCTGCGAATCCTCACCGCCGGCTTGCTGATCAATCCTGCCTCTTCGCGCTCGTTCACCGCCGCATCCACGGCGTTCTTCACCAGATTGATCAGCAGCTGCTCCATCTGGTCCGGGTCAGCTATCAGGCTCACCGGCAGTACGTCTTCAACCTCGACCGTCAATCGCGTCTCCAGGCCCGCAACGCGGTCCAGCAGCTCTGGAAGCGGCACGCGCTTCATTACCGGAGCGGGCAGCGTCGCCAGCTGCCGATAAGCCTGCACAAATCGATTCAGAGATTCAGCTCGGCTCTCAATCACATTCAGTCCACGTTCAAAACTGGCCGCGCTGTCAGGCGGCAATTGCGAAATGCGCGAGCGCAGGCTCCCGGCAATCGACTTGATCGGCGCCAGTGAATTGCTCAACTCATGCCCCAGCACGCGAAT
>Ga0206862_1164_pt1 | contig 16540 bp, 12 predicted proteins | sample Alteio_BWOrgCont_43_FD_152625 | JGI IMG/M metagenome (GOLD analysis project Ga0206862, IMG submission 152625) | Enriched cells from forest soil in Barre Woods Harvard Forest LTER site, Petersham, Massachusetts, United States -... | ecosystem: Environmental > Terrestrial > Soil > Temperate forest >... | reverse complement strand
AGGGTTTGTTATTAACGATTTCATTGGCTATCTGGTTTCTTTCCTGTCTAATTTTAGTAAATTCCGAGTATCTAGAATGCTCATAACAATGAGAACCGGGATGAGTTTTACGAATCTCACGCCATAAGAATCGAGCTTCCATCGCCTTTTTAGAATATTCTTCTGCTTTTAATTGAGCTTGTTCTTCAATTAAGGATAGGGGGCGCATTTTTAATCCGCAGGCTATCTCAATAGTCTCTTTACTTAACCCCGCCTGGTGGGCATAAGATGAGTGTTCTTTCCATTCTGAGAAGATATTTTGTCCTAACGCATCACGTTCTTTTTTCAAAGCCTGATACTCTGCCCAATCCTTTTCTTGCGACATTGCTGTTAAGTCTTGGCCCATAAAGATATATTCTTGGATATTTTCCCAAGCACCTTGATGTTCAGGTCTTATTGTGTAATCAATGACTAGATCCTTGCGTGAGATACGCGAGAGTGACTTTTGCAAATCACTAAAATTAGAAAATGTATTGGCACCATAGAACAAAGTTACATCTTTTCGATGTCTGGTTAAAGCCACGTAGGTAGCATGAGCATCCATATTTTTTGAGGCCACAATCATTGACCAGTCAACAGTTTGACCTTGGGCTTTGTGCAAAGTAATAGCATAGCTGTGATCAAAATGGTTATAATCATTCGTGTTAAAAATAGCTTTGGTCTGATTTTCAATAGCCACAGTTAATTGATGTGTTGAGGCTAATGCACTTAAAGTTTTATTTTCATTCTTTGCAATGAGTGAAGTCTCTTTTATGTCAATGATTTTGCCTCGGGTTCCGTTTTTAATAAAAAAATTCTTCGCATCGTTAGTTTCTTTATCAAAACAATTAATTTTTTTATCCCGGTCATTTTTCAAGAATATTATTTCATCCCCAATAGAGAATGGGTAGTTATTTATATTAATTTCATCCTTTGAAATTAAATCTTTTTCTTGAAGCATTTTTCTAGCTTCATTATTTAATTCCTGGCATTGAGTTCGAGTGGAGGCTAATAACAATCCACTTTGTTCCGGATGGGAAATTCGTTTTGCAACATAAGATTCAGCAATATATCTTAAATCGGAGGTATCAATTGCTTTAATATGGCCATGTTGTTCATAGGCTGATAAGGCTTGGTAGGTGTTTAACTTGGCAAGATCTTCGGACGCTACTCTCATCCATTGTTCTTTCTGTCGAATGATAGAATTTAAACCGTTTAGTTTATTGTGTTCTAGAGATTTTTCTTTGAGCTTTCGGAAAAAGTCCCCAGCCTCAATAGCTTTGAATTGATTATCATCCCCAACAACAATCAATTTAGTTCCCGCTTTTTCGACATATCCTAAGAGTGAGGCCCACTGTGAAGTCCCGATCATCCCAGCCTCATCAACGATAACAAGATGCTTATCGGATAAGGAATGCTTGTCTAATTCATTTAATCTTCCTTCGAGACGAGCATGCTCTGAACTTGGATGCATTGACCAGAATTGATGGTAAGCCTCTTCTCGTCGATCCCACTTATCTAGATAAAAGGCAACAGTTTCAGCAGAACAATTGGTTTCTAATGTCAGATTTTCAGCGGCTACAGCTGAAAGGGCAAGACCGAGGGTCTTATATCCCGATTGGTTATGTATGTCTACAACTGCTTTTAAAGTAATTGTTTTTCCTGTTCCAGCTCGACCGATTAGAACACCTAATTGTTGATCATCACATAATGATTTAACTGCTTGTTGCTGCTCTTCACTAAGGTAATGATAGTGATTTTTAAGGATGTTATCCTGAAACTGTAAATCAATAATAATATTGGTTTTATTAGTCATTAAAGTATTACATTTTTCTAATGCCTGCGCTTCTAATTTAATATATTCTTGAGAGGTATATCGCGCTTGCCCATCTAGGCTTGTTCCCACTATGGCAGCTTGAGCAAGGCTTGCTTCATAAACATAGGAGGCAAGTTTAGGATCATCCCCTAATCTTTTTTGAATAAGACGAGCTAAGTCTAATGTTGAAAATGTAGCTTGCTTGCTGGTCAATTCTTTGAGGATCTCTTCGGGGTGTAATCCCAAATATTCTTTATTTCGGATCTTAATTTCTTTATTGTCATTAACAATTATGGAATCTAACCCGATTTTTTCCAATTTATGAGCATACCAATTTTCATGTTTGGTAGGTTCAAACGGTATTCCTAAATCTGCATAAGAACGATGATCAACTCTTTCATCGAAACCTTCACGAGCCAAGTATAGGTTAGTTTTTTCAGCCCATAATCGGCGGCTTTCAATTAAAGAAGCCTTAGTAGTAATATCCCTATCCTTAACCCAAGACCATTCCCCTTTCTCGTTTACAGCCCTCCGAGATATTTGAAAATGAGCGTGTGGGTTTCCTTCATCGTTATGAATTGCCACTGTCACTACGAGCCCACGGTTTACAAATCGTTCTTTAACAAAATCAGAAACTAATTCTTTCCACGCCCCTGGGGCTAGTTCTTTTGGTAGAGCTACCACAGTTGTTTGAGCAATTTGAGCGCAACTTTTATATTTTTCTTGTGTAGCTTCTGTACGATAACGAAGCATGGCATATCGATCTTCATAAGACTCTAATGAATTCCAAACTTCCAGATTACTCATATTCTTTGGTGCATGATCCGGAATAAAAGTTTCAGCAAAGATAACGTCCGAGGAACGATTACGATAATCTGCCGTAATATTTCTGCGTGTTTCGTCTAATTTATTTCCAGAAATATAGGCAGCACTCTGAACTGCAGAACGTCCAGTGCTTCTTGAAACGAATCCGACTCGATAATGATAAATTGCCATCACGTAAATATATCGCCGATAGGCAAAAAGCGCAACAGCGCATAATTGCGCAGTGTTCCCAACTGACGGTTGAAAGGCTTGCGCCTTGGTTTTTTTATTTTTTGTTTTTTTGAAAATACATCCCCAGGGTGTAACATTTTTTTAGGACGATTGCTATTATAATTATGTGATCGTTAAAAAGAACTTTTCAAAGAATCAATCGAAAAACAGGGGGAAAAATCTTGATAGGTGAAGAATAATGTGATATCTTAATCTAAAATTGTAGTCAACTAGAACGGGAGAAGTATTATGTTCCCATCGTTTATGACCCTTTTTTTTAGTCCAATCAATTTTGATGAAAATTACGATTTATTTCTACATTATAGGAAATCTGCCCACCTTGAATTAGAGGGTGCTGAAGAAATAAAAGAGGAAGTTGTCAAAGATTATATTAGAAATAATCTAAAAAATTTTGGTGAATTAGCTTTCCAACATATCCTTTTAAGCAACAATAAGATTATTGGCCAAATTGAAATTGGCACTAAATCTAATTATGGTTACGTTTATTTTTTCTACTTAGAGCCTAGTTATCGAGGTAAAGGGTTCTTCAAGCAGATGCATAAACAAATGGTTGAGATAATGCAAAAAAAGGGATTCAATACCGTAATGTTATCAACGCCGAGATCTAACAAGAAAGCAATTGAGATTTATCAGAAATATGGATGGAGAATTACTGGTGTTAATAAAAAAAAAGAAGGGATTCTGGATCTTAGATTAGAGCTTTGAATCTATATCATCCCCATAAAATTCGATGGTGTAATTTAATTTGTGTATACAGGCGTAGTTAGGTAAAATCAACTCAATTATTAGGAGTTAAAATTCTTGCGCGACTTTTGCGCGAGTGAGTGCTGCTTTGTTGTGATGGGTCATGCAGATGTAACGGACGCCCTGCAATTAAAAGTTATTAAAAAATCAATCGGTTAAGTTTTCGGTGGGAGGTGCATTCTATAGTGCAGTGCGACAAATACTGGGGCAATGCTGTATTACATATTCTCTAGGGGTCTGATACCCCAGACATTTCCTTGGGGTATGGTTAGCTTTCGTCGCTATATTTTCTTTATAACACACTACAACGTTGGCACCTTCTTGTGCAAGTGCTACAGCAATGCATTCACCAATTCCACTGCTTGCACCCGTGACTATACAATTTTTATCCTTTAAAAGCATAGATTGGTCCAGCTTGGATGTAATGAAAAGCTAAAGCTCCAATATTTCAAAGCAATCAAAATCTAGAATAGTACTTGACCGTTTTAAATTATGTAATAGCTTTTCAATGGGGATTCTCTTTTGCAACATTGAGTCTCGTTCTCGAACAGTGACTGTTTCATCCTCATCCTCGAACGTTTGAAAGTCAACAGTAATACAGTAAGGGGTTCCGATTTCATCATGTCGTCGGTAGGATTTACCAATGTTTCCTGAATCTTCATACTTTATCCTACCAATACCCATTTTTTTAATGGCGTTTGTGAGCGCTTTTGCCTTGTTAACTATTTTTTCATTATTACGCGCCAGAGGTATTATAGCCAATTTATAAGGAGCCAAGTGAGGCTTTAATTTTAATACAATACGTTCATTTCCATCATTTAATGTTTCCCTAGTATATGCTTCAACGAGAATAGCTAAAATGCCCCTATCAACGCCCGCTGAAGGCTCGATAACAAAAGGTATAATATTTTCTCCTTGATTATTTTTGGTACTTAAAATAATGGTTGAATCTACGTTCTCCATTACTTTTGAATCTAAGTTGAGGTTGTGATTTTCTCGCGAGTGTGAGCCGAGATCAAAATCTGCACGATTTGCAATGCCTTCAATCTCATCAAAACCGTGGGGAAATTTATATAAGATATCAACAGTCGCTTTGGCATAATGAGATAATTCTTCTTTGGGTTGTTTGAATAACCTTAAGTTTTCTTCAGATAATCCTTGTTCCTTCCACCAGGATAAACGTTCCTCTATCCAATGTTGATGCCATTTTTCATCGTCGCCTTTTTCTACAAAAAATTCTATTTCCATTTGCTCAAATTCTCTAGTTCTAAAAATAAAATTTCTGGCAGTAATTTCATTTCGAAAAGCTTTACCTATTTGAGCAATTCCAAATGGGATTTTCCGCGAGGTAGAATCTAGGATATTCTTAAAATTAATAAAAATGCTTTGTGCAGTTTCGGGTCGTAAATAAGCATAATTTCCTTTTTCCTCAAGGGCTCCAAAAGCACATTTAAACATCAAATTAAATTGTCGTATATCAGATAGCTCTTGTGAACCGCAGTCAATGCATTTGTTGTCTGTGACCTTATCTGCTCGAAATCTGCTTTTACATTTTTTGCAATCAACCATAGGATCTGAGAAAGTAGATTCATGTTGAGAATATCTTAATGTCAAACAATGTGTAAGTATCGCTGAATCTAATCCTTCTACATCATCTCTTTTGTGTACAATTTCCTTCCACCAAGATTGTTTTAAATTATTTTTTAATTCCACGCCCAGAGGTCCGTAATCATAAATACCCTGCATTCCCCCATAAATTTCGGAACTATGAAAAATAAAACCTCTGCGTTTGCAAAGTTCTATTATTTCATTTAAAGATTTTGCCTTTCTAAATTGTTTGTCCATACAAATTTAAACTAATATAGATACTCTTGGGAAGGAATAGGGGGTATACAGCAGTTGAAGGACTATCCCACAAACTGGAAATTCTACTGGATTCAATTGAGGATGTCAAACTACTACTACGAGGGTCCATTTGGGCTACGCCTTCTCGTCTTAAACCTGATTCTTTTGAGATGGTGCATTCTATAGTGCAGTGCGACAAATACTGGGACAATGCTGTATTACATATTCTCTAGGGGTCTGATACCCCAGACATTTCCTTGGGGTATGATTAGCTTGCATTGCTATTATATCTAAATCTTTTTGTCCAAGCTTGTCAATTTGTAGGTCCCTGGGTAAAAATCGTCTTAGGCGCCCGTTTGTATTCTCATTACTAGGCCTTTGCCAAGGGGAGCTAGGATCACAAAAGTAAATCTTACATTTTGTTTTTCTTTCTATCAGTCGGAACCCCATAAATTCTGAACCTTGGTCAAATGTTAAGGTTTGCCACATTTTTTTTGGCAATGAATTAATTGTATTATTTATCTTTTCAATCACGGGTGGACTTTTTTTGTTTTCATTTTTATGAAGAATAACAAATCGACTTTTACGTTCAACTAATGTTGTGACACAAGACTTTTGGCTTCTTACAAATCGTATTGTATCGCCTTCCCAATGCCCAAAGATTTCCCGTAAATTGACCGCTTCGGGTCTATTGCAAATATTTCTCTGTAATAATAGAGTTTTTTGATGATTTTTTCTGGCAACATAAGGATAACGTTTTGGATTTTTTTTAGGTAGAAGTTTATGCAAAGGCGCTTCTTTATCTCGATAGATGCATCGATAAATGCTTTCATGACAAACATAATATTTCTTTTTTTCTTTTTTCATGCGACCAGAAATTTGTTCCGGGCTCCAACCTTTTATAAGTCCATTAATAACATATTTATTTAATGCTTTTTGAGTATCTATCTTATTAGGAGGATGAGGATGGCGTTGTTTTGCTAATTCATTTGCTTTGCCAGGCAGATAGCGTATCCCAGTCACGTTTCGTTTTAATTCTCTATATATAGTTGAGCGATGGCAACCTGTTCTAAGAGCTATCGTGCTTACTTTAGCATTCATGTCAAGAAAAGTAGCGATAGTACATCGCTCTCTCATATTTAAACGAGTATACTGTTCCATGCGGCAGTTTCCTTTGCTGATATTTCAAATTTCCTAAGAACTTGAATATACAGCAAAAAACTGTCGCACTCCTAATTAGAATTCCCGGGAAATCTTACAGAACTTTTTCCTCTAGAATGAGTGATTATTTTTGCATTCACATGATATATTGCCATGTTCTTAATATTCCAATTCTTTAATCTGCGTAGCGAAGCAACGCCTAGGTACGTCCTTGCTCCGCTCGGGTTTTTGCTTAATTGGAATTCCACCTATTATATTTTTGACGATGAGCCCTATATTTTTTATAAACCATTTGCAGTACAGATTGGTAATATTCATACCTGCGTTTATAAGATAGAACAAAAGAGCTACAGTGGAATGCTTTCATTCATTTATTGCTATTACATTGCAAAAGTTAGCATTTCTGGCATTAGAGTTAAATTAGTTTTTTAAATAACTACATGCTAACTATTGGAGAAATATATTTTTTATGATTGCTTTACTTTAAATTAAAAATATATAATAATAAAATCTACATACTTTATAAACATTGGATTTCCATGAGCGGTAAAAATAACAACCTTGCAGCTTGCTACCCTGAACTTGCATCAGAGTGGCATGTTTCTAGAAATGATCGAACACCGTTTGATGTAAGTATAGGCAGTCAATACATAGCATGGTGGGATTGTAAAAATTGTGCACACATATGGCAAGCAGAAGTACGAGCAAGAGTTGGCCGCGGTACTAGAAAGGGTACTAATTGTCCTAATTGTATTAAACCTGAATTTGCAAAATGTTTAGCTTCTACACATCCTTTTCTTATATTGGAATGGCATGCAACTAAAAATATTTTGACTCCGAATGATGTAACCTTTGGGAGTAATATTGAAATCTTTTGGGTATGCTCTAAAAATCCTGAACATGAATGGGAAATGAAAATTTCATCACGTACTGGTAAAAAGGCACAAGGCTGTCCATATTGTGCTCGAAAACGCGTCAGTTACGAAAATTCCTTGGCTGCGGTCAATCCAGAATTAGCTTCGGAATTTCATCCAACAAAGAATGGTACTGTTACCACTTCAAATATAATGCCAGGTAGTCAAAAAAAGTTTTGGTGGTTTTGTAATAATGTTCCGGAGCATGAATGGAAAGCTTCAGTAGCAAATCGTCATTTGAGAAAAAGTAGATGTCCTCATTGTTTTGGAAACACAACTTTTAAGAAGCATAGAAGTTTAGCTATTAAATATCCTGAACTTATTCCCGAATGGCATCCTGTCAAAAATGGATCTATCACCCCTTATGATGTCCAGTATGGAAGTCAAAAGAAGTATTGGTGGATATGTTCACAAAAACATGACTGGGAAGCTACCGTTTTAGGAAGATCAAGTGGTTTTGGTTGTCCATATTGCTCTGGTCGGAAAACTTCGATTGAAAACAGCATTCAAGTTTCGCATTCTGAGTATCTAGAATTTTGGGATTATGACAGGAATCTCATACAACCTGATGAGGTTTCACGTGGAAGTAGAAAAATCGTTTGGTGGAAATGTGATTTGAGCGGAACACATTCGTATCAAGCTATGGTATGTGACCGTATAGGTAATGAAAACAGAAACGGTTTAAGTTGTACTGAATGTCATAGACCCGCAGTTAGCGATGCTGAAATTAGACTGTCAGCGGAATTAAATTATATATTTGGAATAGAAATTTTTCAGCCCTCTTATGAGTTAAGTGAAGATGTATTAAATTTATTTAAACCAAAAATACCTGATATTGTATCTTTGCAATACAAATTAATAATAGAGATTGATGGGGCAAATTGGCATGATGATGGGAAAGATAAAAAACGCAATGCACATTTCAATAATCTTGGATATAAGGTTCTATGTTTGCGTGGTAAACCATTAAATAAGACCACTGATGATGACGTGATTTTTAATTGTAGAAAAATCACTCTGGCTGACATAAAGGACGTATTAAAAAGTATTTCTAAAATTTTAGGCAGCAGCATTATTGATCCACACAAAAAGACAATTGAAAATTATTTGACTGAAATTAAGTTTCTAAATGAGAATTTATATAAGGAAAGAAAGAAATATATAAATGGTTCTCTAAAAAGAAGAAATTTCTTAACCACTCATCCAGAGCTGTCTGCTCAATGGCATCCAACAAAAAATAATCTTTCACCCGACAGTTTTAGTCCTTGTAGTTCAGAGGAAGTATGGTGGAGGTGTGCTAATGCGCATGAATACTTGGCGAGAATATCGCATCGAGTGTATGGGAAAGATTGTCCAAAATGTAAGTCTTTAGCCTTTCTTTATCCTGAAATCGCTAAAGAATGGCATCCAAAAGAAAATGATGGTGTTATTCCCTATGATATAGCTGCTGGAACAAATAAAAATTATACTTGGTTGTGTAGTAATGGTCATTCGTGGAAAGCTTCACCTGACCGTAGAATTAGGGAAAATACTTCATGTCCGTATTGTCAAGGTCGAAAAGTGAGTAATGATAATTGTTTGGCTACCGTAAACCCACGGTTAGCTTCAGAATGGCATTCTGTAAAGAATGCCACATTAGTTAATAAATCTGGGGAGTTGATCACCCCAAATAATGTTACTGCTGGTCAGAAAATCAAAGTTTTTTGGCAATGTAATAAACATCCAAATCACGAGTGGGAAGCAACGATTGATTCTAGAAATCGTGGTAGTGGTTGTCCAATTTGTTCTGGCAAGGTTGTGCATATTACAAATTGCTTAGCAACTCTACAACCTAAGTTGGCACAAGAATGGCATCAAGAAGATAATGGAAATTTGACACCCTACGATGTTACACCAGGATCAAAATATAAAGCATTTTGGCTTTGTCCTTCTGGCCATAAATATTCGTCCTTGGTATTATCAAGATCTCACGGCCACGGTTGTCCAGAGTGTGCGAAAAAGGTTAAAAGTGAAACTGCGAATAGACGTTGGGTCAATTATAGAAAGGAAATATCAAAAACTAATTAAAAATTCCTTTAGTTTTTTGCTGATCAATATAATTCGCTGCCATTAGGATAATTTTGTAAAAATTGTTAAAGTATGAATCCATCGAAATGGGGTTGAATTCTACGTCCGGAAAGATTGAAAATGGCGTCTTGAATTTTGATAAGGCAATATGTCAAAAACCAAGATTTGATAACGGTTGCCTTTGAAGTGATATTTTAATTCAAAATCATGGGAGTCGAGTCGCAATAATTAATATTAAAATGATGTCAGTTGTTGCGACTCGACCCCATGGTTCCTTATATAGGACAATAGCAAATAGGAAAGAAAATAATGGAAAAGATTTTTTCGCAAAGTGAATTAGAAGGGATCTCACAGGCTCTTGCTGACACTAATGAGGGGCTAACGGGTTCTGAAATTGGTTCTATTCTTCAGTCATTAAAGATCAAGGATCCTACTCCGGATATGACAAAATGGAAAAGACTTTATAATGCTTTGGAGGAAAGGCAATACAATTCAAGAAATAGACGAGCTGTCCTTGAATTTATTCGTCAAGCTATTAAACCAGTGCGTTATACAAAACAGCCTGAAAGATTTGAAACGATGCGAGCAAATTTAAATCGCACGCTTTCCTTCGCTGGTATAGCAATTCTAGATGATGGTTCTTTAGTTGAAGTAAAACAAGCTCAAACAATTTCTGAAGCTTATAGGCGTGCTGATGAATTGCGTTTGGATTTAATTCAACGAGGTGTACATCCTGATGTGTTATTTTTTTGTCGCGAAGAGTTAGTGGTTGATAATTATTTTCATGCTGTACTTGAAGCTACCAAGAGCATTGCAGATAAACTTCGAAAGAAGACAGGTTTAATTGAAGATGGTGCAAGTTTAGTAGATGCTGCTTTAGGGGGAAATCAACCTGTGCTAGCAATCAATAGCTTTGTATCAGGTAGTGAGCGTAGCGAACAAAGTGGATTCGTAAATTTAGTCAAAGGTATATTTGGGATGTTTCGAAATACTACTGCACATGCACCTCGCGCATTATGGAACATATCTAAAGAAGATGCTGAAGATCTATTATCAATTGTTTCTCTGATACATAGACGTTTAGACAAATGTTGATCTTAATAGTTAGCTAATTTTGATCCCTGCGCCATGAGCTCTTCTCATTTTTTATATGTTTTGATAAAAATAGGTAAAGTTACAGAGGTAAAATTAATGGGTAATTACAATAGAAATCATTATGTCCCTAAGTGGTATCAATATAGATTTTTCCCAATTGGCACAAAAGAAAATAATTTTTATTATCTTGATTTACAACCTAATTCTCGATGTTCTAATGGATATAAATATAAAGACAAGACACTTCGATTCTTGGGTCCAGATAAATGTTTTTTTCAAGAAAATTTATATACTACGAAATTCGGAAGCTGGAAATCGACGGAAATAGAAGAGAAATTTTTTGGTAAAATTGATTCATATGGCAAAGAGGCAATCGAATATTTATCAACGTTCAATCATAAAAATATTAATTCAAACTTGTTAAGAGATTTGCTTAAATTTATGAGTGCGCAAAAATTGCGAACACCTAAAGGCTTGAAATTTTTATCAAAAGATGTTAAATTAGAAGATAAAAATGAAGTATTATTCAAAATGCAAGAATTGCAAGAAATATTTTGTGCAATATGGAGTGAATGTGTTTGGAGCATAGTTGATGCCTCTCAATCGCAAACGAAATTTATTTTATCTGATCATCCTGTAACAGTATATAATCAAGATTGCTTTCCTCTTTCAAATTGGTGTGTTGGACATAATGATCCAGATATTCGATATAACGGTACTTATACGATTTTCCCTTTAAGTCTAGATAAATTGCTTATTTTCACAAATTTATCATGGTTGAGAAATCCTCATGCAAAATCATGTAAAATGAGGCCAAATTCTAATTTATTTAGGGATACAATATTTAATGTTCAGGATATACAAGTAGATAGAATTTTGGATGATTCAGAGGTTAACCAAATTAATTATATACTTAAAAGAAGGGCATATAAATATATAGCGGCACCAATGAAAGAATGGCTTTTTCCTGAAGAGAAGATTGGAAAGCCAAAATGGGATCAGCTAGGCAAAGATTATCTATTAATGCCTGACCCTCGTTTGGTTACTTTTTCATCAGAAATAATTATTGGATATAATGATAGAAGGGCTGATATTTTTGATGAATATGGGAGAAAACCAGGGCAACTTAACTATAATAATAGAAATCAAAGTGAACAAGAATTTGATACCTTTAATAAATTCAAGGTAGAGTTCACTAAAAAATTTGGTCCAAAATCAAGGGGAAGAACGGGACGATACCATTTGTTATGCAGATAAAATATAGTATTATTTATATCAAGTGAAAGGAAGCGTAAAATAGCCTCATTCACGAAATGATGTTGTTTTGAATTACTCATTTATGAATTAAATTGTTGAAATGATAAAAGATAAATGTCATAAAAAAGCTTGAAAAAGGATATTTTCATTGAACATCATGATTATTATTAATAAAAACTTCAATTCCCCTCACATCCAAGATATTAAGTAACTTAAGCGACGGACCACCAGGACGTTTTTCACCAATTTCCCATTGTCTCACTGTAGAAGGACTGGTATTAATAACTGCAGCCAAAACAGTTTGGCTAAGGTGATATTTAGAGCGCAAAGCCTTAATCTGCCTTGGTGAATATTCAGGTACTGGATTTAGGCATAAAATATTATATTTTTCCATTTTCCGTTTATCTATAAGGCCAATCTCATGAAGACCTTTTGCAGTCTCATGGACAGATTTTAAGATGCGACTTTTTTTACGTCTGGTTGTCATAAAACACCTCTATTAATTCCCCTGTATTTAATGCACTATCCATTTGCTTTTCAGATAAATCTAAGAAATCTAAAGCTAAAGATTGTAATGCATAGAGTTCTTCAGCTGTAATGTTTCCTTTTTCATTTTTTTGAAACCCGAATAAAAAAATCCAGCGATCTTTTTTATTGGTTGCCAATAGGGTTCGAGCACCTCCACTTTTTCCACGTCCTGGCAAGGCTATCCGCTTTTTTACCAATCCCTTTCCAAGATCTGCATCAATTAGGCCTTTAGACATTTCCAAAACTGCTTCCGCTAAAGCCTGATCGTTTAACATAGATTTCCGAAGCCAGCGATTAAAGTTTTTAGTTTTGAATACCCTTCCCATAAATATAGACTATCACTAAGTGATATAGTTCGCAACAGTTTTTATTGAACTAATAAAATTAATTCCTTTAACTTATAGGGTGTGTATTCATGTTGAAAAACATAAAATAGATTAAAATCATGCGGCCAAAATGTGTCCATATACAGGCTGAACGATTACATCCATAAAAAATACTGTAATAATATTCAGGTTAATAAATTAACATTTATACACAAAATTAGTAAATTTTAGGAATTTTACTAGGAAGCCAGAAATTTTTTCAATGCTTCGTAGTAAAAAAATTATGGGAAAAATACCGTATTCAAATACAGTATTCGATAATGATAAGAACTAGGAAGTACTAGGAATGTTTACTGCTTCCTAGTAGGATTCCTAGAAGAGGAGTGAGTTTAAGAATAAATTTACAAATAGTTTTACGGGTGGGCGCAAAGTCTATTCCATTATAGGGCTTATTGAATTATCATATGGGGGTTTATGGATTTACAAGATTAAAAATTCTTGCGCGACTTTTGCGCGAGTGAGTGGTGCTTTGTTGTGATGGGTCGTGCAAATGTAACGGACGGCCTGCAATTAAAAGTTGTTAAAAAATCAATCGGTTAAGTTTTCGGTGGGAAATCTTTTAATCCGTTGGTCGATGGTTCAAGTCCATCACGGCCCACCAATTTCAAAATGCCACCACTCGAAGGTAATCCCTCCCACTCGGAGGTGACCATTTCGAACTCCGTTTGCTGCTTTGAAAGCTTATCTGCAATAGTAAACGTTATTCAAAAGCAGCAAACGAAACCCGAAATACGCTTCGCTCGTACAAATTTGCGCTTTCCGAAATTCAAGCAATCGGTGCCAGGCCTAAACAATAAACAATAGATTTAATGAATCAAGTTTTAAATTAAATCTATCCGACATATTCAGGATTTCCTTTTTTGATTGTTTGAATAAAATAAAAAATTGGTTTTAAATCCTTGAATGCAAGTTTATTATTTTATATGACAAGACCGCTTAGAATAGAATATGAAGATGCATGGTATCATATAATGAATAGAGGTGTTGATCATCAAGCTATTTTTTATGATCCACGTGATTACCAATTATTTTACAATCTTATAGGACAAACTCACGACCGTTATAAAATAGAAGTACATGCATTTTGCTTAATGACAAATCATTATCACCTTCTCAAAAACACCTTGTTCAAATCTAAATAAGGCGATGGGGCCTTATTAATGGACAATATAGTCAAAAATTAAATAAAATTTTGAAAAGAGATGGACCCTTGTTTAGGGGCAGGTATCAAGCCATTTTGGTAGATGCGGAAAATTACTTATTACAACATTCAAGATATATTCACTTGAATCCTGTTGAAGCAAAAATCGTTACACATCCAATTGAATATGAATGGTCTAGTTACAAATTTTTTTGCAACGATCAATATAAACCAAAATGGTTGTATTGTGATGAAATTTTGAAATGTTTCACTCTTAAGAATCCAATTCAAAAATTTTACGATTTTATCAATGAAGGTACAGATCAGAAAATTAAAGAATTTTACGATAATGCCTCTTCCTTTTCAATATTAGGCGCAAACAAATTTATTGAAGAAATAAATATAAAACCAGGAACAGATTTTTTCAAAGATCACATTATTACCCAAAATTGTATTAAAAAAAATGTATCGCTTCAAGTTTAAAGCATCATAGACTCAGTTGCTTATTTTTTAAACATTAGCTCAGAGAAATAAAGATTAATGTAAACAAAAAAAGTGGAAATTTACCGAGAAAAATCGCCTTGTATCTATCCTTAAAGTATTCTGGGAAAAATCGAAGTGAAATATCAAAGTTATTTGATGGAGTATCCTATTTAAGCTTAACATCAATTAGTCATCGTTTTTCAAAAGAAATCACCGATTTACCGGAAATATCGAAAATCATTCAATCAATAAAAATGAATCTGGGGATTAAATAAATTTCACATCTCTTAACAGGATTTTAATGTTAGTTGTTTAGGCCTGGCACCAAATGGGCAGGTAGTGTAAAACAGATTGTGTAAACAGGCATAGTTAGTTAAAATTGACTCATAATTAGGAGTTCTAACTGTGTCTAAATTGAACAAACAACTTGTAGATCAACTTATTAAAGACTGTAAAACGCCGGAAGATTTTTTTGGCGAAAACGGTTTAATTAAAAGCTTTGTTAAAACCGTGATGGAAAGTGCTTTAAATGCCGAGCTTACTACGCATTTAGGGTATGAAAAGCACGATACGACAGGCTATAACTCTGGTAATTCACGCAATGGTACGACTCCCAAAATCCTCAAAGGGGAATTTGGCGAAGTCGAACTGGAAGTTCCTAGAGACCGAAATGGCAGTTATGCTCCGCAGGTGCTTCCTAAGCACCAAACACGATTTGAAGGTTTTGACGAGAAGATATTGTCGCTATACGCCCGTGGAATGACCACTCGTGACATTCAAGCACAGTTGCAAGATTTATATGGTGTAGAGGTCTCCCATACCCTTATTTCAAATGTTACAGATGCGGTTTTGGATGAGGTAAAAACTTGGCAAAGTAGAAGTCTAGATTCGATTTATCCCATTGTTTATTTGGATGCCATCGTCATTAAGGTTAAGGATAACAAGCAAGTCGTTAATAAAGCGATTTATTTGGCTTTAGGGGTCAATTTAGAGGGTCACAAAGAGCTTTTGGGTATGTGGGTAAGCCCTAACGAAGGAGCCAAATTCTGGCTTAATGTTCTCACAGAGCTTAAGAATCGAGGAGTCCAAGATATTTTATTTGCGTGTGTGGATGGCCTCAGTGGATTTGTAGAGGCAATTGAGACTGTTTATCCCAGAACAACCACGCAATTATGTATTGTGCATGTTATACGTAATTCGCTACGTTATGTAGGATATAAAGAACGCAAAACGGTGATAGAAGATCTTAAAACGATTTATGAAGCCTCAACTATAGATGAAGCAGAAGTTGCCTTGCATTCCTTTGCAGCCAAATGGGATAAATAATTTCCAGCCATCAGTCGTTTATGGGTTGAAAAATGGGCTAATATCACCCCATTTTTTAACTATCCTGCAGAAATTAGGCGTGTTATTTACACCACCAATGCCATCGAATCACTCAATATGACATTGCGTAAAGTTCTTAAAAATAAACGCTTTTTCCCATCTGATGAAGCTGCTTTCAAACAGCTTTACCTAGGAATAAGAAATATCTCCAAGAAATGGACGATGCCCATACGAAATTGGGGTGCTGCCATCAGTCGCTTCATGATCGAATTTGAAGATAGGCTGCCCCTTTAAACACATTTTCAAAATGATTATTATACAAAATAACAGCGTGTGTGGGCGAAGTGTGGGTTACCTGTGAATAAGGCGTGAAAAACTTGTTTTCCACCCTTATTCATCAGGTAATCCACACGTCTGAAAGTCGTCCACACACTCCTTTTAAAGATTGACAAAATGAAAAACGCATGTAATAGTGCAATTGTTCTGAGGTGAAGATTAATTTTTAGTCTTCCACTGAAGATCAAAAAAGGTAACTAAGCCTTGTTTACACAGAATTTTTTACATACTCTTAGTCTAAAATCTGGGTGCTTCACCTCAGCACAGTTGATCTATACAAAGATATTTATATAGTCCCTATTTATAGATCCTCTGAAGCTAATGTCGTAAGAGCATGTTCGAATTCCTTATTATCATTGAAAAGTTG
>Ga0206862_1162_pt1 | contig 16643 bp, 14 predicted proteins | sample Alteio_BWOrgCont_43_FD_152625 | JGI IMG/M metagenome (GOLD analysis project Ga0206862, IMG submission 152625) | Enriched cells from forest soil in Barre Woods Harvard Forest LTER site, Petersham, Massachusetts, United States -... | ecosystem: Environmental > Terrestrial > Soil > Temperate forest >... | reverse complement strand
CGATGGTGCTGATCATATGAATATGCAGGTCTATTTCTGGATGTTCCTGGAATACTTCTTTGGATTTCTCATACCAGATTTTCCTCACCTCTTGAACGTGTGAATGGAAGTAAGGAAAATTCGAAGCAAACATTTTAGTCTGACCTACACGCGCACAGCCATTCTGTTCTTTAGCGTCCAAGAAAATGTTAGAATATTTCCCCCCTACGCAAGAGCTTAGATTGCTCTCAACCTCCATTTCTCGGAAGGAGTAGATTTGCTGGTAAAGTGAATACATATCATCTTGACTCAAGATAAGCTGAGCAGCCGCTTTCGTGAAATGTGAATCGCGAGGGATCCCATCAAAGCTGATGATCTCCACCTCTTTTTTGAGCGAAAGGGATTTAAGCCTATTCAGGAGGGCAGCTACACATTCGAGATCTCTGTCGGTGACTTTAGTGAGGAGGTCGGTATCATCTAAGATGGCATGGATATAGCTCAAATACTCAGTAAATTCCCTTTGCGGATGAACAAAAAATTCACTCTTATCAGCAGCAACGATGCTTCTATTGATCAGACGACGCAGGATGCGTTTTTGAGATTGCGTCTTAGGCTCACCTAAGTCCTGAATTTGCTTTTGAATCGATTCAGGAGTCATGCCTCCCAAGCTATAGCGATCATTGATCAACAAGGCCTGTTCTGCGATGAGAACATTAGTGGACTGAACGTCGCCAATCAAGATAGAAGAAACGGAGAAGGTATGGAAAGCAGATTTATGGTGGTCCACGACGCTGATGACTTCAAGATAGGAAGCCATCTTGACCTCATCATTGTTGCTGAAGTCTCTTAGACTAACGGTCCCCAAGCCTGACCTACGGAGATCCGAGGCTCTAACAATTCCGACCGGAAAGAGAGATCCATCCTGCTCAGGAATGACGACAGTAAGAAAATCGTAGTTGTGCATTTTCTGTCTGATTTCCTCCACATCGCTGCGTAGGCTAACGTAAACGTGAGGGATATCGAGCACTTCATGTTTAATGCCCAGCTCCACATCCAGCCGCTCGACATAATTTCTGACATCATGAATCGCTTCATCGAGTTCATGGATGATCTTTTTCAAGCAGAGGAAAATTTTAGGACGATCTTCGAGAAGTCGTCCCTTAGCATCAAATAGGCCGCTTTTAGAGAGTGACTCGATGCTGTTTTGGAAAACGGTGGGGTCGGTGATGCCAAACTTTTTTAAAGCACGAATCAGATCTCTAAATGTCCCTTTAACCCCTTTTTTAAGGTCGAGCAGTCTGATGAAGAAGTTATTGAGATTCTCTTTCTGTGTTTGATTGAAGTCAAGAGCCGGCTCGCAATCTTGGATGGCAATGTCGAAAACGCTGGCGAAAAATTTTGGAAGATCCTGGACCGTCAGATCCTTTTGTGCGAAGAGGGAGATGAGATTCGTGTGAAAGTTATTTTCAAACCAGTGAAGGCAGGATTTAAACAAAATATTGATGTGGCGAACGCTCTCCACATCGGAGCTTCTCCAGTCGCCCAAATAGTGGCCATTTTCGTTGACGAGGATGATGGCCTTCTCGTTGGATCCATGGTCGATATCGCAAGTGAGAGTGGCTCCAAGCTCCTTGACGAGCTTGCTTTGTGTGAGCATATCCATAGCTGTCAATGAGAGCGTTTGCGAGGTTCTTGCGAGGGAGGTAAATAGTCCTACTCCCAAAATATCGGAAAAGAGCCGTGTGACAGGAGAATCAGGCGGACCGCCAGGGAGGCACCAATAATGGAGGCCTGAGCCGATTCTGGCTGCGAAGGCATCAAGCCATCCCCAAAAGGAGGCAATCATGGTGTCGACATCTGGAGAGAGATGGGCAGCGACAAAATGGGTACCCGGATAGACCCGATCCATTCCAATGGGAAAAAAGGCTTGGTAGTCGCTTCTGGGAATAAATTTACCTGCGATTTTGGATCGAATCAACTGGTTTTCCTCATCGGAAGCCTCTGAGAAGTTATTGAGCCAGAATTCGAAAGAGGAGAAGTTCAGATATTCGTTAAAAATTCTTTCTTGGTTGATCCGCTGGTAGAAATCGAGTACAGCGCTGAGCAGAAACGCATTTGGAGGGGCATTTTTGATCAGATCAAACAGTGTCTGGTTAATTTTCCTGAACCTTTTTCGAATAGGCAAGGAAAGGAAATCGTCTCCCTTAAGCGACTCAATAGCCAACTCAATATGAGGAAAAATTGAGGGTTCCGTTACTGTGATGTAGTGGCTTAAGAGGGTTTCGGGCTTAGCGATGGGCTTTTTCGAACTGTTTTTTTTATTCTTTTGAATCATAATTCCCGGCTAAAGAGGATGGACTGAGTAGGACTCGAACCTACGACCACCCGCTTAGAAGGCGGGGGCTCTATCCACTGAGCTATCAGTCCAAAGCAGTTATAATTTGCCTTACGAATTGGAAGGCTCGATTACGAAAAGGGAAATTGTATTCATTCTCCCCGATATTTTCAAGCATAATTCAACAAAAACAGCTATACCAGTTAAAAAACAACCTAAATCGTGCCCGTGTGCGTGCCCGTGCCCGTGCCTGATTTAATCGATTGATTTTTAGTTTCGGGCACGCACACGGGCACGATTTAGGATAAGTGGGATGCAAAAGAATTAACCTGAACTTTGGGTTATTACGAGAATATCCTGGAGAAAAAGGCTCCATTTGCATACAATTGTACTCAACATTCTTAGGATTGGAGGTTTATGAAACGCGTACCCATCGACGATTCGATCACTATAGGACCAGACGAGCCCTTAACGGTGATGTGCGGTCCCTGCGTCATTGAAGGTGAAGAGCACACTTTACGTGCTGCAGAGACTCTAAAGAATCTATTTGAGACTGCAGGCGTGAATCTGATATTTAAATCCAGTTACGATAAGGCCAATCGAACATCGTATGAATCGTTTCGCGGCCCCGGGTTGGACAAGGGATTAAGGATTCTAGAAAAGGTAAAAAACAGCTTTAATTTGCCCGTTGTCACCGATATTCATTCTCCTGAAGAGGCAATAGCTGCTGCTGCTGTATGCGACATCTTGCAGATCCCAGCTTTTTTATGCAGACAGACTGATCTAGTCGTTGCTGCAGCTAAGACAGGAGCGGCCATCAGTGTTAAGAAAGGACAATTTCTCGCTCCCTGGGACATGAGCAACATCGTGAAAAAAATCACCTCTGCAGGCAATGAGCGGATCATACTTGTCGATCGCGGCACAAGCTTTGGCTACAACAACCTTGTTTGCGATATGCGTGGGATACAGATCATGCAAGAGTTTGGCTACCCGGTCTGTTTCGATGCTACCCATGCTGTCCAGAAGCCTGGCGGACTTGGAACCCATTCCGGAGGCGACCGTCAATACATTCCGATTCTTGCGAAAGCCGCCTTAGCTGCAGGAGCCAACTGTCTATTTATCGAAGCTCATCCCAAGCCTTCAGAAGCTAAGAGCGATGCCGCTTCTGTGCTCGATTTCGAGACCCTGCGCATCATTCTCCCCCATTTAAAGCAGCTTTATCAGCTTATCCAATCACAGAATCGCACACTGAGGCCAACACCCTAGATGACAATGAAGTTCAAACCCTATGTCTATTCCTCCCTATTGATCTGGCTATTATTAGCGACCGGAACCCTTCTCTTCTTCAAAATGCACGATGAGCAAGAAAGCGACCTCTATGACGCTTTGATGGGTCAAAATCGTGAAACCGACAAAGGCGTTTTAAATACTTCGCAACAACGTAAAAACATTACCAAGCAGCTCCTCTTTTTAAATGGAGTCGATAGGCTTGAATGGCGCCTTAAAAGCGATGCATCGACCTTTCATTTAAATCGAACGGAAGGCAAGGCGAAGCTGACAGAACAGCTGGAGAAGGTGGATGCAGTTGTACAAGAAGAGAAAACAGCTGATCATCAGATCGTCCGCACAATACAGGCAGATAGAGCCGAATATGACTACACCCATCATACACTTATTGCTGATGATGTGACCCTGGGGGTCTATCTCGTCCCTAGCACGCATTTGCTTGAAAAAAAAGAGTTCTGGTCGCCGTTGATGAGAGGGAAAGCCAGGCAGTTCCAGTTATCTAGAAAAGCAAATCGACCTCTCATTTACGCTGAAGAGTTCCAAGGAATGTTATCCGACTGGAGTGGTTTTTCTCTATGAAAGTATTTTTCTGTCTCCTTTTCATGTCCTTTTCACATTGCTATTTAGCAGCGGATGAATCTGAGCCGATGACGATCCATTCCGGCGTTGCTTCTTACGATGGCGAGGCCCTTTCCTTAACGGGTCAGGTGACCATTGAACATCCCCTGGGCATTATTTCTGCAAAAAAACTGATGGCCTATCCGGATTCTTCTTCTAAGCAAAAGACCAAATTCTCACTGCTCACTCTTGATGAAGAGGTGTCGATTGAGAATGATTCCGGTTGTTTGAAATGTCAGAAGGCTCGATTAGACTTTATCAAATTGGAAGGCAATTTTGCAGGCAGTGAGGAACAACCGGAAGTCCGTTATGAAGGCAAGGGAGATACCCCTTCTTCACCAGGGCTATTGCTATCTTGCCGTTCAATGGATGTGAAGCTGGAGCGAACGTCTGCCTCCAAAAAAATGCGCCTTCAGATTGCCTCCATCATTGCCAACGAAGCTGTCAGCGCCTCCTATGGTGAAATTCACCTCGCTACCCCGCATCACATTGAAATGGAGCAAGGCACACTGAACGGGAAAAGCAGCGTACGCACCCTTCATGCACCAGAAGAGACGACGCTAGTCTATTTCGATAAGAAAACGAATATTTCCCACAAAGCTATTGTCTATGGTTCTGCGCATCTTGATTTCTTTCAGCATCATGCCTGGCTAGACAGTCCACGAGATCCTCATGGGGCAGTGAACACGAATAAACAAGTTTATCTAGAAAATGCTATGGGAGAAATGTATGCGGATCATGTTGAAATCGCCTTCAACGACCAATCCAATCTGCATACCCCGAAAAAAATTTATTTAAAAGGCAGCGTCAAAATCCTCAATCGCTTTGATGGCCATATTCAAGAAAGCAGCACTGTGCTACAATATGCTTTGGCAGATCAACTGGAGTATGATCCAGAACAGGAACAGATCTATCTCTCTGCCGATGAAGGCAAGCGCGTCCTCTTTTTTGATACCGTGAACAATCTTCAGATGAGCGCGCCGGCACTTAAAATTTTGCGAAAATCGCACGATGGCAAAGCGTCCATACAAGGCGTTGGCGACGTCCGCTTCACCTTCTTAGAAAGAGAACTCAATCTGCTTCAGAATCGATTTAAAATGAGTTCCCCTACCGTGCAATCCAAAGGCTGAGGCAGCTACATATTATGTCTACATCCCAATTAAAACAATCTCCTGCTGTTCATCTGGATGTCCAGAATCTTTACAAGAGCTATGGGGGCAGAAAAGTTGTCAAAGGGCTCTCCTTCCAAGTTAAAAAAGGCGAGATCGTCGGCCTGCTAGGACCTAATGGAGCTGGAAAAACCACTGCATTCTATATGACGATAGGGTTGATACGCCCCGATACCGGCAAAGTGATCTTTGATTCCCATGATGTCACAGCAGCTCCCATGCATGAGCGCGCCGCCCGCGGCATGGGGTATTTGGCGCAAGAGCCCTCGGTCTTTAGGCAGCTGACCGTGGAAGAAAATATTCTCTGTATTCTGGAGACATTGCCGCTATCGAAAAACGAGCGGAAAAACAAGCTTGAAGAGCTGCTCGGCGAGCTGCATTTGGAGCACTTAGCGCATCAAAAGACCTCTGCATTATCCGGCGGCGAGCGACGCCGAGTCGAGATTACGCGTGCACTTGTGACTAATCCCTCGCTTCTTCTGCTTGATGAACCCTTTGCGAATATTGATCCACTCTCTGTTCAAGATGTTAAGCATTTGATACGACTGCTCTCTTTAAAGGGCATCAGCATCTTGATTACCGATCATAATGCCCGCGAAATTTTTTCCATCGTGGATAAGTGCTTCCTTATTCAAGAAGGGGCGGTGACCTTTGAGGGTACTGTAGATGCGATCATTGACAACGCAGAGGCTAAACGCTCCTACTTAGGCAGCGACTTTAAGATATAGCGAAAAGTGGACGATGTGGACTAAGTGGACGATGTGGACTAAGTGGACGATGTGGACGATGTGGACATGAATATCAACATTATAGTGTTACATTAACGTCCACCTAGTCCACTTTGTCCACTTAGTCCACTTTGTCCACCTAGTCCACTTTGTCCACCTCGTCCACTAGAAGCTAGCGTGTGCGGGGGCAGACCTCATCGCTATTGAAAAAATATTTAATTTCAACAGCAGCATTGTCTTTGGAATCAGAACCATGGACGGCATTTTCATCGATGGAGCTGGCTAAATCAAAGCGAATCGTACCCTGTAGAGCTTTCTTAGGGTCGGTTGCTCCCATGATCTCCCGATTTTTATTGATGGCATCTTTGCCTTCCAAGACCAGAATTAAAACGGGACCTGTCGTCATGAATTTGACCAGATCCTTAAAGAAGGGACGCTCTTTGTGCACGGCATAGAAGCCTTCGGCATCGTGCTTGGAGAGGTGCTTCATTTTTGCAGCAACGATGGATAAACCGGCCTTTTCAAAGCGGGAGATGATCTCGCCGATATGATTTTTACCTACTGCATCAGGCTTTAATATGGAAAGCGTGCGTTCTGCTGTCATGTGAAATCTCCTGTAAAAAAATTAAATAAAGTGATTGTTTCGTCAATCAGAATAGCAGATGGAAAAATAAACGGACAGCATAAATACCTGTGCTATTTCTTTGCATCTGCAGCAGCTGCAGTGGATTCATCCAACCATTTGAGGTAAGGCTCATTGCCGCCATCGATGGCTGTCCAGGTGATTTCCGGAACCTCATATTGACAGTTCTGCTCGATGATCTGCTTGATAGTGTCATAGGCATTAGCACGCGCCTTGAAGGTGATTTTGCTCTCCTGAGCTGTTTCGAGCTTATTATTCCAGGAGTAAATCGATTCGATCCAAGGGACAATTTGTGCACAAGCTACCAGCCTCTCTTGGACAAGATAGCGAGCAATTTTTCTCGCCTCGTCAAGGGTACCGCATGTCCAGTGGATTTCAATAAATTCTGTAGCCATACTCATTCACTCCTGATTTGATTAGTTTGAGATCAACCTTCCCGACGGATAAAAGCTAGCTGGGGAAGACGCTGATCAATAATAGTCAGTGTTGAAGCTGCACCCAAAGAAGCTTTATTGGTCTGGAGGGTCAGCAAATTCTGAAGACACTGTGCATAGTTCTCCGGATCCCAACGCAGCAAAAAACCCTGTTCTTGACGCGACGTCAAGATGTCGCTTGGCTTAGCATAAAGCCGTAAAATCACCTGTCTTCGCCCTCTCTGTTCTGAGAAAGCATCCACGAGATCCATGGCTTGGATTCTCACACCTGGTAGATGAGCTTTAAGAAGAGCTGAGTAAATATTTTTTGCTAAACAAAGCGCAGGCAGGTCTTGAATAGAATCTCCCCAGTTTAAAGACTCCATACTGCTTCCCAAATAGAATATGGGGATATTTTTAGGGGTATAGAAAGGCGTGAAAGGAATGAGAATCCCCTCGTCATCAATTGCAGCATTATGAAAGTCTCCGATAAAAGCAATAGGCGTCCGCATCTCATACTGAATGTAGAGTGTGGCCGGCAAAATTTTATCGATGTGAGCCTTTTTAATCAGCGGACAAGCCTGAAGAGCTTTTTCTCCTTGCTTTGCATCGTACTGGAAAATGTTCGTTGGCAGATCGAGTGAAAGGTTGAGCAACTCGGCTAAAAAGGCAGTTTTAAGCGACTCCTTTCCTTCAGAAGACTGCAGCAAAGCGATGATATCATATTGAGGGTCATGTCTGCGTTTGTCATACTGCTGTTCAAAAAAGAGCCAAACCGTCAAAAGCAGCCCCAATAAAAAAATTCCGAGAAGAGACCATTTGAAAATCGGCTGCAGGTTCTTCATCAAATCCTCGCTTTTCTCAGGGCTAGAATTTCATCTGTAATTTTAGTGATATCCCCCGCTCCCAAAGAGACTACAAGGTCGCCAGCACTCAAGCTCTTGTTTACCTGTTCGGCCAGATTATGTCTGGGGGCATATTGATATGAAAGAGAGGAAGACAGACTCACTTCCGAGATGATTTTCTGTACAGTCAATCCGTCGATAGGGTTTTCGCCGGCACTAAAAATATCCGTAAAGAAGAGATAATCGCATGCATTAAAAATGGTGCCGTACATTCCTAAGCAGTTTTGCGTACGCGAGTATCTGTGCGGTTGAAAGACAACCAAAAACCGCCTTTTTGGATACGCCTTCTTTAATCCCTCCAATGTGGTAACGATCTCAGTAGGATGGTGCGCATAGTCGTCGATAAACAACATCCCATCCACATCGGCTTTGATTTCACACCGCCGCTTGACCCCTTGAAACTTCTTGAAAAGCTGTCTGATCACCATTTCATCGATGCCTAAGGCAATTCCCATGCCAAATATCGCTGCTCCATTGAGTGCATTATGCCGCCCTTTGAGAGCTAAATTGATGGCTTTATAGCAGTTGTTTCCATGATGCAAATCGAATTGAATCCCCGTTTCTGCAGCAGTAAAATTTGCTACCCTCCAACGACTGTGAGGATGTTCGCCATAACTTTGTTGGGATGGCTGGATGGCGGCAAGAACTTCATCATCATGGCACCAGAAAAGAAGATCTTTCTCTTGAACCTGATCGCAAAACTCTTTGAAAGCCCCTTTCAAATTATCCATTGAGTACTGATAGTACTCAAGATGATCTGCATCAACATTTGTGACGATGGCGCCATGCGGAGAGTACTTTAGGAAGGATCGGTCGCTCTCATCGGCTTCTAAAACGAAGTGTTCCCCAGTTCCAAAGGCAGCATTGGTATTGAATTCGCGCAAAATCCCCCCGACTGCAAAGGAGGGCTCTTTTTTTGCTGATACGAGCAAATTTGCCAACAGAGAGGAGGTGGTCGTTTTTCCATGAGTTCCTGTCACAGCCAGAGAGATCTTGCCATTAAGAAGAAAGTTGAGCATATCTGAACGGTGCCAAAGCCGACAGCCCAGCTGTTGAGACGCTTGGAATTCGGGATTATCTCCTTTAATATCTGTGCTGTAAACGATCGTCATGGAGCTATTGACCTGATTGGCCATATGGCTATTGAAAATCGTGACTCCTAAATGCTTTAAGGATTCAATGTTCGCATTGGTAGCGATATCGGATCCCGATACTTTGAACCCTTTTTTAACAGCAATATGCGCTAGACCGCTCATTCCAATGCCGCCGATTCCAATAAAGTGAAAATGATTATTCATGTGTGCCATTTCTTTTAGTAAATTCTGAGATAATGAGTTGGGAAAGAGTCAGACGATTCACTCGCCTTTGATACATTTGGATATTTTTTTGCATCGCTGCAAGATGGTCAGGATTCAAAAATTGATGAATGGAGTGCGAGAGAAGCTCCGTGGTGACGTTCTGTTCGAGCCACATGACTCCCCCCTTAACTGTATTGACAAGGAATTCAGCATTTTTATTTTGATGCAGATTGGTCGCATAAGGGTAAGGAATTAAAATACCCGGCTTTTCGAACTCCATGCATTCAGCAAGTGTGGAGGCTCCGGCACGTCCGATGAAGAAGTCTGCAGCAGCCCAAGCCTTCTCCATCTCTGTTTCGAAAGGCTTCACAGAAGCAGTTAGATTGAATTCACGATAGCGAGAGACAAATTCTTCGGATGAGTTCTTTGAGCCTATGAGATGGATGAATTGGACATTCTCTCCTTTAAAATATGGCAAGGCTTCTAAGACAAGTTGATTGAGAGCCTTGGCTCCCTGAGAACCGCCAAAAATCAGCACAGTCGTTTTACTAGAATGCAGATTAAAATAGTCCCTGGATGACTTTTGCGAGACAGCTTCTTTGTGAAAACCCGATCGCAAAGGCATTCCCACCTCGAAAACCTTTCCCTTAAAAAAGGAGCGCGTTGATGGAAAATGAACGCCGATGCAGGAAGCCAAAGGTGCAAGCCAGCGATTCGCCTGGCCGGGGATGCTATTGCCTTCATGAAGAAGGATGGGGATGCCTTTAATCTTAGCGGCCAAAACCGGAGGAATCGTATGAAAGCTTCCAAAACCAATGACAAGATCAGGTTTAAAATCGTCGATAATCTTAATACATTGATAAATCCCTTTGAATAACGATGACAAGCCTTTCATCAATTGAATGGGCCGGCGCAAAGGAAGAGTCCCTACAGTAATGTCTTGAGACGCGAACTGATTTTTTTGAAAGTACGGATTAGTTTCTAGTCCTCCCCCCACAAAGAGAAGAGAAGCTGCTGGAACCTGTTGTATTAACTCGTGCGCTAGGCCTTGAGCCGGAAAAAGATGCCCACCGGTCCCGCCTGCAGCAAGGATGATTTTAAGCTCTCTATTCACTGAAGACTCCCCTTTCTTTCGGCTCCATGCCAATGCTAAGCAAGAGCCCCAATCCCATGATATTCGCCATCAGAGAAGTCCCTCCCTGGCTAAACAGCGGCAAGTTTAATCCAGTGCTGGGGAGCAATCCCGAGACAACCCCCAAATTCATAAATGCTTGAAATGTGAACAAGAATGTAATCGCTGTTGCTAATTCCGCGCCAGCTCGGGACGCAGCCAGGTAGGCAATCGAAAAGCCAATGAGACCAATGACCATGTAGAGAAATATGAGCAGAGAGATGCCGATAAAACCGAACTCTTCCGCATAAATGGCTGCAATGTAATCATTTTGCGCCTCAGGGAGATAGCTAAGCTTTTGCAAGCTATTTCCAGGGCCCCTTCCCCAGACTTGACCTGATCCAGCTGCAATTTTAGCCTGATACGGCTGATGTCCCTTCCCTTGCAAGTCTAGCTCAGGATGGAGGTAGACCTGAATGCGTGCAGCTACATAGGGCAGATGAAATGCTGTGATCAGTCCTACAAGGGATACAGCAGCCAGAGGCACAATCCAGTATTTGAGCGGTATAGCAGTAAGAACGCACATCAGAATGATGGTGAGGCCGATGACCCCTGCTGTACCGTTGTTAGGCTCTATGAAAATGAGTAGAACGGGAAGCCCAACGATGGCGACAAGTTTCAAAAAAAATTTCAGCGTAATCTCTTTTCCGGATCTATTGCCGACGTATTGAATGAAGAAGGCCGGTACCAGATATTTTACAAACTCTGAAGGCTGGAATGAGAATCCGCCCACTCCAAGCCAGCGCCTAGAGCCATTGACCTCTTTTCCTATGCCTGGGATGAGAGTGAGGATCAGCAGCAGGCATCCGATAGCAAGCAAAAAAGGTGATAGCGAGAGAAAAGATTGGTACCCCATCTTCCAGAGGCCATAGGCAAGCAAAAAACCGACTAACCCATAGGAGAGCTGCTTGAAAAGAGCCTGGCTTGTATTCCGCGAAAGCTCCAAATCGATCACTTCAGCCGAGGAGGTATTGAAGATCATGACCAAGCCCATGACGAAAATCAGTGTGGCGCAAATGGATAGTAGGAAACAGTGCCCTTTGAACATTAAACCTCTTGCATAATTTATTTCCCGTGCCCTTGCTCATGCTAAGATTCAACACAAAGCCACAAAGACACAAAGAACACAAAGAGCACCTCTTTATCCCTTTGTGCCTTTGTGGCTTTGTGTTGAATCTTAGCATGGGCAGGGGCAAGGGCAATGAAATGAATCAGAGAAACTGCTATTATTTGATTCGAATCCGATCCCCGATTTTCAGATTCCGCGCCTTTTCTTCATTGAGCTGGTTGAGCCTGAGGATATCTTCATATTTTACGTTCATCTGTTTGGCAATTTTCCATGGACTATCCCCGCTTTTAACCACATAGTAGACAGGTTCAGGCGCTGGTTCTGCTTTTTCCTGCTGCTGATTCAATGCAGGCTCTGACGCTTGCGCTACAGAGGTCTCTTTAGACGCTGGCAGCTTTAAAACCTGTCCTACACGGAGCTTTTCGTTCTCAAGCTGATTTGTCTTCTTAAGCGCCTTTACAGTGGTGCCATTGGCACTGGCAATTTTTTCCAATGCATCGCCCTTTTTTACGATCACTTCGGTGGGATTTTCCTTGGTAACGCTCAGAAGGCGATCCTCTTCATCATCGGATTCTTGCTTAGATCTGTAGGGATGGATCCCCGCTAAAAATTCATTTTCCTCTTGCATCTCCTGTCGAATCGAATCCTGGCCAGGGGTATAATAGTTGAGTTCCGACTCCTTCACTTCTGTTGAAGATGCAACCAGGGCAGGTGTTGGCTTCACGCTCTCATTTGATTTGGGATTCTCTTGAGGCATTTTTTCCGTATCATAAATCACAGCTGCTGCAAAGAGCAGAGCAAGCAGTCCGGCATTAATCACCACAGCAGCAAGGATGGTATCTTTTCTAGTCATTATTATTATTCTCCTTTAAGTAGGATTTTGAAGGCAGATTTTTTACGAGCCTTTGAAATTCAAATCCGCGATGTGCATAATCTAAAAACATATCAAAGCTGGAACATCCCGGCGAAAGCAGCACGGTATCTCCCGGAGAGGCCTGCCTATAAGCATGGTCGACAGCATCATCTAAGCTGCAATGTTGCGAAACCGGAAGCTGACCCGAAAGCTCTTTTTCAATTTTACCGGCCGCTTGACCTATTGCGCAGATCGATTTAACCTTCTTATGAAAGCGGGCAATCCACGGCGTATAAGCAGCACCCTTATCAACACCGCCTGCAATGAGGATAATCGGTCCCTGAATAGAGTCGACAGCACGCATCACAGCGTCGATATTTGTTCCCTTACTGTCATCAAAGAAGCGGATGCCGCTGAGCTCGCAGACAAATTCGATACGATGCGGCGGCTTTTTAAAAGTATTGAAGGCAGAGATAAACTCCTTTCCCTGAATGCCGAAATGAGAGCAGATCGCAAAAGCCGCCATTAAATTTTCGACATCATGACTGCACTGCCCTTTGAGCGAATCCGGCAGTTCGAAAGCCCTCTGACCATTCCTGTAAACACATTGAGAATCCGCATTAATGAACAGATGAGGGTCAAATCCGTATTGCAAAATTGACGGCCCTTCAAGCATTGAAGAATACACTCGATAGGCATTGACGTCGACAAAAAAAGGAGCAGATTGCTTTAAACAGTGCTTCAAATGACACTTCGCCATTGCATAATGATCCATGCTCGGATAGCGATCGAGGTGATCGGGAGTGATATTGAGCAGGACAGCACAATCAAGAACAGGACCGGAAAGCGATTCGATCTGATAAGAGCTCAACTCCACAACTAGAAGAGTCTCTCGATCCACTTTAGCGACTTCTGAAATGAGTGGAATGCCCACATTTCCCACAGCCTTAGCTTTAATGCCGGAGCGTAAAAATACATGTTCTGTAAGCAGTGTAACAGTTGTTTTACCATTAGTGCCTGTGATTCCAATCATTGGATTCTCCAGCAAGCAGCACGCTAGGTCCACTTCACCAAAGACAGGTTTACCCTCACCCTCAGCGGCTTTAATAAGCGAATGAGTAGGTGGGATGCCCGGAGAAGCGACAATGAAATCAAAGCCGGCAAGGGCCATACAGTCCTGATCAGAAAGAAGCTTAAGCCCTTTTTTAATCAGCGGTTTGATCTCATCATGCTGTGCTAAAGCAATAAAATTTTTATCCAGACCTGTCACCTGGATAGAGCGATCCAAAAAATACTCAGCGCACGCCCGCCCGCTCAAACCCATTCCAAGGATTAACACATTTCTCTGTCTATACTCTAAAGTCTTTTTCACACCAGGTCCTTCACTGAAATTTAATTGATGCCACTCCAATAATAGCTAAAAGAAGTCCGATAATCCAAAAGCGCAAAACCACTTTGGTCTCCGCCCAGCCTTGGTATTCAAAATGATGATGCAGAGGTGCGCAAAGAAAGATGCGTTTTTTATTGCGCAGTTTATAGCTTGCCACCTGTAAAATCACGGAGATAGCTTCCATGACAAAGACCCCTCCAATAATTCCCAATAAGAACTCTCTGCGCAATAAGACGGCTGATACGCCGATAATTCCCCCTAAACTGAGCGATCCAATATCGCCCATAAATAGCTGAGCAGGATGGCTATTATACCAGAGGAAACCCAAGCAAGCTCCTACGAGCGCTGACATGTAAATGGCGATTTCTCCGCTGCCTTCGATATAGAGGATGTTCAGATAGTGAGCGATTGAAAGGTGATTGGAAAGGAAAGCAATAAGTCCCAACGACGAAGCCACCAAAATCACGCAGCCGGCAGCGAGTCCATCTAATCCATCCGTGAGATTCGTCGCATTGGAGGCTCCTGTGATCACAAAAAAGATAAAAAAGCCCATTAGAATAAGAGCAGGGCCTCCAAGCGTGACCAGTGGATCCTTGAAAAAAGGCATATAAAGGCGTGAGGCATACTCCTGCAGGGTAAGATCGCGCGTTTGAGTGGAGTTGACACCATCAGGACCTTTAACAATCACACTTTCCTTAATAACAGGAGGAGCGAACCAGCCTGAAGAGCCAACCCATTGCCCTACGCCCGGTATCAACAGATAGGAGGCAATCATTCCCGAAAAAAGCAGCTGAAAAAAAAGCTTCCTGCGAGCAGATAGCCCCTTCGCATTTTTATGCTTAAGTTTTAAGTAATCATCCCATCCTCCGACAAATCCCAAAAGCAGCGTAGCAATCAAAAGAATCAGCGTGAATATATGCGATAAATCCATCCAGAGAAGCAGTGAAACAACCATTGAAAAGAGAATTAAAATGCCGCCCATCGTGGGAGTATTCTGTTTTTTTTCATGCAGCTTCCCTAACTGAGGGCACTCTTCTTTGCGAATGGGCTGGCCGATTTTTAACTCGTATAGTTTGCGGATAAAAAAAGGTCCAAGAAATATCGAAAGCAGCAACGAGGTGACGGCAGCAAGAATCATCCGTGTGGAGTAATAGAAGAACACAGAGGGAATTTTAACCCCAAAATTGTCTCGGATTATATCGATAAGCAATAAAATCATTTTCGACCTTCCGGAGACTGGATTTCGTTTAAATCATCGAGGACTTTCCAGAGAGAGTGAGAATTCGACCCCTTAAGCAAAACTAGATCATGCGGTGCAAGAATTTGACTCAATCGTTTTGATAGAGAACAGCGATCGGGAAACCATTCGCAATAGGGTTGCGAAGAATGATGCGATCCAGCAAAGGGTAAAAACTCATCGCCTAGTAGCAGTAAATGAGAAAAATGTTTTTTCGCAGCCTCAAAAATGTTTTCATGGCAACTTTCTGAGAATCGCCCCAGCTCTTTAACGCTGCCTAAAACAGCAATTTTTCGTCCGCTGTTTTCTGGTTCAGGCAGCGACTCCATGGCTTTCATTGTAGAGAGCTCGCAGGCATTATAACAGTCTTTGATGAAAAGGACGTTGTTTCTCTGAACCTGCTCAAATCGCATTTTAGGAAGTCGCAGATGGGGAATAACCTCATTGACGGCCTCCCAATCGACCTGATAAAATCGAGCTGCCAATATAGCCGGAAGTAGATTATGAATAAGATACTTGGCAGGCAAAAGAAAAGGGGATAACGATATGGACTGACCATAGATCTTGAGTCTAATCTCTTCATCGTTCATGAGCTCCAGATAACAGTCGGCCTTTCGATTAGTCGTTGAAAAAGAGACCTTTTCGCATGGAGAAGCAGAAGAAATCTTATCGAAATTGGGAATATCGCGATGGATAATGCCTAAACGTGTTTGCGGGGAAGAAAATATCTCAGCTTTTGCTTGGGCGATCGATTCCTTGCTATCGAAAAAGGCTGCGTGGACCAGTTCAACGCTGTTTAAAATCGCTAAATCGGGAGGCGCAAATTGCAACAGCCTAGCGAGATTTCCAGGCTCGGTCATCCCCATCTCCAGGATCATCATCTCTTCGTCACCAGAAAAATGATTGATGATGGTTAAAGGAAGGCCAATTTGCGAGTTTTGATTGCCCTGCGATGCAGCGGTGCGGTAGCGCGATTTCAGCAAAGCCTCGACAAAAGACTTAGTGGTGGTTTTCCCGACCGATCCCGTGATTGCTATCCGTTTGGCTTTCGACTGCAATAGGAGTGCTTTGGCAAGCTCTTGAAGCGCCGTAAGAGGATTCTTGGTGCGGAAGAGCGGAAGAGAAAAATTGGGCCCCTGATATGAATCTGAAACAACGGCGGCGACAGCTCCCTTTGCAGCAACATCTTTCAGAAACGCATGAGGGTCGTGCCGACTTCCAGGTATCGCAAAAAAAAGTTCCCCTGCGCATATCGTGCGTGAGTCTACTGAAACGCCGGCCAAGGGAATGGTACTATTGAGGTTAGTGCAGGGCCAACCTAGAGAGGTGCTGATCTGCCCAAGCGTCAGAAACCGTTTCATTTATCAAAATCCGCTTTATTGATTTGATGTGCCACAGATTAAATGACTTGCTATTTAACAACAAGGAAAATGGAGACTTAATAGCTATACCAGCTAATTCTTTTTCACCACCGAGCTCGACTTTAGCATTTTTTGAAAGATCTTAGATAGTTGCAGGTTGTGCCTCTTTTAAAAACGACGCCAAGGA
>Ga0206862_1161_pt1 | contig 16652 bp, 14 predicted proteins | sample Alteio_BWOrgCont_43_FD_152625 | JGI IMG/M metagenome (GOLD analysis project Ga0206862, IMG submission 152625) | Enriched cells from forest soil in Barre Woods Harvard Forest LTER site, Petersham, Massachusetts, United States -... | ecosystem: Environmental > Terrestrial > Soil > Temperate forest >... | reverse complement strand
CAAGGTGGTGGCACGTGTTCGCTTCACCGACGTCTTCACTTACCGTGATGGCCGCTGGCAGGCGCTTGCCGGGCAGGAATCGCTTGTACCCGAGGTGAGCTACTAGATGCGCGCTGTCGTGCAGCGCGTGAGCCACGCTCGTGTACTTGTAAATGTTGAGAGCACTGGCGAAATCGACCTTGGACTGCTGGTGCTGCTTGGCGTGGGCGCGGACGATACGCGCGCTGAGGTCGATTACATTGCTGAGAAAATCATTGGCCTGCGCATTTTTGAAGATCCCGCAGGAAAGATGAATTTATCCATCGCTGAGGTTGGCGGCTCGCTGCTCGTGGTTTCGCAGTTTACTCTTTACGGAGACGTGCGCCGCGGCAAACGTCCGTCGTTCGACGGGGCTGCTCCTCCTAAGCTGGCGAGCGAACTCTACGAATATTTTGTGGAGAAGGTCCGCGTCGTCGGTCTACGCTGTGAAACTGGACGCTTCCGGGAAACGATGCAGGTCGAGCTGGTGAACGAAGGGCCGGTCACGATTCTGGTGGATTCGGCGAAAGCGTTCTAAGAGAAAACCGCCCGATCACTCTCCGAGTTTGCGGTAGAGCGCCGGGCATCTCCGCCCGGCAGATGTGGGTGGGCGTTCAAAGGCTGCATATTGGGTCGGCGTTTTGATGGTGTCCATACTGTTCGGATACGGGCACTACTACAAAGGCCCCTCTGGGATGGTGGATTCGGGTATGGCTGGCCTCGTTCTCGGAGTCGCTTATTTGTTGTCTGGACGCAACCTATGGGTTTGCATTCTGGCGCACGGATTCATCGACACATTTGGGTGGTCGCCTTGTTCTTCGGGTGGGCCAATGAGATTCACACGCGACTTCCGTTTGACCGATTTCCACAGCGCACGATAGACTAGTTGAGTTTGCCTGTACTTGCGGACCCGTTCTGGGACCGCGTCGCGCTTCCGGTCACAAGCCGTTGCGGGAAAGCAGCAAGCATACGATTGTATTGCCGAGTTGCGCTCGGCATTGGGCAGCCTGGGACGGCTGTCCGTAGGTGGACAGGGCAATGCCCGTCACCGCTCAAGATCTAGAACCACGAGCACAAGGAGAGTTTATGTACGCGGTGATCCGCGCAGGTGGAAAGCAGTATCGCGTCGCCCCGGGCGACGTGATCCGAGTGGAAACGCAGGACGACAAGGACGGCAAGGTCGAGTTCGGCGACGTGCTCGCGGTATCGGCTGCGGCGGGCAGCGTTCTGCCTCCGGGGTCGGGAGCGGTCGTGACCGGCGAGGTCGTCGAGCAGGGACGCGGCGAGAAAATTCTGGTCTTCCACTACAAACGCAAAAAGCAATACAAAAAGCTGCGAGGACATCGGCAGAATTACTCCGCTGTCCGCATCACTGAGATTGCTTTTGATGGGCAGTCGTTCAAAGCGCCGGATCTTCCGAAGAAAGAAAAGAAGGTCAAGAAGGCGCACGAGGGCGGCGAACACGAGACTCACGGCGAAGTGAAGCGGTCGAAGCGTCCCGGGAAAAAAGCGGTGAAGCACGTCGCGCATCCGCACGCTAAGAAAGCAGCCCCGAAGAAAAAAGCAGCGAAGAAGAAAAAGAAGTAATTAAGTCCTCTGGATTGGATGAGCATGAGGTCCTTCGCTTCGCTCAGGATGACAAGTTAAGTTTAGATCGCACAAGATTGAAATTTACTGGCAACTGGCCACCGGAAACTGGAAACTGATTTATGGCGCATAAAAAAGGACAGGGTACTTCACGAAACGGGCGCGACTCGAACGCACAGCGACTCGGGTTTAAAGCTTTTGGCGGACAACTGGTTCCCGGAGGCACGATCATTGTCCGGCAGCGCGGCACTCGGGTTAAGCCCGGGCTGAACGTTGGACGCGGCAAAGACGACACTCTTTTCGCCAAGATCACGGGGCGGATTAAGTTCGTCAACAAGGGATCGATGGGCAAGTTTGTGATGGTCGAGCCCGAGGCTATCGAAGCGGAGTAAGACTTGCTGTAGAGACGGGGCTTGCCCCGTCTTTTGGACACGGCAATGCGGCAAGCCGTTTCTCTACGGAAATCTATCAGCCTCGGCTTCGAGTCGAGGCTTTTTCGTTGCATCGCATTTGGCCTAGGGTTCGCTCAGCGGACATGAGCTTCTTGGTGCCGACATTTCGCGGGCGAGGGTGGCCGCGCCACATAGACACTCCACACCATGTTTATCGATGAAGCCAAAATTCGAGTCAAGGCTGGAGACGGCGGCAACGGCTGCATGGCCTTCCGGCGGGAGAAGTTCGTTCCTCGCGGCGGACCTTCCGGCGGAGATGGCGGGAAGGGCGGCGACATTTGGATGGAATCGAGCGAACGCCACAACACGCTGGTGCATTTCCGTTTCAATCCCGAATATAAGGCCGAGCGCGGACGGCACGGCGAAGGTGCGAAGAAGACTGGCCGCGATGGCGAAGGGATTGTCCTGAAGGTGCCGGTGGGGACAATCGTCTACGACGAAGACACGGGTGAGATTGTCCACGATTTTTCGCGCCCTGACGAACGTGTCGTGATCGCTCGTGGTGGACGCGGCGGACGCGGTAACGCCCAGTTTGCTACCTCGACGCATCAAGCTCCGCGCGAGCATGAAGATGGACGCCCCGGAGAAGATCGCAACTTCCGCCTGGAGTTGAAGCTGCTCGCCGATGTCGGCCTTGTGGGCTATCCGAATGTAGGCAAGTCGACTCTCATTTCTGTCATCTCGGCGGCGCGGCCGAAGGTTGCGGATTATCCTTTTACTACGCTTGAGCCGAATCTCGGCGTGGTGCTCGTTGGTGACAAGGGAAAAGAGGAAAGCTTCGTAGTCGCTGACATTCCCGGCTTGATTGAGGGCGCGCATACCGGATCGGGCCTGGGCACGCAATTCCTGCGGCATATTGAGCGCACGCGCTTGCTGGTGCATATGGTTGATGTCTCCGACGGCAGCGGGCGTCCCGATGTGGTGAAAGATGTTGAGGTAATCCTAGGCGAACTGGCCAGTTTTGGTGCGGGGCTGGAGAAGAAGCCTACTTTGATGGTCGCATCGAAGATTGACGTGGCGAACCCGGAGAAGCTTAAAAAGCTGAAGGCTTGGACTACGCGCAAGAAGTTGAAGCTTTATCCGATTTCGGCGGTGACCGGCGAGGGGATTGAGAAGCTGAAGTTTGCTATGGCGGAGGAAGTGGATAAGGTTCGGAAGGCGCTGGCGTCGCAGGCAGAGGAAATGAAGATGTCTCGCTTCGGTGCCTAGATTGATCAGAGACTCTAGGAATTCGGCTGCATGAACTCGATATAATCGTACCGTTTTTTTAAAGCGAAAGCGGAGGATTTGTCCGAAATGAGACGATGGGCGCTCCTGATCGTTCTAATTCTTCTGGTAAATAATTGGTCGGCAGCGGAGACAGTAAAATTCAGCTGGGTGAAGATACGGCGTCACAAGGATGAGTACAGCCGCTTACTCGTGGATAAAGACGGCGATTTGAAGTTCGACGATGTAAGTCGAAAACTCACTTTCTCGAGCGAAGCCGGTGATGACGTAACTATTGCTTATGAGGATGTCACCAAAGTGGTTTTTGAAAGGACGAGGCGCATGCGAGGAGGGGCGGTCGCCTATTTAAGCCTCCCTGGAGCGATTGCGGCCGCCCAGCACGTGACTGATTATTGGTTTTATATTGAGTACAAGAGCGGCGACCACAACGAACCGGTACTCTTTGAAATACCGAAAGGTTCATCTGAGAAGGTAATTGCGAAGGCTCGCGATCGCGTGCGCGTCATAATACCGGACTTCGAAGAAAAGGGTGAAGAAGTCGATCCGAACACGCTCCCTGATTTAAAGTCAAAACATACATTCATTGCCGATAAAGAACACCACCCATTACAGGAAGTAAAGGCAGATAAGGCTACGGTAGTAGTCGTTTGCCCGGCACTGGAGACCAGGTTTACCGCTCGCGGCAATCAATTTAAGTTGCACGCTAACGATAATGTCGTCGCCGTCAACCGGGCCGGGACGTACAGCTTTGCTTATCTTGATCCGGGGAAATACAAGCTTGTTTCTCAGTCAGAAAATGCCAACGGTTTTGAAATGCAATTGGAAGCAGGCAAAGAATACTACTTTTTGCAGAACACGTTCCAGGGTGCATTGAAGTGGGACACCGGCTTGTCGCGCAACAGTCCTGAGCTTGTGATGTACGAGCTAAACGGGGCCTACTATTCGCGCTGGAAGCAGAAGTAAGCCAAGAGAAATCTGGATTTAACGGGCGGTCACACACTCAGAACCGACTCCAGCCGAGCTTCGATCATGCCACCGCCCTCTCCTGCGCCCACCATGCTAAAATTTCCACAGCCTTTAGACCCTAGCGCCATTCTGGACCCTGTTTTGATCGACCTTGCACCCTCCATCCTCGCCGCGGACTTCGCCCATCTGGCAGACCAGATTGAGCGGGCGACCGCGGGCGGCGGAAGCGTGATCCATGTGGACATCATGGACGGGCATTTTGTGCCCAATCTGACGCTGGGGCCTCCGGTGGTTAAATCTTTGCGCCGGGCAACTCGGCTTCCCCTGGACTGCCATCTGATGATAGAAAACCCGGATCTTTTCATCCCGGAATTTGCCGATGCGGGAGCGGACTGGATTTCGGTGCATCAGGAGGCGTGCCGGCATTTGAATCGCACGCTGCACCTGATCAAGCAGCATAGTTGCCGCGCGGGGGTGGTAATTAATCCCGCTACGCCGGTGGAGACGCTCTCGGAAGTACTCGATCTCGTTGATTATGTCTTGGTGATGAGCGTGAATCCGGGGTTTGGGGGACAGAAGTTTATTCCAACCACTCTGCATAAAATGACGAGGCTAGCCGAAATTCGTGCGAGGAACGGCTATCAGTTCCGCATCGAAGTAGATGGTGGCGTGGCCTTGGACACGGTGACGGATGTGGTGCGTGCAGGGGCTGAGATTCTGGTGGCCGGGAGCGCCGTGTTCGGCGAAGGCGATCCGAAGATGAATGCGCACGCGTTGCTCGAAGCAGCGCGGAGCGCGAGTTTGCAACGGGTTTAAAAGTCAAATTCCACCACGGAGACACGGAGTCACGGAGAAGATCAGTTATTTGTTTTCTCAGTGACTCGGTTACTCCGTGGTGAAAGATTTTGAGGTTTCTCATGCGTCGAAGATATCTTGTCGTAGTTCTCGGATTGCTGCTGGCGTTAACGGTAGCGTGCACGAATAAGAAATCGAACAATCCACTGGCGAACCTCGGATCGAAGCAGCCCGACAAAGTGCTGTTTGACCGCGCCATGGATGCCATGAAGCACAACCGGTTCGACGTCGCCAGGATGACGCTCCAGACGCTGATCAACACCTACCCGGATTCCGAATTTATCGCGCGCGCCAAATTGGCGGTGGCTGATTCGTGGTATGCCGAGGGCGGTACGACGGCGATGCAGCAGGCCGAGATTGAATATAAGGATTTCAAGACGTTTTTCCCTAACATGCCTGAGGCAGCCGAGGCGCAGCTGAAGGTGGCGAACATCCATTACGAAGAGATGGAAAAGCCGGACCGCGATTTCACGCACGCGATGCGCGCCGAAGAAGAATACAGAGCGCTGATTCAGGAGTATCCCGACAGCAAATATGTGCCCAAGGCGAAACAGCGGTTGCGGGAAGTACAGGAGGTGCTGGCCGATCGCGAGTTTGGCATTGGACGGTTTTATTATCTGCGGCTGGCGTATCCGGCAGCAATCGCGCGTCTAAAGACGCTGGTGGAGCGGTATCCGTTGTATAGCGGTGCGGATCAGGCGCTATTCCTTCTCGGGCAATCTTACGAAGGTGAGATTGAAGTGGTCCGAAAAAACCCGCGGATGAATGAAGTTTTCAAAGGCAAGATGATCGACGAATTAACCAAAGACGCGGCCGAGGCGTACGCAAAGATCATCACGCGATATCCGGCAATGGATCGGGCGCTCGACGCGAAAGCCCGGTTGGAGGCCCTGCATCAACCTGTGCCGCGACCGACCCGGGCGATGCTTGAACAGAACAAGAAAGAAGTAGCAAGCCGGCATGAAGCGGGCACCATGCAGACGATGCTGAATGGTTTCGAGAAGCATCCCGATGTGGCTAAGGCTTCGCATGTGGGCGATCCAACCATGGTGGATCCAGAGCCGGTTACGGCGACTGGAGTGGTGAAGGGTTTGGCCGCTGCGATGGGAACGCCGGGTGGAGACAATAAGCTAGGGGTGCAAACAATTAATGGAAAGCCAGCGGCAAATCAAGCCGCGCCGCGTTCGGATACTCCGGTAGCGACAGCCGACGCGGCGGCAACAGCAACGGATCAGCCCGCTGCCGCGGATCCTGCGGCGACGGCTGAGTTGAAGACGAGCGCGGCTGCGGATCCAAATGAATTGAAGCCGAATGTTGAGCCTGATCCGAATGCGCTTCCTCCACTGCAGCAGAACAATGAACTGGAGAGCAGCAATGGGACGTCCAGCTCTGTCTCTTCTACTGGCGGAGCGAAATCTACTGAAGAGATGGCGGATATTTCTTCGAGCCGGAAGAAAAAGAAAAAGGGCATAGCGAAGCTGAACCCGTTCTAGGGAGGGCAGAGGGCAAAGGTCAGAGGTTTAGTGCTGGGGTTGGCTGCAACCCTTCTGACTGGCCTCTACGACTTGACCCTTGACCGCTGCAATCTGGCCGCCAACCTCTGGAATCAGACCTCTGACCTCGCGCCTCCCCAACAGGCTAGGAACGGTCGTAACCTGTTACCCCCACGGGAATCGTTGACTTAGGTTAGAGGACAAGGTACTTTCGCGTTATCTCTCCTTAGTGTGTGAAGGAACGACACTTGGCGCGGAAAATACTGCTTGCTGATGACAGCGTTACGGCCCAGAACATGGGGCGAAAAATCCTGGCCGATGCCGGGTATGACGTCATCACGGTCAATAACGGATCTGCGGCCCTCAAGCGGATCACCGAAATCAAACCCGATCTGATCGTTCTAGACGTGTATATGCCCGGTTATAGCGGGCTGGAAGTCTGCCAGCGGCTGAAGGATACTGCCGAGACGGCGCACATTCCCGTGCTGCTGACCGTAGGCAAGCTGGAGCCTTTTAAACCGGAAGAAGCACGCCGGGTCCGGGCCGATGCTCACATCATTAAGCCTTTTGAGGCCAGCGAACTGCTGACGGCGATCACGCGGCTCGAAGACCGGATGGTTCCGCAATCCGAAGCGCGATTCAGTACCTCGGTTTCGGGGCTCGAGCGCTTTGGCGGCGAAGAGAGAGGCCGAAAAGCTGAGAGTGGCGGGGAAACGGATACCGGTTGGAAAAGCCGATTGCGTTTTCCGTCGAAGAAAAAGAAAGAAGAGCCAGAGCCTGAAATAGAGGAAGTGGCGCAAGCCGAGAACTTCCGAGATTTCCGGAAAAAGAAGGGCAAGGCGGGCAATGGTCCAGCGTTCACGGTGAAAGAGCCGGCACCGCCGGGACAAGAACCCGGTTTGGTTCCAGATATTCCGCGCGATATCACGCCGGAAGAGTTAGACGCGCTCAGTGCCCTGGCCGCGAAGCTCGACGGGCCGATTCCAGAGGTTGAAGACATCTCGCCACTAGCGGAAAAGATGGGTCCCGCTGCAGCGGCTGAAGTTGCTGCTGCACAGACTGCGGCGGCCAAGATTGAAGCAGCCAAGATCGAAGAGGCAAAGATCGAAGCGGCAATGACGGAGGCAGTCCAGCCAGAACCGACAAAGCCCGAAACGGCGACGACCGAAGTCGAGGTTCCTATCCCTGCGACAACCGCTGCAATCGCGGCGGGTGTTGACTCCCCGGTGCTACCCGTCGAAAGTAAGAATGTTGAGAGCAAGCCGGAAATCGAAGTCCCAGCCGGGCGCGTTGAGCCACCGAGCCAACCGGCAGTTGCCGCGTCAGTTTCCTCAGAAATAGATAAAGCAGAAGCTGCGGGTCTCGCGAGTTCCGAAATTCAGGCTCCAGCGAGCGAGCGTACCGAAACCTCAGCGGCGGCCGCAGTCGCCATGAATACTGCTTCGCTTGCGCAAGAACCCGCTCCGATAGACAAGTCCGACGAGCCGAAGTTCGCCTCAACTGCGAGCGCGGTCGAGCCGACACAGTCGGGAGACAAGATTGAAGGGAAGCTGTCCGAAGTCGCCGTGAAGGCTGAAAGCATCGACAGCCCGTCAGCCGAAGCCGTCGCGGTGCACAAAGAAGAATCCAAGATCGAAGCGTCCAAACCCCAGGAACCCAAAGCTCAGGGACCCAACACGGAACAATCGAAAGCCGAGGCCGCGAAGCCGGAAGAGTTGAAGGCGAAGATTCCACTGCCGGCGGCAGCAAGCATACCGGAGCAGGCTGAGGTGGAAGAGCCTGCTCCCAGCGATGAAGAACTCGCCGAGGCGCTGCGAATGTTGACCCCGGCTACTGGGAACGCGGATAACGCTACTGTGCCATCTCACGGAACTCTGGTGGCAGCCGGCCAGATGCTGGCAGAAGAAGTGGCCCGGAATGCGGCCGCGGGTCCGCACTGGGTAGCGGAGCCAGTGGCCTTGAGTGCGGAAGAAGCGACGATTTCGCTGGAAGCGGAAATGTTCCGCATCTTTGCGACAACGGCAGCAGCAGTGCCTATAACGGCGCCTACGTCGGCGCCGACAGGGGAACGAGAGGGACGGATCACTGGTGTTTCAGCAATTGCGGCCGCAGTTGAGAACCGGCTTGCAGAAGCGGAGATAGCGGCAACCGCGAGAGCATCAGCTGAACAACCGGCAGAACGTCATGCAGAGTCGGTAATCGCAGAAACACCGATCGCCGCGGTGGCTGCTGCAGAAACGAAGACGGTTCCAAGCGCTCTGAGTCCGGCGGTCGAAGAGATCGCGACCGAGATCGCCAAAGAGACGACAATTGCAGCCGACGCTCCGGCAACCGAGAAGCAAGAACAGAAAGATTCTCCGGCAACAGCCGCAGAGACAGCACCAGCGGAAGAAGTGGCGGCAGCGACCTTCGCCGACGCGATAGATAACGGCAACGAAAACGAAGACGCCAAAGCTGAGGCGCAACAAAGCGCCGAGCCTGTTGGCGCGACGAATGAGACGACATCAACTGTAGCGGAGGAAGAGGATCAAGATTCAAGTTCATACTCCGGGAGTGAGGAATCCATGGGCAAGGATGGGAAATCGGGAAAATCAAACTGGCATCAGATTCGAACCGCACCAACCGGCGTTGCCGCAAACAGCAATCTGGTGGAAGCGGCGAAACAGGCCGAAGCGAGCGCCGAAGATGCTCCAAAGGCCATGGCAGCAGCCGCGGCGGCAGACGGTTCAGTGTCCGGATCTGCAACCGACGCAGGCACCATTGCCAGCATCGTGGATAGCGTAATGGCTGACCTTCGCCCGAAGATCGTCGAAGAGATTGCCAAGAAGCTGGCGGGGAAATAACACTCCCTTAATCCCAGACGTCAGGCTTCTGCGCTCAGCCTTTTGTTGCGCACTGGGTGCCTCTTCATACCACAATCTCTCGGACGTGGGGCGAAGTCCCGATCCAGTCCTCCTCGAACGACCTAATCAGGCGTGGAAAATCGTTCCCGGTACGGTTATTTATCCGTCCTCCACGATTGAGAACATGCAACCCGTTCTCGCCGTCGCGATTCGACGGTGATCCAGCATCACTCCCCTCTACGCACTGTATGGTAATCTGTGGGCGCTCGAGGCACTGATCGTCGAGATACTATCGTCGTGGCATTGATCGCTTGGGCTTTGACTTTTTGCAAGGGAACGGTTCCGGATGAAGAAAGCACGCCCGAAGCAGCGGGCACACCGAGCCGCAAGCGATACATCGCTTAATACTCCGTACTCAACCGCATGGTCAGCTTTTTCTGGACAAGCACGATGGGTCTGTCTGGCCCTGATCGCAGTGAACTTAATCGTTTATGCCTCGGTGCGGCATCATGATTTCGTCAACTTTGATGACGATGACTACGTTACCGCAAACCCGGTCGTCCTGCGTGGACTAACGTGGCACGGGGTTGCATGGGCATTCACGACTGAACATGCCGTCAACTGGCATCCGCTGACGTGGCTGTCCCACATGCTCGACGTCCAGCTCTACGGGTTAGACGCCGGCGCACATCATCTCACCAACCTGTTGTTTCACATCGGCAATACTTTGCTGCTGTTCGGGCTGCTGCATCGGATGACAGGGGCGCTGGGCCGGAGTGCGTTCGTAGCGGGATTATTCGCCGTCCATCCGTTGCACGTCGAGTCGGTGGCCTGGGTGGCGGAACGTAAGGATGTCCTAAGCACGCTGTTTTGGATGCTGACGCTATGGGCCTACATCGAGTACGTGAAGCGGCCAGATCTTCGTCAGTCAAGTCGGCGCCGATATGCGGCGGTGCTTCTGTTTTTTGCTCTGGGGCTGATGGCAAAACAGATGTTGGTAACGCTTCCTTTGGTATTGCTGCTGCTGGATTTTTGGCCTTTGGGACGGGTTGGAATCGGACCCAATCCTGCCGGTGGCTGGGCGCCCGCCCGCGATGGATGGGCAACTGCGGGACGCTTAGTGTGGGAAAAACTCCCGTTGCTGGCTCTCGCAGCCGCCTCCAGCATCGCCACTTTTGTGATCCATCAGCGGGGAGGAGCAGTAATCATTCTCAGCGCAATCCCGCTCCAACTACGCATAGAAAATGCGCTGGTTTCGTATGTCGTCTACATCGGCAAAATGCTGTGGCCGGCGGGCTTGGCCGTATTGTATCCCTATCCCCAGTCACTATCGGCATGGTCGGTAGCAGTGGCGTTCGTGACTCTGACGGGCATATCCGTTGCGGTGATTTGGGCGGCCCCACGGCGCCCTTATCTACCGGTTGGATGGTTCTGGTATCTGGGGACACTGGTTCCGGTTATCGGGCTGATTCAAGTGGGAGACCAGGCGATAGCGGATCGCTACACTTATATTCCGCTGATTGGTTTGTTCATCATTGTGGCGTGGGGTGTTCCGGACTTGCTAGTGCGCTGGCCGCTTCGGAGGGTCGTCCTTCCTAAGATCGCCCTTCCGGCAGCTGCATGCCTGGTGATTTTGGCGTGCGCGATCACGGCCCGGGGTCAGCTTGAGTATTGGGAAGATAGTACGACGCTCTGGACACATACTTTGGCAGTAACCACTAGAAACAATATTGCCCATAACAACCTGGGTGCGACCTTGGCCGATCAGGGAAAAACGGATGAGGCCATCGCCCATTACTCCGAAGCATTGCGTATTAAATCCGACTATGCTGATGCGCATAACAATTTGGGAGTAGCTCTCGCTGATCAAGGAAAACTCGATGAGGCCATCGCCCATTACTCCGAAGCATTACGACTTAAACCCAACTACGCTGACGCGCATAGCAATTTGGGGATTGCTCTGGCCGACGAAGGGAATCTCGACGAGGCCATCGCCCAGTTCACCGAGGCTTTGCGTATCAACCCCGACTCCGCCAAGGCACATAACAACTTGGGAGCAGCTCTGGCGAGTCAAGGGAAACTAGACGAGGCGATTGCCCAGTTCACTGAGGCTCTGCAAGTCAAACCCGACTACGCCGACGCGCGTAACAATTTGGAACTGGCCCTGGCTCGACGAGGGAAGTGACCTGATCCATTACTACAACCTGCATCTCCACGGTGTAAGAAACGACGAAAACATAGTAAGCGCCTAGTTTGTCGAGAAATGCTTGCCCACTATGCTGGATAGGGAACTTAGTGTATGATGGCCCCCGTTTTTGACATCAAAAACATTCTGTCTTAGAAATTCACCTTAAGTAGGAGCTAACATGGCTGCCAAAGGATCCTTCTGCTTCCTAACACTTTTTGTCTTTCTCGTTGCCGCAGCGGCAACTGCAAAGACGACTACTCCCTTTATCACTTCCATCTCACCGGAGGCTGTCTATGTTGGTAGTCCTGCTACGACGATCACCTTCACCGGCACGGGCTTTGCTTCCGGTGACGTGATTTGTATCTATACCCAATACGGCTGTGACTCTTTGGCGGCTAGTTACGTGAGCCCAACCGAGTTTACTCTCCAGTTGCCTTCGAGCTTCTTCACTTATGTTGAAGAGTTCGCTTTCAATATTGTCACGCCTACCGGTATTTACTCAAACGAAGTCGTCTTCAATGTGGAGAGCCTTACGCCGAGCATCGGCTCCTTCTCGCCGGCATCGGTCATTGAAGGCTCTACCCCGGCACCGATCACGGTCAATGGCACCTTCATGAGCGGCGCGACCGTCCAGTGGAATGGCGTGACCCTACCCACGACCTTCGTCAGCCCCAGCCAGCTGCAATTTACGCCTGCTAAAGGTAATCTCAGCAAGGCCGGCATCATCCAGATAACCGTCACAAATCCATCCCCTGGAGAATCATCCCTCTCCACTAACTTCGACGTCACCTACAAAACCACTGTTACGACCGTCGATCTCCCTGCGAATGACATCGTGTACGACCCCTACGCCCAACTGATCTATGCTTCGCTCCCCAGCAGCTATGGGACCAATGGCAATAGCATCGCTGTCGTTGAGCCCAAGACCGGCAAGATCAAGGGATACTACTTTGCCGGGAGCGAGCCTCACCAACTCGCCCTCTCCAGTGATTCCCAATATTTATACGTTGGCCTCAACGGCAACGGCTCCGTGCAGCGCCTTATCCTGCCCAACTTCACGCCCGACATCGACGTCAGTCTCGGCATCAGCTCTTCCGGTGGCCCCAACGTCGCCAACAGCCTTCAGGTTTCTCCTGCCAGCGACCACAGCTGGGTTGTGTCCACAGGGACTACCAACTGCTGCTACTATGACGCCATCTATTTCTACACCGATGCCACGCAGCTTCCCGACTCGGTCACCAACTACTCCAGCACATATCAGATTATTTTTGCCAACTCCAGCACGCTGTATGCCTATGACAACAACAGCCTGACTCCCGTAACGGTAAGCTCCAACGGCGGAACTGCCGGGACGCCATGGTCGAATCTGGTGGAAGGTTCTTCGATTGCTTACGCGGACGGTTTGATCTATGGCAATGAGGGCGAAGCGTTCAATCCTGCTACCGGTCTCCTCCTCGGCACCTACGACTTCGGCAGCCAGGAATGCTGCGGCTATGGTTACCCCCAGATACTGCCGGACGCGCCCTTTAACCGAATGCTGGCCCTGGGCACCACACCATTCCTATCCGCGTTAGGCATCACCTCCTACAGCCTCGATGAGTTCACTCCGCAGGCAACGGCGAGCCTTGCTCAATTCGCTGGCTACACTCCATCCAACTTCATTTTCTGGGGCAGCGACGGCGTAGCCTTTGTCACGGAGACTACTATCGAGAATGAACTTGCCCCCTTACAAATCGTAACCTTGACGAGTTCCGATCTCGTCACTCCCGAAGGCACCCCCAAGAATCCGAAACCGGCGCCAGTATCGTTTTCTCCGTCGAGCATCACGCACGGCGGCTGGAATTTTCTGCTGACCGTCAACGGCACCGGTTTCGCTCCCGGCGCGTCTGTGACCTGGAACGGAGCCGCACTCACCACTGCCTATGTCAGCCCCACACAGCTCAATGTTTATGTGCCTTACACCGATATCGCCTCAGCCGGTACGGCGAGCATCGTTGTTTCTAATCCCATTCCCGGAGGAGGCAAAGCCGCCGCTCTCACCTTTACCGTCAACTGATTGTCGATGGGACCATCGCTAACAAAACAAGTGCCTGCGACTCATGGCTTCGTTTGCAGAATGGGTCTCCGCGGATACCCGTGATTCGCGGGCACTTATGCCTACCACTTCCTAGCCCCGTTTGACTGGGGGGGGCCAGCGACTGCTACACGTACAACTACGATGCGAATAACTACCTAGTCTCCGTAACAACAAGCTCGGGTACTACTAACGCGATTCGAGACGCTTTTGGCCGCACGGTTGAGATTGCAGGAACGCCAACGACAGAAATTCTCTACAGCCCCGCTGGAAAAACCGCGATCATGTCAGGGACCAATGCGCAGGCCGTTTTTGCGCAACTCCCCGGCGGGAATGAGATGGAATATCGCGGTGGAAGCTACCTATTCCATCACAAAGATTGGTTAAACAGCTCCAGGTTTATCTCAGTTCGGGGTAGCCGGAGCATGTATTTCGATACGGCTTATGCGCCATTCGGAGAAAACTATGTTCCGTCGGGCACTACGGACTTGGATTTCACGGACAAAAGACAAGACGTTGTAACGGGCATTTATGATTTTCAGTACCGGGAATAGAATCCGAATCAGGGACGTTGGCTATCTCCCGATCCCGCCGGAACGAGTGTAGTCGATCCGTCCGATCCACAATCATGGAATCGCTATTCTTACGCGCGCAACAATGCACTCAGCTCCATCGATCCGCTGGGGCTCGACTGCATCTACTTGTCCGAAGGCGGAGGCATTTCCGGCAAGCAAGGTGATTGTACAAGCTCGACGGATAGTGGCTACTATGTTAACTGCGATGGCTGCCTCGTAGACAATTCAGGCAATATCTTCGCGAACTATTCAGTTAATGTAACAACCGGCGATCTGACATTTACCGATGCAGACGGCAACGTTATATCTACGATTCAAGGTTTCACTGATCCGACTGAGGACGCGACCCAAGTTCAGGTCAATGGAGGTAGTGCGCCTACGGTCGATCTTGAGTCAATTGGCAGTGGCAATGCCGCAAACAACGTGCAGTCAAGGGTACGGCTAGAGCAGATTGCTAATCACCTCAAGAATTGCGGAGGTGTGTACCCGCTCGTCGCTGCGAGTGCAGGAAACTTCCAAATCGGTAGCTCCCCAGGCAATTATGCACAAACTGGTCCCTCCGACGATCCAAATAACGGCTTCAATGGGGGCAACTCAACGACCACAATCGATGCAAATAGCTTCGCAAATGCGGACCCCACCACGCAGACGGGAGTTGTTGTCCATGAATGGTTCCATCAAATGCAAATAAACAATAGTTTTCTATTTCGATTCAGGGTTTTCTTTAATCGACAGTCTGTTGAAGCTGAAGCGAACGCGGCGGCAAAAGAGGCCCTCCAGAAGTGCGGCCCAGGGTAACCGATTCAATGCGCGACAATTTGCACGGCAGCGGTCAACACGATAGTAGAGGTCGGTGACAATGTTTGGTTTCATACATCTGTTTGCGTCGTCGATATACGGCGCGTGTGGTTTGTCACTTGCGCTGGGTGCAGTTGTATTTGCCCGGAACGCCATTCGTCGAGGCGACCCGGACTATGAGGCCAGATTCCCGTGGTGGGTCCGCTTGTCATTGTATCTTCTCATTTTGGTAATTCCTCTAGGGGTAGTGATCAGCCAGGACATGTCGCTGACAGCTTCAGTCTGGAGGAATTTCTTACTGGGTACTGTCGCGCTTGTAATTCCTCCACTTGGATTACTCGGTAGCCTGTTGCTAGTCGCTTTCAGGAAAACTCGGGAACGTGTCAAATTAGGAAAAGGGCTGCTCTTTGTCTCACTGATCCCTATTGTCCTTTGGATTAGCATATCAATTGACCCGAACTCAAGAGGGATCATCGATACAAAATCGATGATAGATTCGGCTACGCATCAGCAGAAATAGAAACGGGCGTGTCGTAGATGGCGCATCCTTCAGCTGCAAACAGCGGGCCAGGCCCGCTGCAGCAGAGGATCGTTTGTGCGAGTAAGTTTGCGAATGATCACAGCGTGGCGGCTGCATTTGGAGCACAGAACACGTTCGTCGGTAAGGCACTTGGAGGAAATATATTTGGAGGCATAGCCGATCTAGGAGTAGCTGTGTTCGGTAATAGCGATTTCAGCTCTGCGGACGGTGCCGCTTTAGCTTATGGAGGTGCAAGTCTTGGTGTTCCTATTCCCGGTAGTCATCCTGGACTAAACGGGGCGGGAGGCGTCGTCCAGGATGGAATAGTGAAGGCTGGAGCCCAGTACGGTTATAACATTCTGACGGGTGGCGCACAGCTTTCGACGGAAGCGCTGGAAGAAACAGCCTCAGGTGTAGGGATTTTGAAAGCCGCCTGGGATCTCGGGTCGTACAGTTACGGGCTTTACAAGTGTGGCAAATGAGCGATAACACGTTATTCAACATATTGGCCCCCCCTGTCCTCAGCCTGGTTTTTTCGGGAATATGCTATCTATGGGCGCGAACGACTCGCCGGGGTAAACCGCTGACTAGCTTGCAACGTCGGATGGTCTTCTATGCGACAATCTTTGCCCTCGGGATGGTCTACCTGATTTTGTTCCAGGACAATTTAGGGGCATTCCTTCGCTGGAAGGAAGCTTGGATTGCTGGGATTGTATTGTGGGGTGTACTGGTGGCAATCGTTGCATGGCAGCTGAGCCGGGTGCATCGGTCAAGCGATGTCCCGTCTAACGATTAAGGTCCATTTCTATTTACCACCCGTCGAAGACTGGATGGTGGACTACTCAAATCTCCTGGCGCTTCACCTCCCTGACGGGCCTCTTTGCTAAACTCCGTGAGCTAGCGCTCCCGAACGTGCCCTCCTAGCGCGGGGCCGGCCCTCTAGGTTCAAGTTCGATGGTCATGGTCAGGGTGTAGCAAAATCCCCTCGTGCTGTATATACCCTAGTCCCGTTTGACGCTGCTTTTCTCACACCTATAAGATCAATAATTCCCTGTT
>Ga0206862_1156_pt2 | contig 16750 bp, 12 predicted proteins | sample Alteio_BWOrgCont_43_FD_152625 | JGI IMG/M metagenome (GOLD analysis project Ga0206862, IMG submission 152625) | Enriched cells from forest soil in Barre Woods Harvard Forest LTER site, Petersham, Massachusetts, United States -... | ecosystem: Environmental > Terrestrial > Soil > Temperate forest >... | reverse complement strand
AGCAAGGTGTCGCCCAGTGTGATTGACGCAATTTTGGAATCGGCGCGAAAGATGTTTGACGAGGTTAACGGCGGATTTGGAAGTGCACCGAAGTTCCCACATCCGGCGACACTGGATCTGGTGATGGATCAGTATTCGCGGACGACTCAAGCGGGCAGTCCGGACGAGGAGCTGGGAACTATTTTTGTCCACACACTGGCAAAGATGGCGAGGGGCGGCGTGTATGACCAGCTCGCGGGCGGGTTCCATCGTTATTCCGTGGACGAGCGTTGGATCGTGCCGCACTTCGAGAAGATGTGTTACGACAACTCGGAGTTGCTGAAGAATTATGTACACGCTTATCAGTCGACGGGAGATGAATTCTTTGCCGGCGTAGCGCGGGACATTATCCGCTGGATGGATGAATGGCTTAGCGACCGCGCCCATGGCGGTTTTTATGCTTCGCAGGATGCCGACTATTCGATGGATGACGATGGCGATTATTTCACCTGGACTTTGGAAGAGACCAAGGCTGTGCTGACCTCGGATGAGTTGGCGGTAGCGACACTTTACTACGACATTCAGGAAGTCGGGGACATGCATCATAATCCGGCGAAGAATGTGCTCCACGTTTCTTCTTCGGTGGAAGAAATTGCGCGGCGGCTGAATGTTTCGGAGGAACGGGCAAGGGCGTTTTTGGCGTCGGCTCAGAAGAAAATGTACACGGCCCGGTTGCTGCGTCCTACGCCTTATGTGGATAAGACGATTTATGTGGGCTGGAATGCTATGTGCGTTTCGGCTTATCTGGAAGCGGCCAAGGTGCTCGATCTAGCGCAGGCTCGCCAGTTTGCTTTGCGGTCGCTCGACCGACTGCTGGCAGAAGGATGGAATGCCCAGTCAACTTCAACATCAAAGTCAACAGCAACGGCAGCGGGCGAGGGCGCCCGCTCCACACTTCGACATGTGATTGCTTACTCTGATCCTAATTCGGAGCGGCGCGACATTGCCGGTGTGCTGGATGACTATGCTTTTGTGGTGATTGCTTGCCTTGACGCTTACGAAGCTACGGCCGATTTGAGCTACTTCCGCTTTGCGCAGTCGATCGGGGACGCGATGGTAGCGGGGTTTTTCGATGCAGCAGCTGGCGGATTTTTTGATACTCGCGCGGCGACGCATGATGCTTCGAACGAGAACAACACACTTGGCATTCTGGGGACACGGCGCAAGCCGTTTCAAGACTCGCCTACCCCGGCGGGAAATTCGGCGGCGGCGATTGCTCTGCTCCGTCTGCATGATTACGCCAACGCCGGAGTGGACAACCAAGGAGCGGACAAAAATGTGTCCTATCGCGACCATGCTGAGCAGACGCTTGAACTGTACGCGGGAGTGGCGGGGCAGCACGGGATTTTTGCCGCGACTTACGGACTGGCGGTGGCGCGTTACATCCAACCGCATACTCTGGTGGCGATTGTCGGGAAAGATGAAGTGGCTGCTGAGTTGTACCGGGCGGCGGTGCGTCCGCTGGGCTTGGGTACAGCAGTTCTTCGATTGGATGCCGATAAGGCTGTCGCACAGAATCTGCCTCCGGCTTTGGCAGAAACGATTCCGAATCTTCCGGCGCTGCATGGGGGACGATCGTTTGCCGTGGTGTGCTCGGGGTTCACTTGCCAGCCGCCGATTTTCGATGCTGTGGAACTGACGCGCGCGATGGTGTCGCGGGTTCGTCCGGCGGCTTGAAAGCTGCTGTTATCGCCGTGTTGCGCACGCACCTTCCCAGTGATGAAAAAATCCTGAAAGGCATGGTACTCCATCACCTTGTTTTAGACCTCATCTTGTTGTTTACACCTCACTTTGTGGATCCTGAGGACCCCCGTTCGTGGTAGTAAGGGGTAGTGCCTGGTGTGTACGTGGCAAGATTGTGCGGCACAAGTTTCTGGCCTCTGAAGTTCCCTGCCCTGATTGCCGATGAAACTGGAAGGCGGCGTGTCTGGCCATGCTTTCCAATCTTCTTGATAACCCGAAGCTGTTCCGGCATGTCGTGGAAGACTTGCCGGTAGGTATTTACATCGTTGACCAGGATGGGCTGATCCGCTTTTGGAACCATGGCGCTGAACACCTTACAGGACATCTTTCACATGAAGTCGTGGGGCATGTCTTCGAAGAGGTTGTGCGGGCCTGCGACCGCCTGGGCAACAGTTTGAGCGTCGAGCACTGTCCGGTGACGATGACTCTCAGCCATCGGCAAGTGCAGCAATGCACTGCTTTCTACCTGCACAAAAATGGACACAGGACGGCGGTTCGAATCCGCACCCATCCGGTATTGGAATACGGCGACGCAATTGGGGGTGCGACAGTTCTGTTTGAAGAGGCGTTTGCTTACTGCGAAGAATCGGGCGGCCCGGCGAGGTATGGATGCTTGGACGCGATGACAGGAATTCCTTCTCCTCGTCTGACGCGAGCCGTGCTCAATGAGTGTATGGCCGGCTTGGAGGAATCTCATACCGGCTTTGGGCTACTGCGCATACGGGTGCTGGGGCTGGAGGAATTTCGCTCCAAACACGGTCCGCAGTCGGTGACACCGTTTATGCGTACTGCAGCGCACACGTTGCGACACACTCTGGACGCGGAAAATTTTCTTGGATGCTGGGAAAAAAACGAATTCCTGGTCGTACTGCCCTCGGAGAGCCCGATGTTAGTGGCAATGAAGGCTGAAATCTTGTGGAATCTGCTGCGACATTCGGAGGTGTTGTGGTGGGGGGACCGTTTTCTAATTGATGCAGAGGTGGCTTACTCGGTGGCCACCCCGGGCAACAATCTGGAAACGCTACTGCGGGAGATGAAGGTTTCGCACTCGAAGGGAATGGCGAACGCAGTAGCCGCTGGCATTGCCAACAATTCTGGACTCAAGCGAGGATGATGCTCCATGTTTTCGATCATTGGGATCGTGGTTGTTTTCGGCTGCATCGCGGCGGGCTACTTGATGGAGCATGGAAACATCAAGGTGCTGATGCAGCCAGCGGAGCTGATCATCATCGCCGGCGCGGCGCTGGGTACGGTGCTGATCTCGAATCCGGTCCACACGCTGAGGCAGATGATCAGCGGGCTCATTGGTGCGTTTGGATCATCGAAGTACGGCACACAGCGCTACATCGATTGCCTGAAAATGATGTACGAACTGTTGCAAAAGGCACGCAAAGAAGGTCTAGTGGCGCTGGAGACCGACATTGAAGATCCAGAGAAGAGTCCGCTGTTTTCGAAATATGCAGATTTTGTGAAGGATCACCATGCCGTGGCTTTCGTCTGCGACACGATGCGTATGGCGGTGAGTGGGGGAGTGGAAGTATTCGATCTGGATCAGATGCTGGAAGCGGACATGGAAGTGCATCACCATGAAGCTGGAGAGCCGGTGGCAGCCTTGAGCACGATGGCGGACTCTCTGCCAGGACTGGGCATTGTGGCAGCCGTTTTGGGAGTGGTAATCACGATGGGTGCGCTCGGCGGACCTCCTGAAGAAATTGGCAAGAAAGTAGCGGCGGCTTTGGTAGGAACTTTTCTAGGAATTCTGCTGTGCTACGGACTGGTGGGGCCATTGGCTGCACGCATGGGCAAGATCGCGGAAGAGCAACACGCATTCATGATGGTGTTACGAGTGACCATGATTGCTTTTCTGAAAGGTGTTGCTCCCATCATGTCGGTTGAGATTGGGCGTCGCACGGTGCCTGGGTATGTGCGACCTTCGTTCAAAGCGGTCGAAGAGGCTTGCCGAGGCGCGAAGGAAACACCGGCAGCAGCAGCGGCGACGGCGGGATAAGAGGCTCATGCCGACTCCTCCCATTATCATCATCAAGAAAAAAGGCGCACATGGCGGGCATCACGGCGGCGCATGGAAGGTCGCCTATGCGGACTTCGTCACGGCCATGATGGCCCTGTTCATCGTCCTGTGGTTGATGAGCAGCAGCAGTAAGCAGACGCAGGTGGCGATCAGCGGTTACTTCAAAGATCCGAGCGGAAAAGCGAAGGAGGTCGGGAGCACGATGACCGGAACCGGCCAAAATCTTCCGCTGACAAAAAAGGAGGATATGGCGAAGCTCAAGGCCCAGTTAGAACAAAGTATCCAGAAGATGAACGACCTGGATAAGCTCAATAAGAATATCGAGATCACCATAACCTCCGAAGGCCTGCGCATTGAGTTACTGGAATCGGCGAAAGGAACGTTCTTTGAGAGCGGGAGTGCCACACTTAACAAGAGTGGGCAAGAGATCGTCGCACTGCTAGCGGCGGAATTAGGCAAAGTCCCGAACCATATTTCAGTAGAGGGACACACCGATGCCACACCATTCTCTGGAAAGAATATCTACAGCAATTGGGAACTGTCTTCCGATCGGGCAAATGCGGCGCGACGATTGATGCAGCAGGCGGGATTTCGCACCGATCAGGTCTCGCAAGTAAGGGGCTTTGCGGATCAACGCCTGCGCAATGCAAAGGATCCGTTCGACCCATCGAATCGACGCATATCGATTATTGTGCAGTACCTCAACAATAATGCCGATGGAGCGGGATCTGCTGCTGAAGATACGAGAGGATCGGTCGAAGGGAAACCGTCAGCGGCGAGTGCGACGGCGAAACCCGAGAGTGCAGGGGAAAAAGACGTGAAGTAAAAAAAAAGGCTGGCCACTGAGGCCAGCCCGGAAAATTGCCTTCGTCGTGCAAAGACTTACGTCATCTTACTTAATGTTTTGCAATTTAGTTTTTTACAACTCGTGCGATTACGCATCGCACATCGGACGACTGGGAGGACATAGCGGTATCGGTCCCGATGGAGCTGGAGCTTTCGGAACCGAAGCATACGCAAATGTACCTACCAGACCTACCAACAGCAGTAACGCCCTGAGCGAACGTTTCATGGTTTTACTTTCTCCTTAGGGTCTGCCGGAGGCTGGCACCTAACTGCCGACCTACAGCGTGGTGGATTATACACACCCTTCCAACATTGTGATTAAAGAGAGGTTACTACGGCGCTCAGACTGGTAGGACCACTTAGGCAGTGTGCCGAAAATTCGTGGGGCCGTCCGGCAGGCAAATAAACTGTGTTTACGCTGGTTTCTTAAAGTATTGGTTTGAATCGAATCGCTTCGGATTGGGGCTCTACAGGAGGGGTTGCGGCGTGACAAAATATACTCTTGACAAGGTTTTTGTACCGTGCTGTTTTTTGGGGCAGCGAGAGCTATGAGCGCGTCTTAAAGCCAGCTGCTGCGGAACTGGCTCGGGGTAGATCAGGTGGACGATTGAGCGGGAGACGACCCTCCGCAGCTTCCAGATTGGAGCTTCGCGAGAAGGCGCGCTCTACCATCCCTTCGAACATGGGAATCAGTGAATCGGAAGGTAGCGGATGTTGAAGATCGGCCAATCCCTGCTCCCAACGCTGGGTCTGCAAGTGATTGACTGCGGGTTCGCGCACCGCTTTGCGCGAGAGCGAATAACCGAACCAAATAAAAATGGCCAGTACGTATGTCACCATGTTGATCGCGTTGAGGATATGCTGTTTGACAAAACCTCCCGAATTCAACGCAAACAGGAGCAATTCCACACTGGCGAAAAGTCCGAAGCCGAGAGAGATCCCGAAGCTGACCTGCTTCCACGATGCTCCCAGAAAACGCGAGAAGAGCAGCAAGAAGAGAATAAGGCCAACCTGCACGATGCGTACGGACCGCTGCAGAGTAGTAACGGCGTGCACCAGCGGACTCTGGTCGTAAGAATTCGAGAAAGCAACCACCACCGAAACCAGGAGCATCACCACTCCTGCCCATTTGAAGAGCAGTGTGCCCAAATCTTTTAGCGTGTGATAGGGGCGAAACACGTCAAGAAAAATCTCGTGAATCACTTTGAAACCGAGAACCGCGTTGACTGCTTCTCCCAGCCAAAAAGGCGTGAAATATAGGTTGTAGTTGCCGGTGCTATAAAGCGGAAAGATAACGGCAAAGTTCGCAACCTGCACCAGGAGGAACACAAAAAAGACCGGGAACTGCTTGTGCAACTTGCGACGCCATAAGACCACGGCGAGCACCGATTGCAGGATCGGTTGTGCGCACCATAAAAGAAGAACGCCGATATGGCTGTGCCAAGTCATGGAGAAGGAGGCGAAGCACCACCCGAACGCGCTTCAACCCTCACCCCACATCCTCAGGCAGATTGCCCTATCGGGTCAACCTACTTAGGTAACCTTAGTAACCATTACCCTCCGGCCGGCCAGCTTCAGCCTGAACACAAGCACAGAGGGGCAGGGTCTATCCGGCATCGGGCGAGGAGTGCAAATAGGCACGCATCATGCGCATTTCGTCGTCTTTTTCATCGAGATCGTGCAGCAGCAAATCACGCAAAGAAACGACGCCCTTCAGTTCGCGTCCGGCGCAGACTGGCAAATGTCTGAAACCATGGCGCTTCATCAGAGTCAGGCAGGTTTCCACGCGCTCGGACGGCGCAACGGTCAGAGGATCTTCGGTCATAACCTGGCTGACCAGGGTGCGGGATGGGTCTTTGCCTCCGACTACCACACGGTTCATCAAATCGCGCTCGGAGAAAATACCGGCGAGCTTGCAGTCTTCCAAAACCGGCACGGCACCGATGTTGTGTTCCACCATCATTCTGGAGACTTCGAGCACGGTCTGTTGTGCGTCGGCGAATATGGTGACTTGGTTTCTGAGCAGATCACAGATCAACATTTGCACCTCCTATGGACTGCGCCGGACGACTCGGCCGGCGAACAGTGTCAAAATCGTCCTCAATGCATAGACGAATGCGTAGACGAAGGAAGCAGAACCGTTTTCTATCTGGACCCGGGGCGGAGTATATGCCGAAAACCATGCAGCGGGAAGAAAAAAATCAGGGAAAGCGCTGAGCTGAAGCAGTTGAGGACCCGTATTTTCCCAAAATGAGATTAGCCGCTTCGAGCTTCGCCCAAAGAAATGACGTAAGATCTGGCGGCTAGAGCAGTGGGCATTTCAGACTTGGCGCGGGCAGTAACAATGAGATTGTAATCGTCGCTGGCACGCAATCGACTGAACACAGGGGTCGCCTCTTGCGGCTCGACCAACGCCAGGTAACGCAGAAAAGTAAATACGTCTTCGGTTGGCTCCAATCCCGGCGCAACGAAAGAGACTTCAACATCTTCGTGATGAAAATGCCATCCCAGTGAGGCCGCGAGACGTATTCCTCGTTCATAAACCTCGGGGGCCAGGACTCCTGGTGGGGGGTTGTCAAAGACGATGCGAAGCTTGCGTTCATCCTCGCGGCTGAACTCACGCACTTTCAGCGCACCGGTGCGGGCCGTGGCTTTCCAGTCCACATGGCGAGCGGAGTCATCGGGCATGTAATCGCGGATTAGGTAAAGGTCATTGCCTCGGCCGCTTACAAAGGCCTCGAATTCGCCGGTGACCATGGGAAGGACTTCGAGGAACTGGTCGGCCGAATCGACGATGGGGAATACGATAACTTCGCGAGCCAGGTTGATACGCCGTGTCTTCATCAGGAAGGAAAAAGGAAAGCGTGTGGCCAGACCGAAGTTTTTTTCGCAGTAGCGGCCGCGGGCGGGGAATTTTATCTCTAGATCGGCGCGGAGTTTCTGTTCGGGAGCGAGGAAAGGAAAATAAACGGATTCTTGCAGGATGGGTTTTTCTGCCTCCTCGCGCACACGACGCAGGCGGCGATCGGGCAGGCGGAGCCATTGGTTCTGGGGCGCACGATTGCGCGGCAAGCCGAGCGTGTAGGCCTCCCACTGCCAACGGTCTTTAATCCTAACTTTGCGCTTAGCGGGAACCACGCGCACGGAAAATGAGGGTAGCCACGAACTGGTGTTACGAAGGAGCAAGCGTGCCAGCAAAGGTCGCGCGGCAAAAACGTGTTCGGGCAAGTGAACATCGAGTTCGAGACTGCGCAGGACGAGCGCTGAGGCGACGCCTGACACTAGAATGGCCGACAACAATGCGGCAACAACGACGTAAAGCAGATTGTTTCCAGTGTTGATGGCAGCGATTCCGATCACGACGCTGATGAGGATGTAGATCAGCCCGGCGCGGGTGACATCGTAGTCCATCGCTTCGCGAACCCGGCTCGCGACCACTCGCCGCGCCAGGTAGGGCACTGTGGTCAGTCCAACAAAAGCGGCCAGCAATAGCGCCGCGGACGCCAGAATGATGGTTCCCCAGAGATTGCCGGATTCGCCCAATATCGTGGAAAAGAGCGCTGCGCCGAAAGCCAGCCGTAATCCGAAGATGGCCAGCAGGAATCGCACCCAGACCTGCGAAAGTCCCAGCGGAAGGCGGGACACAGCCGAGGGTGGGCTGGTTTGTGTGCGTTCGGAAATTACGTTGTTGATCAGGCTGCTCTCCGGTGCCGTGGGATGCCTCTGCCAGCATATGACGACGGGGCGTCGAGTGGAAGTGACCGAAGAAACCTTGGCCGGAGAGGCAGAGCTGGCGAAGCGAAACTAGGTCGGTTCATTAATTGGGAAAATCGCCTGTTTTCAACAGTTATGTGGAACTTGCGGATGATTCGGCGTAACGTGTTGCTCATGAAATGGCTCTTTGTACTACTCGTGATGGTGATCCCCGCATTCGCCGCGCTGCCGAAATGTAAGGGGAATCCCAAGGTCATAGATGCTTGCTACTCGGTCCATGGAAGGCTGACGCGAGGGGCCGATACAGTGGGTCTCTGGCTTTGGCCCGTTGGAACAAAGCGGATGATGGGCGTTACGGCAGGGCCGAAACTCGACGACGCAGACGATCCCATTTGGCCTCAAAACCTAAAGTTTGACCACGGTGACGAGGCCATTTACGGAGACTTCGAGGTGTGCCCCTTCACACCGGAGCGGAAGGGTGAGATGCAACTAGTCTGCATCGAGTCTGCTTCTCACGTAGTCGTAAAGCGCGAGTCGTCCTCGAAGTAAAAGTTAACTGGCGAGAACCGCATTCATTCAAGACGAAAAACATCCTCAAGTTCGCGGTCACGGGAGTAGTGGTCGGAGTACTTCTAGGCTGGCTGTTGTCACTTGTGTCAGGGAACATCTTCGTTATTTTGATGGTGGGAACTCTGGGCTTCTTGCTGGCGGAATTCTCGGAATAGTCCACCGAAACGACTGTTAAAGCGAAACCTACTTGGCGAAATATCGCCATTTCACCCACAACTCCAGCACAGGGGACCGGGTGTCAACCGTTTTGCAGTTGAAGGCGTCTTCGATGTCTCCACCACAAAACCAGAATCACCACCACCGCAACAATCAGAGCTGCGACATTGAAGCGCTGCATGGTCTTAAACAGACCGTGCGAATGCTGGCCGAAGAAATAACCGGCGCTGGCGATGGCGGTTACCCAGAGAGCTGCGCCCATGAAGTTGAAAAATGCAAATTTCCGCCAGTGCATACGGAGCACGCCGGCCAGCGGTCCAGCAAAAACTCGGAGACCGACGACGAAGCGGGCGAAGAAGACGGCGGCTGCGCCGTAGCGGGCAAACAGATCTTCACCTTTTTGCAATTTCGCCGGTGAAATTCTAAATGCGTTCAGATAACGATCGAGCAGCGGACGGCCTCCGAAGTGGCCGAGGGCATAGCCTACGTTGTCGCCGAGCGTGGCGGCGCAGGTAGCGACCACGATGATCCATCCGAGATGAAGTTGATGTTCGGAGTAGGCGAGAAAACTTGCCAGCAAGAGCGTGCTCTCACCGGGAACGGGAATGCCGGCATTCTCGCAGAGTAAAGCCAGAGCCACGGCCCAGTAACCGTAGTCCACGACAAAGGTGCGCAACGAGTGAAAAATCGTGGGATGCATGAATTGAAAGAGACAAGTATCGCAGATTCGCAAGTCTGTGGTTGGTGGAGCTTCGAGCACCTCGCTGGCGGCCACCTGCTGGACGGGCGAGGACGCCCGTCGCTCCACTAAGTGACTGATTATGCGACTAGCGTCAGTCCTGTTTCGTTATCGAAGTACGGTGAGGAAGTCGAGGAGCGCACGGTTGAAATCCTCGGGCGCCTCTTCATAAGGCAGGTGGCCGACACCTTCGAACGCTATCAACTGGGCATTGGTAAAATTGCGACGCAATTCCTGAGCAGATTGAAAATGAACCGCGCCGTCCTTCGTCCCCCACATGAGCAGAGTTGGATAATTGCGAATCTTCGGGAGCGCCGTTTCCAGTTCCGCGAGGTCAGCCGTCCAATTCTTTACTATGCGCGCTCCGTGACGCATTGCGTGATTCTTGACCACTGGCATCCGATAGCCTTCAAGAGAATCTGGCGGAATTTTTGATGCGTCTCCGAACATGCGGCTCAGCCACAGGTAGTCGAGCGAGCGCCAGCGCTCGATCGTGTTGCGGAAGAGCATGGAACCGAAGGCACTCCCGAGAAATGGCGCAAGTCGCTTGCCATGCGCCGACCACGGGTTGATAGGCGCCACCAACACCAGACGCCGCAGGCGTGGATCATTTCGTTCCTCGCAAACCGCTGCCACCATAATGGCCACGCCGCCGCCGTGAGAGGTACCCAGCAGGTCAAAGTCTTGAATGCCTAACTCATCCGTAAACTGCAGGATGCGCTCGGCGGTTGCGCGCAGGGTGCAGGCCATGCCTTCATTTGCCGTCGAAAATCCTGCACCCAGATTGTCGATGGCATAGACGGTCGCGTGAGGGGCCAGTGCCGGGATGGCGAATCTCCAGGAAAAGGAATAGCCGAGCAAGCCGTGAAGCAGGATTATCGGTGGTCCGGATCCGGCTTTTAGATAGTGCATGCGGCCGTCGGGGAGGTTGAGCCAGCGCTCCTCAACCTGAGGACGAATCTGATCTTGCTGATCTGATGAGACTCCAATTGGCGCCGTTCCCGCGCCGGTGTGAGGCTCGTCATGGGAGACGAAACCTTTTTTCGGTGGTGGCGTTCTGGCGGGCAACGAAATTCTCGCTGAGAGGTTCTTACTGATTGATATCGCCTCTAATGCTTTGGGGGAGCTGACATCTGGCTCCCCTTCTTTTTTGGTGGCACCCGACCGCCGGAGACGGGGCAAGCCCCGTCTCTACCCTAGATTTGCTGTGTTGCTAGCGGCTGGAACCTGGCTCTGCGCCTTTTTTCGCTTCTTACCTAACAGCTTCTTCAAGACTCTTATGCCTCTGTCTACATGCTTTTCTTCCAGTAAGAACGGCGGCAGGAAGCGCAGGACTGTGTCCTGCGTCACATTGAAGAGCACGCCCTCGGTCAGTCCTTGCTCCACTAGTGGCCGCGCGGGAATGTCGAGCACGAGACCTTGAATGAATCCTCGGCCACGGACTTCTTTCGTCGCGGCATACTTATCGACTAATTCCTGCAATTGCTGACGCAGATATCCGCCAACCTTGACAACATTTTCTAGCAAATGCTCTTCTTCGACAATTGCCAGATATTCGAGGCCTACGCGGCAGGCAAGCGGACCTCCGCCAAAAGTTGTGCCGTGCTGTCCAGGCGAAATCGCGGAGGCGAAGTGTTCTTTCGACAAAAAGGCACCGAGCGGCACGCCAGCCGCGATGGGCTTGGCGATGGTGACGATGTCGGGAACCACACCGAAGCTCTGGAAAGCGAACAGCTTGCCTGTGCGTCCGAGGCCGCACTGGATCTCGTCGAAGATGAGCGCGGCGTGGTGATGGTCGGCAAGCGTTCGGCAGGCGAGCAGGAATTCCTCGGAACACTCGAGGATCCCGCCTTCACCAAAGATGGGCTCGAGCACAATCGCGCAGGTATTGGCACTGACCGCGGCGTGCAGCGCTTCGAGGTTGTTCTGTTCCACGAAGGTCACATCTTCGAGCATCGGCTCAAAGCCCTTGCGATATTTTTCCTGGCCGGTAAGTGACATCGCGCCAAAGGTACGTCCGTGGTACGAACCTTGTAGCGCCACCAGTTGAGACTTCTCGGTGCCACCTGCCTTGTGTCCGGCAAGACGCGCTAGTTTGATAGCACCCTCCATCGCCTCGGTGCCGCTGTTTGAAAAGAAGACGCGATCGAGGCCAGAAAGCCGGCTCAGGCGTTCGGCTAGTTGCCCCTGATATTCGTTGTAATAGAGATTCGAAACGTGAATAAGCCGGCCCGCCTGTTCGCGGATCGTCTTCACGATGCGAGGATGAGCGTGTCCCAGCGCATTTACGCCCAGCCCGGCTACGAAATCGAGATACTTCTTACCCTCGAAATCGTGGAGGAAAACGCCTTTGCCACGCTCGAAAGCGACGGGATATCGGTTATAGGTGGGAAGAAGAAAGCGCTTTTCCAGATCGGCGATCTGCTCTAGGCGGGACATGGATTTATTGTAAATCCAGCCACCGATCGGGATGCTGGCGGCGGTCGGAGACGGGGCAAGCCCCGTCTCTACTTGAAATTTTCAGGCGTTGCCACGGGTCTTCGGGGGATCTGCCCTAGGATTTTCCGGGTCCAAACCAGCTGCGGTCATTATGGCGCGCCCCAACTCCTCGGGGGAAACCGCGAATCCTTCCGCAAGCGGCTGATCACCGACGTCTTCCTTGGCTCCAGGCGCTACGAAGCGATAGCCCCTTCCTACAACGGTCTGCAGGTAGTGTGGTTCGTTAGGGTCGTCCGCCAGGGCGCGGCGGATCTTGCGGATCGCTGTATTGATGCCCTGTTCGACATCGACGAATACATCTTTGCTCCACAGCTCAGCGGAGATCTGCTCGCGCGTGACCAATTGGCCTCTCTTATCGACCAGAAACATGAGCAATTGCAGCGGCAGACCTTCGAGGCGAACCGCGCTTCCACTGCGGTAGAGCTGAAAACGAGCGTAATCCAGCTCAAAATCGTCGAAACGGATTTTCTTGTCGGGCAAACAGAACTCCTGGGGCACAAGGGAGACGCGGCAAGCCGCGTCTACACCGGTGTGAATCGATTGTACGAAATTCTGTTCTGCCGGGCTTGCTGTGTCAAGCACTAGACAATAAATTTCTTCAGATCAGTTCAGACTGGTTCAGACTCGCTCCATGGACGTTTCTACCGATCGGGCGCAAGATCACACTCACTTGCGGGATTTGCTCACTTCTTCTCGGGGGAGGGCAAGTGAGCCCAGTAAGTTGGGGGGTTCGGGAAACAGGGAAGGTTCTCGAACCCCTCAAATATCAACCGAAGGGTTTGGGCACCTCACCTTACTTCACGACAGAAACACACTAACCACAAAATCCGCTATCTACCTCACTTTCAAGGCTGAATCCAGCACCCAAACCCGCTTCCCGCCCCACTCTATGACATCCCGAAATACAGAAGCTACCTTCCATTATTCATAGCCTCCATTCCAGATCGTCTCTATAATTGTGGAAGTGGCTGTGTAACTGCGACTTAGAGGCACCGAGTTGGATTGGATCATGGCAGTGAAGTTGCATATGCCTGATTGGCGACGAACGCCTGGCCACGCTGTCGCCGTCGTCCCAGTCCAAGAATCGCGGAGTGAATCGCGAACTGGGTCCGAAATTATGAACCGTGAATTTGAGGCTCGGTTTACCGCGATCCTACTGTTTCTCCTGACAGTGGCTGCAGTTTTGCTCGCCGGTTTCAACTACAAAATCGAACACCAGTCAGCGATCCCCTACGACGGGGCGTGGTGGATGGAGGAGAACGGCCATCTGGTGGCGGATCGATTGGAGGCGAACGGTCCAGCAGAGCGGGCGGGCATCCGGAGCGGTGACAAAGTGGTCAGCGTCAATGGCCGCGCCGTAGACACCTTAGCGGAGGTGACCCGGCAGCTCTATTATTCCGGCGTCTGGTCAAAAGCGACGTATTCGCTGATTCGCGGCTCGGTTCCGCTCGATGTGGAAGTAGTTCTGGTGCCAGCCGAGCGCTCCATGAACGATTGGTTGCGGCTGATTGCCCTCATTTACCTGAGCATTGGGCTTTATGTGCTGTTGCGGCGCTGGACGGCTGTCGGTTCCACGCACTTTTACATTTTTTGTTTAGTGTCGTTTGTTTTCTACTCACTGCACTACACCGGCAAGTTCAATGCTTTTGATTGGACCGTCTTCTGGACCAATGAAGTGGCGTGGCTGCTGCAGCCGGCCTTGTTCCTGCACTTTGTATTGACCTTTCCGGAACGGCGGGAGTTCGTAAACAAGCATCGCTGGGCTATCCCGCTGCTCTATCTGCCGGGAACGGTACTGCTTGGGATTCAGGTGCTGTCATTGCAGTTCCTGAAAGCCAGCGCTTCCCTTCTATTTAATCTCAACCGGATCCATTGGGCTTATCTAACCGTTTTCTTCGTCTCGGCCGCGGCCGTTCTGTGGAATAACTACCGGCAGGCCACGACTCCAATTCTGCGCCAGCAGCTCAAGTGGATTACGCGCGGCACCATCCTCGCCATAACGCCGTTCACGCTGTTTTACGTTCTACCGTATCTGTTTGGAGTAATGCCTTCGCTCACCATGAAGGTGTCGGTGTTATCGCTGGGATTACTGCCCCTGACTTTCGGATATGCCATTTTCCGCTACCGGTTGATGGATGTGGATCTGATCTTCAAGCGAGGCATGGCTTACACGCTCGCCGCGGCGGCCATCGTAGCGTTGTACTTCGCTGGCGTGGCCGCTATCGCAGAGTTAGTCCACACGCGTATTCCGAGTTCGGGACCTTACGGGTTGATGGTGGCCGTGGTGGTAACCGCGCTACTGTTTGATCCAGTGCGGAAGTGGATTCAGGAAAAGCTGGACAAGTTTTTCTTTCGGACCGGTTACGACTACCGGCGCACGCTGATCGAGTTCGGACGCGAATTAAGTTCGGAGACCGATCTCGACAAAATGCTCTCCGCGCTGGTGGACCGATTGGCACGCACGCTGCTGGTGGATCGTGTTGCGATTTTTCTTGCAAACAGCGACTCTTCGCGTTTTGAGATGTCAAAATCATTCGGGATCGCGCACGTCACCGGTCTCGACCTTTCGTTCCTCGCCAAGCCGCGAATCGAGGACGCGGTTGGACATGTTTTCTTCGAGAATACACGCCAGTTACCGCGGGAAAATGCCACGGCACAAGAAGCCATTGGACGCCTCGATCTGAATTACTACATTCCCTGCCACGCACGGCAAAAGACCATCGCTTTCCTGGGACTGGGCAAGACCATGCAGGGCGACTTTCTCTCCAGCGAAGATGTCGAGCTGCTTGAAGCACTGGCGGGATATATCGGCATTGCGATCCAGAACGGGCGCTTGTATGCGTCGCTCGAGCAAAAGGTGAGCGAGTATGAACGGCTTAAGGATTTCAACGAGAACATCGTCGAATCCATCAACGTCGGCGTGATGGCTGTGGATTTACAGGACCGCATCGAGTCCTGGAATTCGCAGATGGAGGTCATGTATGCGCAGCCGCGTTGGCAGGTGGTGGGACGTTCGTTGAGTGAAGTCTTTCCGTCCTCGTTCGCCGAGGAATTCTACCGCGTCCGGCAGAATCCGGGCATTCACAATCTTTACAAGTTCCGCTTGATAACTCCCACCGGCGAATCCCGCGTTGTGAACGTTGCCATGGCACCGCTGGTCACCCGCAAGTTCAACGTGGTGGGCCGACTGGTGATCATGGACGACATCACTGAGAGGATCGAACTGGAAGTCCAGCTCACCCAAGCCGACAAACTTTCTTCGATTGGACTGCTGGCGGCTGGGGTTGCGCACGAAGTGAATACGCCGCTGGCGGTAATCTCCTCTTACACGCAAATGTTGGCGAAGCAGTTGCAATCGGATCCGCAGAAAGCGGGGTTGCTCGACAAAATCACCAAGCAGACGTTCCGTGCGTCAGAGATCGTTAACAATCTGCTGAATTTCTCCCGCACTACCGGCGCGGAATTGACGGAAATCAGTCTGAACAAGGTAATTGCGGACACGCTGGCGCTGCTTGAGCACCAATTCAAAGTGGCGCACATCGAGGTGCAATCCGAGCTCTACGAGAATCTTCCCTTGATTCAGGGCAACGCTGGACGCCTGCAACAAGTGTTTCTGAATTTATTTCTGAACGCTAAAGACGCAATGGCTGGCGGCGGAGTCCTGAACGTAGCGACGCTAAACGGAGAATTTGTTAGTGTGCGCGTCTCCGACACCGGCTCGGGTATCGCACAGGAAAACATTCAACGCATCTACGACCCGTTTTTCACTACCAAGACCGCACCCACGGAAGGCCAGAATCGCGGCACCGGTCTTGGGCTTTCAGTCACTTACGGCATCATCCAGGAACACGCGGGCAATATTCGCGTTGAGAGCCGCCCGGGCGAAGGCACCACCTTCACCCTGGATTTCCCCTTGATTTCGTCCAGGAAGGCCATCCATGTCTGAGTTATTGATGTCTGAACCAACAACCATCACACGCCGAAACACACCACCGGAAAACACCTTGCCCAGTGCAGGCAGAATTCTCATCATTGACGACGAAGCGGAAATCCGCGAATCGCTCGAGACTCTCCTTCAACTCGAGGGTTATACCGTCGTCGTTGCGGGCAGCGGCCGCGAGGGTCTGACGGAAATTGGGCAGCGTACCTTTGACGTCGTTCTGCTCGACCTCGCGCTGCCCGACAAGCACGGCCTAGACGTGCTCTCTGAGATTCGACTGCAGCATCCGCAGCAGGCAGTGATCATGATTACCGCCTACGGAACGGTGGAGAACGCGGTTCGCGCCATGCAGTCCGGCGCCACCAACTTCATTCAGAAACCGTGGGACAACGAGAAGTTGCTAGCTGACGTGCGTGCTGCCGTCGCTCGCCAAAAGGCGGAAGAAGAAAATATTCAATTGAAACGCGCGCTTAAG
>Ga0206862_1101_pt2 | contig 16847 bp, 14 predicted proteins | sample Alteio_BWOrgCont_43_FD_152625 | JGI IMG/M metagenome (GOLD analysis project Ga0206862, IMG submission 152625) | Enriched cells from forest soil in Barre Woods Harvard Forest LTER site, Petersham, Massachusetts, United States -... | ecosystem: Environmental > Terrestrial > Soil > Temperate forest >... | reverse complement strand
TCCGTTGCACTGGATGCACACGCGATGGAGCACGTGTCGCGAGCCACGCGGCGGAGTTGGAGGAGGTCCCGCATGCACGGGCTTTGCGGCGCCTTGGGTTGGTTCTGCCACGACTCCATTCTACCATATATGACAAGTCCGACGCTTCGTGGGTAGCCTCCGGGGTGGTATCGAGCTGCTTTTGTAAAGGGGAGAGGTTGGCGGTTGGTATGGGCGTTTGATGTCGTTGCGGAAAAATGCGCCAATCTGGAGATTGGCGTTCCCGGGAGAAGCCGGGCGCACCCTCGTTACCTTTATCTATCACCGTTAGTTTTAGGCCGGCGGCTGGAAGTACTTGTAAATCGGCGGCATCCTGGCTGGAATCTGTAGCATCCTGTTAGAATGCAGTTACTTAACGGGTCTTGCGTATTCATAGGGTGAGGGGTGGATGGCCTGGACATTGACGAGGCGCGTGTGGCTGCTCCTGATTGGTGCGGCATTGGCGATCGCGGGGCTGCTGTACGTCGGCGGCCGGCGTCCGCCTGCCCAGGTGACCGTGGTCCGGGCCGTGCGCACGGACCTGGATTCGTCCATTACGAGCAATGGCACGGTTGAGCCGGTGGCACCGTTTTCCCTGCGGGCCAAATACGACGGTTTCGTGGATCAGGTGCTGGCGACGGAAGGCCAGGCGGTGAAGGCTGGGCAATTGCTGGTGGTTATGAACAGCACCGACGTGCAGGCACAGCTGGATCAGACGCGCGCGCAGTTGGCTTCGGAACAAGAGGATCTGCGAGCCGCCAAGGCCGGCGGGCGCTCCGACCAGACCGCCCGGCTGGCGGACGATCTGCGAACGGCCGAAGCGCAACGAACCCTCCTGCAGCAAAAACAAGACGCGCTGGTCAAGCTGGCGTCCCAAGACGCCGCAACGCGCGAGGAAGTCGAAAGCAATGCCGCGGAACTGGAGCGGGCCGCCGCGCAGACCGACCAGGCGCAAAAGGCCAAGCAGGAATTTGAACATCAAAACATGCTGGACCGCGATCGGCTGGCGCTGCTGGTGGATCGCTCCCAAGCGGAGATAGCGAACCTGCAGGAAAAGGTCAACTCCGCGCGGGTGACCGCGCCGGTGAATGGCACCCTGTATTCGCTGCCGATTCACGCGCGCGATTTTGTGCACGAAGGGGATCTGCTCGCGAACGTCGCGGACCTGACTAAAGTACGTGTGCGGGCGTACATAGACGAGCCGGAACTCGGTGAATTGCGGCCGAACCAGAAGGTAGACGTGACCTGGGACGCCCTGCCGGATCGGGTTTGGATGGGCAGCACGGAACTTATCCCGCGACAGGTGGTGGCGCGCGGGGCGCGCAGTGTGGGCGAGGTTTTATGCTCCGTTTCGAACGAAAAAATGGAGCTGATCCCCAATACCACGGTGGATGTGCGCGTCCGGCTCGACGAGCGTTCCAACGTGCTGGTGATACCGCGCGGCGCTGTGCAGATTGTAGGCAGCCACCGGTACGTCTACCTGATCCAGAAAAATCACGTGCGCCGGCAGGAGATCACCGTGGGCCTGGCCAATGACACCCATTTGGAAGTGCTCTCGGGCGTACAAGAGGGTGACGCGGTTGCCCTCCTTGGTGGCACTCCGCTGCAGGAAGGCGCCCGCGTGCGAGTGGAGAATCCACAATGAGCGCAGGCCCAACGAACGACACGATGAACGTCGTCAACATCCTGCGCCGCCTCGTCTTGGCAGTGGTGTTGCTTCTCGGCGCGGCAGTGTTGGGGCTGTCACCCGTTTGCTCCGCCGCGGCTCCCGTCGAGCCTGGTATTCCCGCGGAGATCGGCCAGTTTTATCAGGAGGGCCACTACGATCAGGCGATAGAGGCATTGGAAGCCGCGATTGGGAAAGCCCCCGCGGATGCCACACTGCACTATTGGCTGGGGCGCTCCTACTATGAGTTGAGCGATTACGGGAAATCCATTTCGAGCCTGGATCGAGCCGTGACGCTGGACTCCTCCAATGCCGAGTACCACCTTTGGCTGGGGTTGGCCTGCGGTCGCAAAGCCGAAGAAAGCAACATGTTCACTGCCTTTGGGCTGGCGCGCAGGACTCACCATGAGTTTCAGGTGGCCGTGCAGTTGGACAAAACCAACCTGGAGGCGCAGCGGGACCTGATTCGCTTCATGTTGAACGCGCCGGGGTTTCTCGGCGGCGGCGACGATCATGCCTTGCAGCAGATGGCGGCGCTGGCACTGGTGGATCCGGTGCAGGCGGACCTGGCGCGCGCGGAGTACTTCGCTTCGCGGAAGAAATTCGATCAGGCCGCGGAGCAATACGGAAGGCTCTTGCGCAGCGACCGCCATAAGCCGGGCGTCTATTTTGAGATTGCGGAGTATTACCGCGATCGCGACGACCCGGAAGACATGAAGAAATGTCTGGACATCGTCAGCAAGGTCAGCCCCGCAGACCAGCGAATGGACTATTACCTCGGAGTGCAACTGGTGCTGGCCAACAGCGATCCCGGCGCGGCGGAGAAGTATCTGCGAATGTATCTGGCCGACGTTCCGGCGAACAGCGCGTTTCCCTCGCAGTCCTCGGCGCACGAGTGGCTGGGCAAGCTGTACGAAGCGCAAAACCGGCCCGACCAGGCGGCGGACGAATATCGAACGGCGCTATCGCTGAATTCGCGCAACAAAGACGCCCGCGAAGGGCTGAAGCGCGTTGAAAAGTAGTTGCCGTCAGCACGTCACGGTGCAACGAACATTCCGGCGAAGTAAAGCTCAGTGAGATAAACGATGCTGCGAAAAGAAACCTGGCGTGTGGCCATCGAGGCCCTGTGGTCGAATAAGCTGCGCGCATTTCTGACCACGCTGGGGGTAATTATCGGGAGCGCCTGCATCGTGCTGGTGGTTACGGTGTCGGTTACCGGTCGCCAGTACGTGCTGGGCCAGATCGAAAGCATCGGCGCGAACATTGTATATGCCCGCTACGACGTAAATCCGGACCAGGCCGTGGTAATGAGCGATGAGATTACCGTGACGGATATGAACGCGGTGAAAGCGGCCATTCCCAGCGTTGTCGCCGTAGCCGGCACGCGCACCCTGCGCACCACGGTGGTTACCGGGTCAACCACGCGCAACATCGCGCTGGTGGGGGCAACGGAAGATTTTCAAACCATCCGCAACCTAGTGGTGACCAACGGCCGCTACCTGGATGCGCAGGACATCACCGCGCGAAGCAAGGTTTGCCTGATCACCCAGGATCTGGCCGACGTGGACTTTGCGAATCGGGATCCCATCGGGCAAAGAGTGCGCGTCGGAGAAGTGGGCTTCACGGTGGTCGGAGTGTTCAAGGAGCGGGTGGCCACCTTCGGACTTTCAGAGATACAGCAATATTCGGTGCTCATACCTTTTCCGCTGATGCGCTATTTCGTCGGCGACGACGCGATGGACCTGCTGTATGCGCAGGCGCGCATGCCCGAAGACGTTCCGGCGCTGACGAACCTGGTGGATCAGATGCTACGCACGCGACACCCCAGCGGGAATTACATCGTGCTGAACCTGGGCGGCATCCTGGACGCGGCGCGCAGTGTCAGTACGGCGCTGACAGTGGTTTTGTTGCTGGTGGGGCTGATCGCGCTAGTCGTGAGCGGCATCGGCATCATGAACATCATGCTGGTGACGGTGACGGAGCGGACACGAGAGATCGGCATCCGCAAGGCCATCGGAGCCCGGCACAAGGAGATCCTCTACCAGTTTCTCATCGAGGCAATTCTGATCAGCGGCGTGGGGTCGGTAATTGGTATTCTGATCGCTGTGGCCATTCCCGTTGCGGTGCGGCCGCTGCTGCCGGGCAATCTTGCCGTTCCCGTGCCGGTCATGTCGGTGGTTCTTGCGTTTATCGTGGCATGCTCCACGGGGCTATTTTTCGGCTACCTGCCGGCGAACAAGGCCGCGCGCCTTCAACCGACCGAATCATTGCGCTACGAGTAGCGCCCGCACGCCGCACCTTGCTATAAAAACGCGAGCAAAGGAGTTTTGTGGATCCACGATGGATGGCTCTGCCGGCTGTTGGCGCCGTGGCGGGGATCGCAACCCTTGGCGCACGGTATCATCTCTCGCAGATTTACGGCCCGACGCTGCGTTACACGGGGCAAGCCGGGACCATGGCATTGACCTTCGACGATGGCCCCAACCCGGCGGCCACGCTTACCTTGCTGGATCTGCTGGAAAAGCACGGCGCCCGCGCGACATTTTTTGTAATCGGAAATTACGTTTCGCGGGCACCGGAGATCGTGCGGGAAATTGCCGCCCGAGGGCACGTTGTCGGCAACCACACCGAAAATCATCCCAGCCTGCTGTGGCTGCCGCCCGGCAGGATCGCACAGGAGCTCCGGCGTTGCGACGAAGCGATCGCCGCCGCTTCCGCGGCTGGGGCAAACTCCGCGCGCAGGTGGCTTCGTCCGCCTTACGGGTCACGCGGGCCGCAGCTCGAGCACGTCAGGCGCGCTGCGGGGATTGACGCGGTGGTGATGTGGTCTCTCACTTGTTTTGACTGGAACCCGCAGCCCAAGGAAAAATTAATTGCCAGGCTTGGACGGGCGCGCTGGAACCTGTCCGGCAAGTGCGGAGGCGACATTGTTTTGCTGCATGACGGATGGTCGAAACAATGGGCCGCCAATAAGGACTATCTGATCGGCGCGCTGGAGCATTGGCTGCCGCGCTGGGCTGACGCCGGTGTGAAATTCGTTACCGTGGACCAAATCACAACAAAATTGTGAACGGCTTCAGGAGGCGGGGGGAAGCATGAGCCGTCCGCCCTCCGCGATCATGTATTCGCGGCCGCGCCACTGCACGCGGTTTTTGAAGAAGGAAATCAGCCATACCCCAAACCCCAGGGCGTCGCAAATCGGGAACAGTACCCAGGTGCGGCGCACCAGCGGATCGCGCAACACACCCAGCCCCATGGAGAGAATGGTCGCGGCGCGCAGTACGAAATACCCGCCGACAATCATCGCTGCAGTGGTAAGGCTGCCGCTGATCATCGCGGCCGCAATCGTCAGGGGAAGGCCAAACGTGAATATCAGTCCAAAGTGACCCAGTGGGCGCAGGCGGCGCAGGCGCAGGGACCACAAAACCTGGTGTTGCACAAAGGACCAGAACGACTGCGGGGGGTATACCATCAGGATCGGTTGCGCGGCGAACTCCACGCGATAGCCGAGTGCGATAAGAGCCTGGGCGATGCGGAAGTCGTCGGAATGGTAGTCCACGATGGATTCGTAGCCGCCGATCATGGCGAGCAGTTGGCGAGGCATGGCCACGGTGGCGCCGGTTCCCCACTTGAATCCCTTCTCAAGAAAATAGCTGACCATTCCATGCGTCCAGAAGTCGGCGACATAGCTGAGGGACTGTAGTTGCGATACGCAGTTTTTCTCGACCTGGGCCTGAAAAAATGCGCTGACCACGCCCACGCCGGGATCGCTGAAAGGTGCGGCCACCGACCGCAAATAATTGGGGCCCACGCGGACGTCGCTATCTGAGGTGACAAACAGGTCGTATCGTGCCTCGCGAACCAGGCGACAGAGTTTGTCGGCCTTGGGGTTCAGGCCGCGGTGGTCGCGCCCGATGAGCAGGCGGATGGAGCGATCGGGGAACTCCTTGATGAGGCGCTCGATCACCGGCACGGCGGAGTCGTTTTCATCGTTGACGCAGAAAAGAATCTCGTAAACCGGATAGTCCTGGCGGCAGAAACTGACGAAATTCTCGTAGGTGCCGTGTTCGATCCCGCCCACGGGCTTCAACACACTGATCGGCGGAGTGTAGTCCGTAGGCCAGGTGCGCCGCCGCCGGCGAAAGTGAAACGCCGCATACAGGCACAGGAGGTAATAGGCCAGCGGAGGGGCGACGAGAACCATCCAGAGGTGATAATGGGTAAGTAACGAATGGTGAGCCATGTTTAGCTAGTTGCACTCATCCTATCGAAGCCAGCACCACGCCCAAGCATACGAGCATTACGCCGGCCCAGCGTTTGGCCGTGACCCTTTCCCCTAACAGAAAACGGGCTCCCAGCGCGCCGGCGGCATAACTAATGGCTGTCGCCGGTATAGCGAAGCTGATGGCCTCTCGCGAAAGCAGGGCCAGCAGCGTGAAAAAAGACAAAGTCATGAGGGCAATGGCAACGTAGAACCATGGGTGGCGGAGGGCCGAACCGAGAATGTGGGGCCAGTGCCGCGGATGCGTGAAGTCGCCAGCGCTGCCGATTCCCTTCATGGCGCGGGCAACGGCGAGGTCCCCCAATGTGCCGGACAGGACGATGATGGCGAGCAGAATGGCGGTGGTCATGGCAATGCTCCACCGGTAGTACTGACTTCGGTCTGGCTGGTCAGCGCGACGCCCGCGGATATGCACGCCACTCCCACCCAGCGAATGGGGCTAACACGCTCGTGCAGGACGGCGTAGCCGAGCAGGGCGATGATCCCGTAGCCCACCGCCGAAATCGGCTTCACATAGCTGAAGTCGGCCCAGGAGAGGACGAGGAGATAACACGTAAAAAAGAGAAGAAGCAGAGAGATTCCCGTCCAGATGGTGCCGCTGGTGATCACCCGAAGGAAATCCAAGCCCAGGGCGGGAAGAGACCAATCTCGCACGGGTCCAATGCGCTTCATGCCGATGCCGAGCATCAGCTCTCCCAGGGACGCAAAGGCCACCTCCAGGAGAATCAAGGCAATAGTCCGTACGCGCAGAGATGTACTCAACGAAAAGATTCTCCGACGAAAATATGGGTTAGGAGGCCATTCGCCCCACGAATCGCCTCACAAAAAATCACAGGGGGCGGACGAAACTAAACGCTTCGCTTTTGGCGGGCCGCCTCTAGAACCAACCTGACCCGCTCTCCGCTGCAGCAACCCCGCGACGCTTCCCCTGAACCTGTTACTATCGGGGTTCCAAGAGTGTACAAAGGTCTGATGATTAAACAAGGGGCCTAGATGCAAGCTTACCGAAAATTCGCCAGGGCCGTGACCGTCGTGACCGCGCTACGACTTAACTAACTGATATAATGCAACTTAAAGACCAATCAGGCGGCTGGAATTGGGTGCGCGGCCGGGAGATAGTATTGGGTACCGGAGCAAAATGGAAAGGGGAAACAATGAAAATTAAGCGCGGCGCTGGAGCGTGGAGAATCCCGAGCCCGCCGGTCGTGGCGGCCGTCGTGATGGCACTCTTAATCGGCACCGGCGCCCGGTCACAGCAAGCTGCGCCGCTCACTCTGAAGCAGGCGGTTTCCATGGCGCTGCAGAATAGCCGCGACCTCTCCTTGGCTCGCCTGCAGCTGCAAGTCTTGCAGCGGGCCGCTGGGGTGACGCGGTCGCAATTTTTGCCCAACCTCTACGCGGGATCGGGAGCCGCGTACTCCAGCGGTTTTCCGCTGGCAGCAGGGGGTGGCGCGCCGTCTGTCTTTTCCGTCACCTATCAGGAATCGTTGTTTGACCCGCTGGCACGGAGCGATGTGCGCGTGGCGCAGGAGAATGCGGCGAAGGAGCAATTGCAGGTGGAGTCTGTCCGCGACGGCGTGATCGTTTCGGCGGCGTCGTCTTACCTGGAACTGGCCAAGGTGCGCAGGGAGTTGAACTTGCTCCACGGCGAGCGCGACAGCGCCCAGAAGATCCTCGATTTCATTCGCCAGCGCAGCGAAGCCGGATTCGAGTTGCCGATCGAGGTGACTCGCGCACAGCTGACCGCCGCGCGCGTTGACCAGCGCATCGCTCATCTGGAAAGCCAGGACGATCTGCTGGCGGACCGGCTGCGCACGCAGTTGGGCCTGGCGGATGACCAGGCCGTGGATGTCGGCGACGAAGACCTGCCTGCGGGGAGCGATCAGGCCGTGGACAAATTGGTCGCGCAAGCGCTGCAAAACAACGTTGAATTGAAGCAGGCGGTATCGGAGAGGACCGCCGACGCGGATCACCTGAAAGGCGAGCGGGGCAGCCGCTGGCCGACCCTTCAGCTCACCGGCCAATATAATTTACTGGCGCGGTTCAATGACTATGACACGTTTTTCAAGGCTTTTCGCATGAACAACGTGATCGCGGGTGTGCAGATCAAGGTACCGATTTTCGCTTCCACGACCTCCGCCAGCATTTCCCTGGCGCGCGCCAATTTCCAGGCCGCCGACATGGCCGTGGAAAACAAGCGCGCGCAAATCTCATCGGACGTTCGCCAAAAGGCGCGCCAGGAGCACGAGCTGCAAATGGGCGTTGAAGTAGCGCGTCTGGAACTCGACCTGGCGCAGCAGAATCTGCAGGTATTGCAGTCCCAGTTTCAGCAGGGCCGCGCCAGCGTTCGCGATATGGAGTCCGCGCAGCTGGACGAAAATGACAAGTGGCTCTCGTTTCTGGACGCCGATTTTGCCCGCCAACAGGCGCAGCTTGACCTGCTGCGCACCACCGGCGACGTGGCCCAACTGGCGCAGTGAGCGGTAAGCTCACACTAGAATGAGCGGTAAGCTCACGCCAGAACGAGCGGTAAGCCGCGGCGAAAATGAGCGACTGGCGCGCCGAGCTTTTGTAAGGTCTAAAGCGTTTTTTTCAGGATAGAATGGTTTTCACCTGTTTGGCCCAGGGGATGGGCTGTGCGGTAAGGGGATTTGCATATGAAAAAAACACTTTTTTTGAATCCGCCTGGCTACGAGGGTTTCGACGGCGGAGCCGGTGCGCGTTACCAGGCGCGCCGCGAGGTCCGCTCATTCTGGTTCCCCACGTGGCTGGCCCAGGCCGCGGCCATGGTGCCGGGCAGCCGTCTGGTGGACGCGCCGCCCGACGGGCTGACCGTCGAGCAGGTGGCTCCGATGGCGCGAGATTACGAGCTTGCCATCCTGCACACCAGCACGCCTTCATTTCCAAACGATGCGCGATTTGCCGCACGACTCAAGGAAGAAAATCCAAAGCTTCAGATCGGCATGGTTGGTGCGCACGTTGGCGTATTGCCTTTGCAATCCATGAATGGCGCGCCGGCGGTGGACTGGGTTTCGACCGGTGAGTTTGAGACGGTTTGCGGCGAGATCGCGGCCGGCAAACCGCTGTCTCAGGTGGCAGGAATCGCCTACCGAGATAACGGCCAGGTGCGCGTCACTGTGGCGCGTCCGCCGATCGAAGATCTGGATTCGCTGCCGTTCGTGGTTGATGTGTACAAGCGGGACCTGACCATTGAGCACTATTTTAACGGCTACCTGAAGCATCCCTACGTCTCGCTCTACGTCGGGCGAGGCTGCCGCTCAAAGTGCACGTTTTGCCTGTGGCCGCAGACGATCGGCGGGCACCGCTATCGCGTGCGCAGCGCGGACAGTGTGGAAGCGGAAATGTCGCTCGCCAAGAAATACTTTCCGCAGGTGAAGGAATTTTTCTTCGACGACGATACGTTGACCGATGACCTGCCGCGCACCGAAGAGATCGCGCGGCGCATGTCCAAACTCGGTCTTACCTGGTCATGCAACGCGAAGCCCAACGTGCCCCGCCGAACGCTTGAGATACTCAAGGACAACGGCCTCCGGCTGCTGCTGGTGGGCTATGAATCCGGAAACCAGCAAGTCCTCAACAACATCAAGAAGGGCACGCGCCTGGATATCGCGCGGCAATTTGCCAAGGACACCCGGGAACTGGGCATCAAGGTCCACGGCACGTTCATCCTGGGGATGCCCGGCGAGACGCCCGAAACCATCCAGCAGACCATCAAGTACGCGTGCGAGGTTGAGCCGGAAACGATCCAGATTTCGCTGGCCGCGCCCTATCCCGGCACCGAACTTTACCGCCAGGCGCAGGACAACGGATGGCTGCAGATTCAGACCGGGGACCTGGTGGATACTCATGGCATTCAGGTCGCCGCGCTGAATTATCCGACGCTCAGTTCCACGCAGCTTTTCCACTCGGTCGAGCAGTTTTACCGGCAGTTTTACTTCCGCCCGCGCAAGATGTTTTCCCTGTTCGGCGGCATGGTGCGTGACCCCGAGGTAATGCGGCGGCGCCTACGCGAGGGCGTGGAGTTTTTCCGCTTCCTGTACGAGCACAAGCGCACCGCTCCGGCTCCGACACAACCCGCCGGCTCGTCTCAACCCGCCGCGGGCGCCGGGGACTAGTTACCCCGCTTTGACGGCGCTTGCCATGCAAGCCACCATCCTGTTTGCGGTTCGCGTTGTTGTGTTTGCTCTCGCCGCCGCTTCGCTGCTCTACAACCTGTTCAGCTCGGCGGCTGCATGGCAATTTTTTCGCGAAAGGCGCCGCGAAGTTGACGGGCCGATTCCCTACGCTCCCGGCGTGAGCAATCTCAAACCCGTTTGCGGCTTGGAGCGCGACGCCTACGAAAACTTCGCCAGTTTTTGCCGCCAGGATTATCCACGATACGAAATCTTGTTTGCGGCGCAGGCAGATGATCCGGTCATTCCGGTTATCCAGCAGCTCATCCGGGATTTTCCCGATCGTGCAATTCGCCTGATCCTCACACCGCAAAGAGCCGGTACGCCGGACAAGGTGGCCAAGCTGTGCCAACTGGCCGCAGAAGCTCGCTACGAGATTGTGGTGATTTCCGATAGCGACGTGCGCGTGGGGCCCGGGTATTTGCGCAGTGTCGTCGCTCCGTTTGCCGATCAACGCGTCGGCGGCGTCACCGCCTTGTACCGCGCGGCGCAACCTTCGACCTCGCTGGGTGTGATCATGGATGCGGTGGGCTCGTCAGGCTCGTTCATGGGCGCGGCGCTGGCAGGGCGGGCGCTCGAAGGCCTGAAATTCGCACTGGGCCCGACCATGGCCACGCGGAAAGAAATCCTACAGGAGATCGGGGGGTTTGAAGGTTTACTTGATCTGCACTCCGACGATTACGAATTCGGTAAGCGCATCGCGGATCGCGGCTACCTGGTGGAGTTGGCGTTGGAGCCCATTGACATGCAGTTTGCTTCCCCCTCGCTCGGCGCTCACGTGCGGCACGAATTGCGATGGCTCGTAGGCGTCCGTCATATCCGGCCGGGAGGACACCTGGGAATGATTTTCACGCTTGGTCTGCCATGGGCTCTAGCCGCGGCATTGCTTTCGCCCAGCATGGTTGTGGCATATGCGTGGCTGGTCGCCTATCTCATTGTGCGGTTGGGCACTGGTTACGCGATCGGCGTCTGGGGGCTGAGGGACCCGGTGCTGCGGCGCTGGTTCTGGCTGCTGCCGCTGTACGACGCCATTTTTGCGGGAAACTGGCTGGCCAGTTTTTTTGTCAACCGCATCGAGTGGCGCGGCCTGGTGTTTGAGCTCGATCACGGCCGCATGATCCCCGTGACCCCGCAGCCGGACCGGCACTGATCCGACAAGACGCGGCTACTGCGCGGCGATTTGTTTGGCGACATCGCCGGGAGTCGGCGGCGCAAATCCGTGCAGGCGGCTGTACACCATGAGCTGGCCGATATGCTCGCTGTTGTCGGCCTGCCACAATGCCAGAACAGTCTCCACCGTAGTGTCCCTGCCGCCGGCTTCGACGTGCTTCCGCAGGTCCGCGTCGGAGAGGTTTTGCACCGCGCTTTGCGCATACGCAAAGGCCATGGATAGCTGGTCCACGACCTTGGCTTTGTCCGTGGTGGAATTTTCGTAGGCGTCGGCCTTCTGGCTCATGTCAAAGCCCGCCGGTGGGGTCGCGCCAAACTGCGCCGGGCGCGTCCACAGGCTGAACGCCAGGTGCAGAAACAGGTTCGCGATGGTGCGGCCATTGTTTCCCGGCGACCACATATAGTCTCCGGCGGGAATGCCGTTGGCCATGGCTACGGCGCGCTTGCCCATGACCTGCATGCCGGAAAGCGTCGCGGTTTTGAACTCGCTGCTTCCGGAATCTTTTGCAGTCGCCGATTGCGCAAAAGCGCGGGGTGCGCCCGTGGCTGTGATCAGGGCGGCCAAAAGCAAGCCAAGGTAAACGTTCTTCATGTGAAAAATCTCCTCTGGTGAAATCTCGTGTTGGGATCGGACGGGCCGATGTCGTCAGCGCCGGTCCACTCGCTGTGCGCTGGCCGGCATCCTACCCTTGGACGAAAATATGCGCCAAGTCGTTCCGTGGAAGGCGCAACAAGCTTCGCAACGAAGCGATCCGGGGGTTGGTATCGCGCATTCTTAGTGTCGCGGCGGGCTGTTGCGGGCGAACGCACCACCGCTATAATGGTCTGCCGCAACTTCTGGGAGGTCGTACAATCGGCAGTACATCAGATTCTGAATCTGATTATCCTGGTTCGAGTCCAGGCCTCCCAGCCAATCTTCAGAAATCCAATCCTCAGGAATCCGGGCGAAGATTATTCGGGCCGCTTATCCGTGTCGGTTTCGTCCGCGGGCCCGAACGTAGGAAGGTACCGCCCGAAGTTCAGTTCGAAGTCGCTGCGAACGCCGTAACCGATGTCGCGGAGCTTGCCGCGGCGTGCCTGCGCATCCGGCCATGCCAGCATTGGGAAGATCATGTCGTTGCTCGACTGCAGCTCAGCAGCCGTCGGCATCCCGAACCGATTGATCTGGGCCTTTGCCGTGGCCAGCGTTTTGCCGTCGAATGAAGCCAGCCGCCCGGCGAGCTTATCGACAAAGGAGTCGAGGTCGCCATCGTCCAGCGTGCGATTCACCCAGCCGTAGCGCTCGGCGATATCGGCATCGAAATCGTCGCCGCTGAGGACGATTTCGAGTGCGCGCGAGCGGCCGACCACGCGCGGGAGCCATTCCATCGCTCCGCCGCCTGGGACCAGTCCCACGCCAACCTCGGGATTGCCGAACACAGCGCTTTGCCGGCTGGCGAAGCGCATGTCGCACGCCAGCACGAACTCATTACCGATGCCGCGCGTGCGGCCGCGAATTTTGGCGATGCTCACAACCGGCGCGGACGAGAGACGCAGCACAATGTCGCGCCAAAGGCCCAGCACCTCCGGCCGTTCAGCTGCCTTGGCTACGTCGAGATGCGCGACGAAAAAATCGGGATTCGCGGACTGGAACACCACGACTTTCACCGACGGGTCCGCCTCGATCTCGTTGATTAGAGCTCCCAATTCGACGATGGTTGTGGGAAGAAATATGTTGATCGGCGGATTGCTGAAGGTGATCGTCCACCGGCCCGGATGGGTGCGGTCGGTGCTGAACTGCGCATCTGGCTGCGGATCTGGCTGCTCACTGCCTCGCTGCGTAGCGCTGGATTGGGTCATCGTCTTTTCCTCTCTTGTGAAAGACCTCACCGAAGTCATCTGAAGCCCACGCGAACCTCTCACGAAAAGAGCTTGGGCTGTTCCGCCTCGGCTTAGGCGGCCAGCCAATAACGCATCGAGCCAGCCACCAGTGTTTGTAGGGCGAAGCGGAACTCGAAAAGGCGCACCGTACCCTCAGACGGAGCGCTTCGTGAACGCTCGCCGACAATCCGAGATCGATACCTGACGAACAAGAGTAGTCTTATAAAACAGCGGCAATACAATCCCAATGCGCTATTGATGATTCGCGTTTATACAGAACCTTACCGTAGCGACCGGAAGCCTGCGCGAAGCTCTTCCGAGAAGAGTTTCGGCTGTTCCCATGCGGCGAAGTGCCCGCCCTTGGGGAGCTTATTGAAGTGAATGAGCTTGGGATACGCCTGCTCCGTCCAGCTTTGCGGGGCAGGATAGAGCTCGTCGGGAAAAACGCTCACGGCCACCGGGACCGAGACACCTTTGACATTGAAGTACCCTCCTTTGCCCCAAAACTCCCAATAGAGACGGGCGCCGGAGAGCGCTGTATTCGTCAACCAAGTGATAGTGATGTTGTCGAGAATGTCGTCGCGGGTGAGGCCTTCGGTCTCTCCCGCAAAGGTGCGCGAGATGAGCGCGTAGCTGCGCGCGTCGTGATCGAGGAAATAAGCCGCCAGGCCGACCGGGGAATCTGCGATTCCATACAGAGTCTGCGGTCGCAGCCCCATCTGGTAGCCGTAGGCGATTCCCTTTTGATAGACGAACTGCAATCGCTCGAAGGCGACCTTCTCATCGGCCGAGAGACCCGCCGGCGCCGGCGCACCGGAAGCTGCCGCTTGGTCGATGGCGGCCGGAAACACGCCCGGCATGTTGGTGTGAATGCCGAGCAGCTCCGGAGCCGCTTGCACACCCATCAGTTCGGTGATTACCGCACCCCAATCGCCGCCTTGCGCCACGAATTTTGAGTAGCCCAGGCGCTTCATCAGCGTGACCCAGGCGCGCGCGATATGCGCGGGGTCCCAGCCGGGAGCAGTTGGCTTACCCGAGAAGCCGTAGCCCGGCATTGATGGGATCACGACGTCAAAAGCGTCAGCCGCGGTTCCACCGTGAGCCGTGGGATTGGTGAGCGGATCAATGATCTTGAGCTGCTCCACAACCGAGCCGGGCCAGCCGTGCGTTACGATCACCGGCAACGCATTTTCGTGTTTGGAACGAACGTGAATGAAGTGAATGTCCAGCCCATCAATTTCGGTAATGAAGTTCGGCAGGGCGTTTAGTTTTGCTTCACATTTGCGCCAATCGTAGTCTGTGCCCCAATAGCGGGCGAGCGCCTGGGTCGTTGCGAGCTGCACGCCTTGCGTTGCATCCGCGACCGTTTCTCGCTCGGGCCACTTTGTAGCGTTAACGCGCCTGCGCAATTCCGCGAGTTCCGCCTCTGAAACATTTATCTTCTCTAGCGGGCGAATTTCCGGCTGCTCGATGCCTCGTTGTGTTCCTGTAGTTTGCGTCATGGAGTGCTCCTCTCGATACTTCCAGATTTCTGCTCCGGGGGCCTTGTGGGTTGCCTTTGCGTCGCTTAGGGAACGTAGCGCCGGTCGGCTCCGAAAACGCTAGCACAATCGAAAAGCGCGGAATTGTTCATTCTTGCTAATACTTGTGGGAAGTGAGTGGCGCAGGCCAACTTGGTGAATTAAATGAATTAAGCCGTGTCCTGTAAGGCGGCGCAGGCTGCCAGGTGCCCGCACATGCCGTGAACGCCCGGCCCCGGCGGCGTGGAGGACGAGCAGAAATAGATGCCCTTCGCGGGAGTGCGGTAAAACCGCCGAGTCGGCCGCAGGAATAACTGCTTCAAATCAACGGCTCCGCCTCCGATATCGCCGCCGACCAGATTTGCATTATGCAGGTGCATTTCCGACGCGGTGATCACGTTGCGCTTCAAAATCAGCTTGCGGAATCCAGGGGCAAATCTCTCGATCTGTTCCTCGATTCGATCGCTCATGTCCGCGCGCGAGTCATTGGGCACGTGACAATATCCCCAGGCAACGTGTTTCCCGGCGGGCGCGCGCGTGGGGTCGCAAACCGTCGGCTGAGCGAGCAGCACAAACGGTTTTTCACTGGCGCGCTGTGTCCATGCCGCGAGTTCCGCCGCGGCGATCTCCTCGAATGTTCCGCCCACGTGCACGGTGCCGGCGCGGCGGCACGCTTCCGCGCGCCACGGAATCGGCCCGTCGAGCGCCCAATCAACCTTGCACGCACCCGGTCCGTAGCGATATTGCGTCAACGCGGCGCGAAACCCCGGAGGCAGCGCGTCTCCCGCAATCGCAAGCAGTTGCCGCGGCGTGACGTCGCATAACACCGCGCCTGCGGGCGGCAGATCCTCCAGCGAATCCACCGAAAAATCGGTGACGATCTCTCCGTTGAGCGAAAAGAGATAGGACGCCAGCGCGTTGGCAATGCTTTGCGAGCCTCCGCGCGCAAATGGCCAGCCTCCGCGATGCGCCGCGATGCCGATTACCAGCCCGATCGCCGCGCTGGGCATTCGTTCCAGCGGCAAAATGGCGTGCGCCGCGAGCCCGGCGAATAAGGCCCGCGCCCGCGCTCCGCGAAAATATTTGTGTGCGAAGCCGGAAGCTGAGCGCATGGCCGCCCAGCCAAAGCGCGCAGCCGCAAACGGATGTCGCGGCAGGGCGATCGGTCCCATGGCAAACGATTCGACTTTGGGCCAGGCGGCGATCAGCGGAGTCACCAGTTTTGTATATCGCTGGCCGTCTTCCCCCAGCCCTCGCGCGGTTTGCGCCACACTGTGTTCCAGCACTACCGCCGTGCCATCGTCGAGCGGGTGCGCCAGCGGTGTGGCCGGCTCGATCCATTCCAGGCCGTGCGCGGCCAGCGGCAAACCCCGGAAAAAAGGAGACGCCACGGCCATCGGATGCACCGCCGAACACACGTCGTGAACAAAGCCGGGAATCGTGAGTTCCGCCGAGCGCGTTCCACCGCCGATGGTGTTTTGCGCCTCGACCACCAGTACCGACCGCCCGGCCTGGGCCATGGTGATGGCAGCGGCAAGGCCGTTCGGCCCCGAGCCGATGACAATCGCATCATACCTTTGCTGACTAAACGACGACTTCTGGCGGGCAAAAGACGAACTGCCGGAGGATAGACCGCGGCTTTCTGAGCCCATGGACGCATCCTACCTGTTCGCCGAATCGAGCGGCACGAAAAAAATGGGCGCGATCCGGTGACTTAGGCAAACGACCCGACATCCAGTATCCTGAAACAACCACCACGACCAAAATGAGAGGGTCATTGCCGTATCCGCAAAATCCGCGCTGGGGAAAATCGCCCTGGACCATTGATTTCCAGCCTCCGCCAACCGCAGTCCCCGAGGAAGTTGATTTTGCCGTTATCGGGGGAGGCTTTACCGGCCTGTCCGCCGCTGCGTGGCTGCGCCGGTTAGATCCGAGCAAACGTGTCGTCGTGCTGGAAGCCGCGAGCATCGGCGCTGGGGCGAGCGGCCGTACCGGGGGCATGACTCTTGCGGACACGGCTGTCGGTAAACTCCCTGGCCTTGGAGACGTGTTAACCGGTTTTTCTAAAATCCTCGGCGAACTCGAAATTGATTGCGACCTTCGCCTGCCAGGCGCCTGGGAGATTGGCCGCCGGAACA
>Ga0206862_1159_pt1 | contig 16873 bp, 9 predicted proteins | sample Alteio_BWOrgCont_43_FD_152625 | JGI IMG/M metagenome (GOLD analysis project Ga0206862, IMG submission 152625) | Enriched cells from forest soil in Barre Woods Harvard Forest LTER site, Petersham, Massachusetts, United States -... | ecosystem: Environmental > Terrestrial > Soil > Temperate forest > O... | reverse complement strand
ATTCAATTCTTTATCCTCAAACGTCAGACATAAGATCTATGCTCAAATTCAACATCTAGCGGGCAAGCCGCATACTCCCGATGCCAATCTTTGGGGCAAAGAGCATGTATTTGATGATTCAAAGAGATTAGCTAATGCGATTAAAGCTTTTGCATTTAAAAAATTCGACTCACTAGATGTAGAGCAACAAAAAGCAATAGGCCGCCAGATCGCTATTCATCGTGGCAAATTATCTCCCTCTAACGATCCGAATCCCAAGGAGAAAATTGCATGGGGAAAACGTCATGCAAAAGATGATGTGAATATTTTGCTGAATAGCTTTCACTTTTCCCCAGCTCTTTATGATTACGAAGCTCGACTAAAGAACAAATCAAGTTTTTATGACCTTGGCCGAAAGGAACTTGCTCGGGGACAAATAGGCTATATCAATGGCATGAATACGCCAAAAGATCGAGCAAAGGGCAATGCTATAAAATTTTCCAACGACGTGGCCAGGAAATACAACTTTCATTGCGTTCATGCTGCAACGAATGGACATAAGCAGGACTATCATGAAGTGCTCCTCCTGCGCAATGGAATTATGACCAATCCTGCTCGGTTGCTCCATAAATGTTGGGATAATTTTTTTGATAAAAGCCATCATGGTGCAAAGTTTCTCCAGATTTGCTTCAGCAAGGGAGGCTCTCATGTTCGAGCAGCGTTAAAGTCCTACAATCCAGAACGGCGTAAGCGGATTGTTGTGCTAGCGCTGGCACCTTCTGATTTGATCTCCAAAGGGCTATGTCATCGCGTCAAGCACTTTGTCAATAAAAAGGATTTGGTGCCCTTTATATTGCCCGGCAATGCAGCGCGCATTGCTAAAGGGGGCTCAGATATCATCATTGTTCCTAGTAGCAAAAATCCTCACAATCCCCATTCACCTGGATATACTAAGCTCGTTTCTAAGGAAGTCGATCGATTTTTAACCCATGACTGTGGGATAAAATTACATTAGACGTATTTCGAAACTAAGGGCTCGTCAATTTTCTGGATTATTTTGGCCGATTTTCGATTCAAATTGATGGGATAATAGACCTCTTTCGAAAGAGGTCTATTAATAACCTGAAGAGCCAGAGGATTTATGTCTTTGGTTACAAATGCAAATCAACCACCGTCAAATATTGCCATTCGTTTAGAGAAGCTTCAAAACCTCTACCAAGTCCTCGCAAAAAATGAACCCAATCAACGCATTTCCAAAGTGTTTACAAACCTTGAAAAAATCGACCGCCAAGCGGTCCGCACGATGAGCTCTGCCGAAACGATAGTCGGTAAGTACATTATCAACAAAATCGCCATGAAGAATGCCGTTGAAAGGCATATGGTGACCCTTGAAAAAGCAGAACGTGCTTTACAAACGGGTGTTGTGAAAGACCAAACAAAAAGCCAGAGTGCACTCCCTAATTCTTCAAAGCAGCAAAGCAAAAATCCATTCTTAAAACTTACACGAGGTGTGCTCGCATATAAAGTACTTCCTTTTCTCACAAGAGAAGAAGCGACGAACCTCCAAACAGCCTGTGTTGGCTACAGTTCTTTGACGGCCTCTAGATTTCATCGTTTAAACACTCTTTCCCAGGCAATCGCACAAGATCAAGCAGAAATACCCGTGCTATTCCAAGAGCTTCACAAAGGCGATCGAACGAGAATTCTTGCCAATTTCGGGAAAGAAAAGTTCGATTGGAACCAGATGAAAGAACACAAAGAACCCCTCCTAAAAATGATCGAGGTGATGAAAGCTGAGCATAGCTTTACCATCCCCTCCTCGAAATCTCTTGTCAACCACCTACCAAAGCTCGCTATTTCCGTGATGTCCGCTTCTGTAGGTTCTTTCCTCACAGAAAAAGAGAAAGCAGACCTTCGAAGCAGTTGTAAGGATACCCGTAAGATCCAAACCCTCGCTTCTTCGATCATCAAAACCTACCATCTCGAAGACCTCATAGAAACCTACCTTCATGTTTCTTCCTCCGCCTTAACCCCAAACGATAAGGCAAAGACACTCCATAAACTGCTGTCTATGGCATACAGCTTAAGCGAAATCGAAGAGCTCCCTCGCCCATCTTACTCATCTCTCCCAGCTTTTTTCCAGGAGGTAGAAGCACGCAACCTCATCAGGATGATAGGGGCAATCCATAACGCAATGCCGCTTCCCAATCTGCTGGCAGAGATCGAGGACTTTCATATTCCAAATGATCCCACAGCGACTATGCAAAAGGCAGACCGTTTACGTGGTTGGATCAATCAAGGCGCTTTAGCTGCTATTAACGGAGACCTAAGCCTTGGGAGTAATGACTTAAGTCTCTTACCTAAAGAGATCGGTCAGCTAAAGGCATTGCAAGAGCTTTATTTGGACAACAACCGTCTTGTCAGCGTACCTAAAGAAATCAGTCAGCTAAAGGCATTGCAAGAGCTTTATTTGGACAACAACCGTCTTGTCAGCGTACCTAAAGAAATCAGTCAGCTAAAGGCATTGCGACAGCTTGATTTGCGCGGCAACCATCTTGTCAGCGTACCTAAAGAAATCGGTCAGCTAAAGGCATTGTGGTCGCTTAGTTTGCAAGACAACCATCTTGTTAGCGTACCTAAAGAAATCGGTCAGCTAAAGGCATTGTGGTGGCTTAGTTTACAATACAACCATCTTGTCAACGTACCTAAAGAAATCGGTCAGCTACAGGCATTGGAATTGCTTAATTTGCACAGCAACCGTCTTGTCAGCATACCTAAAGAAATTGGTCAGCTAATGAAATTGCGGTGGCTTCGTTTGCAAGACAACCATCTTGTCAACGTACCTAAAGAAATCGGTCAGCTAAAAGCATTGCAAGAGCTTCATTTGGACAACAACGGGTTGATTAGTTTACCTCCGAAGCTGGGTCTTAATGGTGCTCTCAAGGAGCAAAATAAACAGCTTCAAGTTAAAAACTTTCTCAGTCAGCTCTCTCTTTGTGTTACCGGACAACATAACACGAAAAAAATCGCAAGCCTTTTGGACACCATGGAAGAACTGCTGGGAAAAGAAACACACCAACTCCATCGCTGTTTGTATGAAGTGGCGCAAGAAGCTGCAAAAGCCGATAAGCTACTACGTAAAAAACTAAAGGATAAACAATTCGGTAGAAAAGCTTTCCTAGATGGGAGCATCGACCCCAGACTTAAAGCGGTAGCGATCGCAAGCTTTAGAAAAACCCTTGGTGAATAGGTTTCTATACTGCTGACAGTTCAAACGTCCGAAGGTTTTGGCTTTGGCGCCTCGATTTTAAACTCGACTTTGCAACTTTTTAGGGCCGAAGGCCTCGAGATATTTGTTCTCGGGGGAGTTATTTAAAACAGGAAGGGGTTAGAAACCCCCTTCCTGTTTTAAATAATCTCCCAGTTCGACTTGGGTCGAACGTCCGAGGACAAATAGACGAGGCAGGCGACCCTAAAAAGTTGCAAAGTCGAGTTAAAGCGAGGATGCCAAAGTCAAAAGCACTTAGACGACTGAACTGAAAGCAGTATATAGTGATTCCAGTTCGATTCTACTTTAATCTGATTTCCTTCTTGATTATTCCTTGCGCGAAGCGCCCTGGAGTGCTGCGTGAAGCGCAGCTCTTCTTCGACCTTCAGAAACTGCGGACCCATCCTAGAATAAATTCCACAAGCAGCGTTCCCTCAATAAGACCTTAAGAAAAGCTGCGCTTCACGCAGCACTCCAGGGCGCTTCGCGCAAGGAGTAAGAAATTGAGGTTACTATGAATTTTTTTTGACTGAGTTATAAAGAATTTTTAACTCTATCGTTCTCCAAGTTTGTCATATAAATGCCTCCCTCCACGCTAACCTCCTTTGTACAGCGGTTAGCTTCGGAATATTTCAAATAGTTTTTTAATGCGACATTTTTATTTTTATTTTGCTTCTATAACTACATTTTTTGATATTGAGTTTTAATGTATGTTATTTTATTATAGTAATATTAAAACTTTTTAAACTTAAAAAATATTGAGGGTTTATGTCTTTAGTTACAAATGCAAGTCAAGCATCATCAAACGTTGCCATTCGCTTAGAGAAGCTTCAAAATCTCTACCAAGTGCTCACAAAAAATGAGCCCAATCAACGCATTTCCAAAGTGTTCGCAAAGCTTGAAAAAATCGACCGTCAAGCGGTCCGCACTATGAGCCCTGGCGAAACAATAGGCCGTAAATACATTATCAACAAAATCGCCATGAGGAACGCCGTTGAAAGACATATGATGGCTCTTAAAAAACCAGAACAGCCTTTTCAAACGGGTGTCGTGAAAGACCAAACAAAAAGCCAGGGTGCACTCCCTAATTCTTCAAAACAGCAAAGGAAAAACCCATTAGTTAAACTTTTACAAGACGTGCTCGCAGAGAACGTACTTCCTTTTCTCACAAGAGAAGAAGCAACGATAGGCCGTAAGTACATTAAAATCGCCATGAAGAATGCCGTTGAAAGGCATATGGTGGCTCTTAAAAAAGCAAAACGTGCTTTTCAAACGGGTGTCGTGAAAGACCAAACAAAAAGCCAGGGGGCACTCACTAACTCTTCAAAGCAGCAAAGCAAAAATCCATTAGTTAAACTTCCACAGGACGTGCTCGCAGAGAACGTACTTCCTTTTCTCACAAGAGAAGAAGCGACGAACTTCCAAACAGCCTGTGTTGGCTACAGTTCTTTGACGGCCTCTAGATTTCATCGCTTAAACAATTTTTCCCGGGCAATCGCACAAGATCAAGCAAAAATACCCGTGCTATTCCAAGAGCTCCATAAAGACGATCGAACGAGGATTCTTGCCAATTTCGGGAAAGAAAATTTCGATTGGAACCAGATGAAAGGACGCAAAGAACCTCTCCTAAAAATGATCGAAGTGATGAAAGCTGAACGTAGCTTTACCATCCCCTCCTCAAAATCTCTTGTCAACCACCTACCAAAGCTCCCTATTCCCCTGATGTCCGCCTCCGTAGGTTCTTTCCTCACAGAAAAAGAGAGGGGCGATCTTCGAAGCAGTTGTAGGGATACCCGTAAGATCCAATCCGCTTCTTCGATCATCAAAACCTACCATCTCGAAGACCTCATAGAAACCTACCTTCATGTTTCTTCCTCCGCCTTAACCCCAAGCGACAAGGCAAAGACACTCCATAAATTGATGTCTATGGCATACAGCTTAAGCGAGATCGAGGAGCTCCCTCGCCCATCTTACTCATCTCTCCCAGCTTTTTTCCAAGAGGTAGAAGCACGCAACCTCATCAGGATGATAGAGGCAATCCGTAACGCAAGGCCACTTCGCAATCTGCCGGCAGAGATCGAGGACCTTCATATTCCAAAGGATTCCGCAGAGACGATGCAAAAGGCAGACCGTTTACGTGATTGGATCCATCAACACCAACGCGCAATAGCTGCTATTGACGACCTCAACTTTCGGATGATAAGCAGCCGCTTAAGCCTCTTACCGAAAGAAATCGGTCAGTTACAAGCACTGAAAAATCTTTATTTGGATAGCGGTAACCTTGTTAGTGTGCCCAAGGAGATCGGCCAGCTAAAGGCATTGCAAGGGCTTCGTTTGGACAGCAACCGTCTTGTCAGCGGCGTACCTAAAGAAATCGGTCAGCTAAAGGCATTAATATGGCTTGATTTGAAAAACAACCGTCTTGTCAGCATACCTAAAGAAATCGGTCAGCTAAAGGCATTGGAATGGCTTTATTTGGAGAACAACCGGCTTGTCAGCATACCTAAAGAAATTGGTCAGCTAAAGGCATTAAAATTGCTTCATTTGGACAACAACCTTCTTATCAGCGTACCTAAAGAAATCGGTCAGCTAAAGGCATTGAAATGGCTTCATTTGAACAACAACCGTCTTGTCAGCATACCCAAAGAAATCGGTCAGCTAAAGGCATTGGAACAGCTTCATTTGGACGACAACCTTCTTGTCAGCGTACCTAAAGAAATCGGTCAGCTAAAGGCATTCTACTATCTTTCTTTGAAAAACAACGGATTGATTAGCTTACCTCTTGAGCTGGATCGATTTAAAGGTGACCTCAAGAAGCAAAATAAACAGCTGCAAGTTAAAAACATTCTTAGACAGCTCTCTCTTTGTGTTACCGGACAACATAACACGAAAAAAATCGCAAGCCTTTTGGACACTATGGAAGAACTGCTGGGAAAAGAAACACGCAGCCAACTCCATCGCTGTTTGTATGAAGTGACTAAGGAAGCTGCAAAAGCCGATAAGACGCTGCATGAAAAGCTCAAGGATAAGCAATTCGGTAGAAAAGCTTTCCTGGATGGGAGCATCGACCCCAAACTTAAAGCAGCAGCGATCGCAACCTTTAGAAAAACCCTTGGGGAATAGGTTTCTATATTGGTTCCAGTTCGATATTGCTGCTCGATACGATGCATCAAGTTGATTCGCTGTTATACGCAGCTCTACTTTAATCTGATTTCCTTCTTGATTATTCCTTGTGCGAAGCACCCTGGAGTGCTGCGTGAAGCGCAGCTTTTTTTAAGGTCTTATTGAGGAAACACTGCTTGCGGAATTTATTCTAGGATTGGTCCGCAGTTTCTGAAGGTCGAAGAAAAGCTGCGCTCCACGCAGCACTCCAGGGCGCTTCGCGCAAGGAGTAGGGAATTGAGGTTCCAAGGCTTTTAGACAAGTAAGATTCAAGCGGAAGCAGTATATGCACAAGTCTCTTTAGAAAAACCCTGAGCAAGAGACTTCAGCAATAAAGAGGGGGCCTTAGAAGGCTCCTTTCCTGTATCGATTAAAAAATGCAATTGTTAACGTTTATTTTTAATTACGCTTATATTTATTGCATTTTTAATATATAAAAACATTTGCTTTTATTATAATGTAGTAAAACTTTAAAATTAAAAAAATATTGAGGATTTATGTCTTTAGTTACAAATGTCAATCAATCATCGTCAAACGTTGCCATTCGCTTAGAGAAGCTTCAAAGCCTCTACCAAGTACTCACAAAAAATAAACCCAATCAACGCATTTCCGAAGTGTTTACAAACCTTGAAAAAATCGACCGTCAAGCGGTCCGCACTATGAGCTCTGCCGAAACAATAGGCCGTAAGTGCATTATCAACAAAATCGCCATGAGGAATGCCGTTGAAAGGCATATGGGGGCTCTTAAAAAAGCAGAACAGGTTTTTCAAAAGGGTGTCGTAAAAAGCCAGGGGGCACTCACTAACACTTCAAAGCAAAAAAGCAAAAATCCATTAGTTAAACTTACACAGGAGTTGCTCGCATATAAAATACTTCCTTTTCTCACAAGAGAAGAAGCGACGAACTTCCAAACAGCCTGTGTTGGCTATAGTTCTTTGACGGCCTCTAGATTTCATCGTTTAAACACTCTTTCCCAGGCAATCGTACAAGAGCAAGCAGAAATACCCGTGCTATTCCAAGAGCTCCATAAAGACGATCGAACGAGGATTCTTGCCAATTTCGGGAAAGAAAATTTCGATTGGAACCAGATGAAAGGACACAAAGAACCTCTCCTAAAAATGATCGAAGTGATGAAAGCTGAACGTAGCTTTACCATCCCCTCCTCAAAATCCGTCAACTACCTAAAAAAGCTCCCTATTCCCCTGATGTCCGCCTCTGTAGGTTCTTTCCTCACAGAAAAAGAGATGGCCGACCTTCGAAGCAGTTGTAAGGATACCCATAAGATCCAAAGCCCTGCTTCTTCGATCATCAAAGCCTACCATCTCGAAGACCTCATAGAAACCTACCTTCATGTTTCTTCCTCCGCCTTAACCCCAAGCGACAAGGCAAAGACACTCCATAAACTGCTGTCTATGGCATACAGCTTAAGCGAGATCGAGAAACTCCCTCGCCCATCTTATTCATCTCTCCCAGCTTTTTTCCAGGAGGTAGAAGCACGCAACCTCATCAGGATGATAGGGGCAATCCATAACGCAATGCCGCTTCCCAATCTGCTGGCAGAGATCGAGGACCTTCATATTCCAAAGGATTCCGCAGCAACGATGCAAAAGGCAGACCGTTTACGTGATTGGATCCATCAAAACCAAGGCGCAATAGCTGCTATTGATGGTGATCTGTATCTTGAGGATAGGGACTTAAGTCTCTTACCTAAAGAGATCGGTCAGCTAAAGGCATTGCAAGAGCTTCATTTGGACAACAACCGTCTTGTTAGCGTACCTAAAGAGATCGGTCAGCTACAGGCATTGCGAGAGCTTCGTTTGGACGACAACCGTCTTGTTAGCGTACCTAAAGAAATCGGTCAACTACAGGCATTGAACTGGCTTTATTTGAGCAACAACCATCTTGTCAGCGTGCCCAAAGAAATCGGTCAGCTAAAGGCATTGCAAACGCTTTATTTGAAAAACAACCATCTTGTCAGCGTACCTAAAGAAATCGGTCAGCTAAAGGCATTGCAAGAGCTTAGTTTGAGCAACAACCATCTTGTCAGCGTACCTAAAGAAATCGGTCAGCTAAAGGCATTGCAAGAGCTTCGTTTAGGCAACAACCATCTTGTCAGCGTGCCCAAAGAAATCGGTCAGCTAAAGAAATTGCAATGTCTTTATTTGGACAACAACCATCTTGTCAGCGTACCTAAAGAAATCGGTCAGCTAAAGGCATTGGACCACCTTCATTTGAACAACAATCGTCTTGTCAGCGTACCTAAAGAAATCGGTCAGCTAAAGGCATTGGACCACCTTCATTTGAACAACAATCGTCTTGTCAGCGTACCTAAAGAAATCGGTCAGCTAAAGGCATTGGACCACCTTCATTTGAACAACAATCGTCTTGTCAGCGTACCTAAAGAAATCGGTCAGATAAAGGCATTGGACCACCTTCATTTGAACAACAATCGTCTTGTCAGCGTACCTAAAGAAATCGGTCAGATAAAGGCGTTGCATTGGGGGCTTTCTTTCGAAAACAATGGGTTGATTAGCTTACCTCCGGAGCTGGATCGAGCTAAGGATGCCCTCGAGAAGCAAGATAAACAGCTGCAAGTTAAAAACATTCTTAGACAGCTCTCTCTTTGTGTTACCGGACAACATAACACGAAAAAAATCGCAATCCTTTTGGACACCATGGAAGAACTGCTGGGAAAAGAAACACGCGGCCAACTCCATCGTTGTTTGTATGAAGTGGCTAAGGAAGCTGCAAAAGCCGATAAGACACTGCGTAAAAAACTAAAAGGTAAACAATTCGGTAGAAAAGCTTTCCTAGATGGGAGCATCGACCCCAGACTTAAAGCGGTAGCGATCGCAACCTTTAGAAAAACCCTTGGGGAATAGGTTTCTATACTGCTGAACGCTGTGACAGACGCGAGAAACGAGCGTTTGTCACACCCCAGAAGAGTGGCGTTGTATCTCTAGGATTGACCGAATCCCTGCGGAAATTTAAAATGGATTTCCACTTTGTCTGGGAACCATTCATGGCACACGAACTGACCGAAGAAGAAATCGATAAACTCTCACACCTCTGTCGCATCGCTTGTTCTGCAGAAGAAAAAGCGAAGCTTAAGGCGAATCTCTCTAAAATTTTGAACTATGTCGATCAGCTTCGGCAGGTTGACACGAAAGATGTGCCCCCTTGCAATTCTGTTTTAGAGGAGCTGAAAAGTGTCATGCGCGATGATGAGCCAGGCGATATTCTCCCACGCGAAGTCTTCCTAGCGAATGCGCCAGCCCATGTCGGCGGCATGATCCGCGTTCCGCCAGTCATCAAATTTTAAGAGGATTCCATTCCATGTATAAGTGCTCCGCTCACCAACTTCGGGAACGTTTTGTTAAAGGCGATGTTTCAGCCAAAGAAATTGTCCATAAGACCTATGATCGCATCGAACAGAAAGGTGACGAGGTTGGAGCTTTTCTCGCTTTACTCAAAGAGCGCGCTCACAAACAAGCTGACAAGTTAGACCGGATGCGTCAAGAGGGCAAACCCCTTGGTAAACTAGCCGGAGTTCCGATTGCCATCAAAGACAATATCCATGTCGAGGGCGAGCTCACGACGTGCGCCTCTAAATTCCTGAAGAACTATCGCGCTCCCTTTAGCGCAACGGCGATCAAACTCCTCGAACAAGAGGGAGCCATCATCATTGGTAAAACCAACCTCGATGAATTTGCCATGGGCTCCTCAACGGAATACTCAGCGTTTCATCAAACGAAAAACCCTTGGGATCTGACCTGTACGCCAGGTGGTTCATCAGGTGGTTCGGCTGCTGCCGTCGCAGCCCGTTTTGTCCCCCTTGCTCTTGGTAGCGAGACGGGAGGCTCAGTGCGTCAACCAGCCTCTCTCTGCGGCATCGTCGGTTTTAAGCCCACCTATGGCCGAGTTTCGCGCTTTGGGCTAGTTGCCTTTGGTTCCTCTCTTGACCAGATCAGCCCTTTTGGAACCAGCGTAAATGATGTTGCCCTGACGATGGGTATCATTGCACATCCCTGTGAAAATGACTCTACGAGCATCCCCAAAGCACCCGATGATTATCTGGCCCTGTTAAAAGCTCCTTTCAAGGGTTGTAAAATTGGGGTTCCATGGAACTTCATCGCTGACCTTGGCGGAGAAGCCAAGGAAAATTTCCTTGCCAGCATCGAAACGCTCAAGAGCCTGGACTGCAAGATTGTCGATGTCGATTTGGAAATTCTCAAAACCTCGATCGCCGTCTATTATGTCTTAGCTACGGCAGAAGCATCTACCAACTTGGCAAGGTTCGATGGCATTCGTTATGGAGTCCGTTCATCTAAGGCCAAAACACTCGATGAAGTTTACGATTTTTCTAAGCAAGAAGGGTTTGGTCCCGAAGTAAAGAACCGCATCTTGCTTGGCACCTATGTTCTTTCAGCGGGATACCAAGATGCCTATTATCGCCAAGCCCAAAAGGTTCGCACGCTGATCATTCGCCGTTTCACCGAGGCCTTTAAGCATTGCTCGGCCATTGCTATGCCTGTATCGCCTTTTCCCGCTTTCCCTTTAGGCTCCATCCACGACCCTCTCCAGATGTATTTGCAGGATATCTATACGATTGCCGCCAACCTCGCTGGCCTGCCGGCCATTAGTGTACCCTCTGGCTTTAACAAAGACGGAAAGCCCTGGGGACTTCAATTGCTCGGCCCTCAATTGCACGATGGAGACGTCCTAAAGATTGCCCACGCCTTTGAAGAGGCGACGCAGTTTACCCACCAACTTCCCCCCTTGTTTGGATGACTATTTTATGACCTTGAAACATTCCATTTGGGAACCAGTCATTGGACTGGAAATCCACGTTCAACTCAATACTAAGTCCAAACTCTTTAGCCGGGCGCCTAATCGCTTTGGCGATGAGCCCAATATCAATATCGGCGTCGTCTGTACTGGCCAACCAGGCAGCCTCCCCGTCCTCAACAAAGAAGCTGTGCGCAAAGCCGTGCAATTCGGTTGTGCGATCGACGCTGAAATTGCAAGGGTCAGCAAGTTCGACCGCAAATCGTATTTCTATCCGGACAGCCCCCGCAACTTTCAAATCACACAATACGATCAACCCATCATCAGGGGCGGACGAGTCGAAACCCTGGTCGAAGGAGAGATGAAGTCCTTTGCGATCCATCACGCCCATCTAGAAGATGACACTGGCATGCTCAAACACTTCACAAGTTTTGCAGGCGTCGACTATAACCGTGCCGGGGTACCCTTGGTCGAGGTCGTTTCTGAACCCTGTATGCACTCCGCAAAAGAAGCTGCCGCCTATGCTATGGCCATCAAGTCCATCATGGAATACATCGGTGCCTCGGATTGCAACATGGAAGAGGGCTCGCTGAGAGTCGATTGCAACATCTCAGTAAGAAAGCGAGGGGAGGGAACCCTTCGCAACAAGATCGAAATCAAAAATATGAACTCCTTCCATAATATGGAAATGGCAATCGAGTCAGAAATTGCAAGACAAATTGCCATTTATGAGAAGGATGATTCCGTCCAGCTCACTAAAGGCACCTACCGATTTGATCTCGAGAAAAAAGAGACCGTGCTCATGCGTATGAAAGAAGAAGCGGATGACTACCGCTATTTCCCTGAACCCGATCTCGTGCCTCTAGTTTTAACCCATGAGTATATCGAACACATCCGCAATACCCTGCCGGAACTTCCTACACAAAGGCTCAAGCGTTATGTCGAAGAGCTCGGCCTTTCTGATTATGCTGCCGGTCTGCTGATCAACGACAAGCCCCTGTGTGATTATTTTGAAGAGGGGTTAAATTTCTGTAAAAACGCGCGCAACTTATGCAACTGGATCACCGTAGAATTCGTCGGCCGCCTAAAGGAAAAAGGCCTAACCCCCATGAGCGCAGGCATCCCTGCACGTCATGTAGCAAAGCTCGTAGAGCTCATTGAACAAGGCACGATTACGGGTAAAATCGCTAAGCTCGTCGCCGATGATATGGTGGCCGATGTTGAGAGAGATCCCCTACAGATCGTCCAGGCCAATCCCGACTATCAACCTGTCAGCGACCTTAGTGCCATCGAAGCCCTAGTCGATGAGGTGTTGAAAGAAAATCCCCAATCGATTGCCGATTTCAAAAGCGGGAAGACCAAAGCTTATGCCTTCCTCGTGGGACAAGTGATGAAGCTATGCAAGGGCAAGGCCGATCCTGCTTTGGTCAATAAAATTCTGACCGAAAAACTCCAGTAGACCTCAGCCGCATGAAGGATAAATTTAGGTCTATTGGAGATCCAACATATGTTTAAAGACTGCACAAGCACAACGGATGAGATCAACGCGGAGACGCGGGGTCGCAGGGACGCGGAGAAAATTGAAAATATATTGGCCACACAGGTAATAGATGCAGCAATTGATAAAATTTTTCTTTGCGTCTCTGCGACGCCGCGTCTCCGCGTTGATCCCCTGTCGTTGAACTTATGCATTATAGAGAAGCTAAAAATCCAAATTTAGATGCAGCAATTGATAAAATTTTTCTTTGCGTCTCTGCGTCTCTGCGTCTCTGCGTCTCCGCGTCTCCGCGTCTCCGCGTCTCCGCGTTGATCCCCTGTCGTTGAACTTATGCATTATAGAGAAGCTAAAAATCCAAATTTAGATGCAGCAATTGATAAAATTTTTCTTTGCGTCTCTGCGTTGATCCCCTGTCGTTGAACTATGGTGCCAAGCCCAAAACAGATTCTAACAACATCCATTTAAAATAAAATTTTGACACAAAAGCGGGAGCGAAGTATCTCGCTTATTAGAGAGGCTTGTTGCACTACTCTTGTTGCACTACTCAAGTCTCTTTTTTATAGCAGGGACCTCTTTTGCTTAAGTACTGCGCGTATACAACGATCCTTTCTGTTTTAGCAGGATGCGCAGCCGATCGCGCTGTCGTCATGCCATGGGATTACGCTCCCCCATCGCCCATGCGCTATTGGAATGACACGCCTTCGCGCAAAATGGCCGAAAAAAATGCAGCCAAAATGGAAAAAAAACCTCCGCCTGAAGTTCCCGAGCAAAAAGAACCGCTGACTCTAGCGGAACTGATCGATCTCGCCATGCGCAACAACACCCAAACACGTCAAACTTGGGCTACGGCGCGTGAGGCGGCGGCGCAATATGGCCAGTCTCAACAAAACTTCTTTCCTCTTGCCAATGCTTCATATTCCTATACACGCATCAGAGAATTATTTGGTTTTGGTTCGTCCTCAGTTGTTGGCACTAGCGATGGCGGTTTCACTGTGGAATCGTCAGGACCAATCGTTGGCTACTTAAGCCAGTGGGGACCGCAACTCGCTTTATCCTATTTGATCTTTGATTTTGGAAAGACAAGGGCCTCTAGCCAAGCAGCCCTCCTCGCCCTTTATAATGCCAACCTGACCCATAACCGCGAAATTGAAACCGTCGTGCAAACAGTCACAACCGACTATTACGGTTATCTCTATCAGCAACAGCTTCTCGAAGCCTATGCGCAAGATATCGTTGATGCTAAGGTGACTTTAAAAGCAGCAGAAGTAGGTCTTAAAGCGGGCGTGAGAGACGTTTCCGATGTTCTGCAAGCCCGCAGCCAACTTCTTCAACTCGAGACAGAATGGGTCAATCAAAAGCAAACCGTAAAGACAGCCTATGCCCAGCTATTGACGGACATGGGCCTGCCCGCCACTATGGAACTCTCTTTCGAGCTCATGCCTGAAAACCCTGAGACCTATGCCATCATGTCAACGGTCAATGAGCTCATTAGTTTAGCTCTAGAGGCTCGTAGTGATTTGATTGCATCGGAAGCAAATTTTGCCTCCCAACAACAGAACGTCGAAGCCGCCAGGCGCAATATGCTGCCAACCATTTCAGGCAACTTCGACATCGGACGAACAGACTATAGCGGCGGCATCACAGACCACTACGACTTTACCGCTATGCTCTCCGTATCCTGGCCGATCTTCAATGGATTCTATGATTTGAACAACATCAAATACGCTAAAGCAGCCAGAGAATTATCAAAAGCCACGTTACGCCAAACGGAATTGCAAGTGATCGAGCAGATCACAACGGCCCATTTTGGTGTCGCCGTTGCACGCGATGCACTTAAGTATTCCTCCGATTTTTTAAAAGCTGCCTATGAAGAATACGAGGTGGCAATTAGACAATATAAAACGGGTACAAAAGATATTCTGACGGTGACAACTGCTCAATCTAACTTGGCGAATGCACGAGCGACCAAGGCAAATGCCCTGCAACAATGGTTTGTTTCCCTTTCAACGCTAGGCTATGCCACCGGCGTGATGGAACAAGATTTGACCACTTATTTGAGAGGACAAGCACAATGAAAAACATCCTCCTTCTCCTTTTTATTCTTTTAAGTGCATGCGGCAAAAAGCCACCGCCTCCATCAAAAATCGTGTCCATATCGACGACAGAAGCGACTACATGCACCGTCCCTCTCTACTACGACTATGTCGGCCACGTCATCGCCTATAATGTCGTACAAATCGTACCGCAGGTACAAGGGTTTCTCACGAATATCTACTTTGAACAAGGACAAGAGGTAAAAGAGGGCGATTTACTCTGCACCATTGATGTTCGTCCTTATAAAGCGGCACTGGCACAAGCTGAGGCAACATTAGCACAAACCGTAGCTGCTTTGCGCTACTCTGAAGACACTGTCGAGCGCTATTCTAAGCTCGTACAAGATGATTTTGTTTCACAACTCGATTTCGATAATTATGTGACGAATGTCCTTAGCAATGAGGCGGTGATCAAGCAGAACCTCGCCCAAATCGAAACAGCCAGGCTCAATGTCGAATTTTGCTACTTAAAAGCGCCCATGAACGCTGTCGCCGGCGTCTTACAAATCGATGAAGGGAATTTTATTCCGGCTGGAAGCCCCGATCCCATTGTCACACTCAATCAAATTCAACCCACCTACGTACAATTCTATGTACCCGAAGACGATCTCCCTAAGATTAGAGAAGCGCAGGCAAAAAAACCTTTGAAAACACATGTCTATCTCGAAGGAGTGCAAGATGTGTATCACGATGGGGAACTGACGTTGATCAATAACCAAGTCGATCTCAGCACCGGATCGATTATGCTCGAAGCCACTCTTCCCAATGAGGATAAAGCACTCTGGCCAGGCCAATTCACTTCCGTTAGGCTTTTTCTTGGTGAAATTGAAAACGCTATCGTTCTTCCTTCGCAAGCAATACAAATCGGCCAAAACGGCCCCTACGTCTACGTCATCAAAGACGATCTAACAGTAGAATTGCGCAACGTAAAAAAAGGAGAGAGGATTGACGACTATTTTGTCATCACTTCGGGGTTAGCCTCTGGAGAAAAAGTCGTCCTGGAAGGTCAGGTCAATCTGATGCCTGGGGCTAAGGTGTCTATTGATAACGTCCAATCGACCCAGCCAACCTTTGACAAGGGGCTCCAACCACCATGATCAACCTCTCCGAACCCTTCATCAAACGGCCCGTCATGACGACGCTCGTCATGGCCGCGATCCTCTTTTTTGGCATCATGTCTTTTCAGACTCTACCCGTCAGCGACCTCCCTAATGTCGACTATCCCACAATCCAAGTCAAGACAAGCTACCCAGGTGCTAGTCCTGACACAGTTGCGAATAATGTCACGGCCATCTTAGAGAAACAGTTCACCACAGTCGATGGCATCTCTTTGATCACTTCCTCCAGCATCACCGGTTCGAGCACGATTGTTTTACAGTTCAATCTCAATAAGCCCATCGAAGATGCAGCCGTCGACGTTCAAGCGGCGATCAATCAAGCACAGGCTGACTTACCTTCCAATCTCCCGAGCCTTCCGACCTACACCAAAGTGAATCCTTCCGCTAGCCCCATTCTCTATCTCGCTATTACATCGCCAACCGATACTCTGGCCGATCTCTACCAATATGCCGACGTCATCATCGGAGAGAGGCTCAATATCATTTCTGGCGTGGCCCAAGTCAATACGTATGGCTCGCCTTATGCAGTTCGTGTCCGTGTTGATCCACGCAAACTAACGGCTCGCAACATAGGACTCGATCAGGTCGGTACGATCATCAAACAACAAAACGTCACGACCCCCGTTGGCACTCTCTACGGTCCAGCAATAGAATATACGATCGATGTCGATGGACAGCTCATGGAAGCTGCTCCTTACAATCAAATTATACTCAAAAGCAACGATGAGACCATCACCCGCATCACTGATGTCGGTTATGCCATGGACGGTGTGCAATTCGACAAATACAACTTGAATTATCTCGAAAAAGACTCTTTACAACCCTGCTGTGTGCTCGCCATCATCAAGCAAGCCGGATCTAATTCCCTTAGCATCGTCGAAGAGATCGATCGGCAACTCCCCTTCTTACAAAAAGAAATTCCTGGTTCGGTGCAAATCAAACGCCTGTTCGATCGCGCTGTCTATAT
>Ga0206862_1046_pt2 | contig 16975 bp, 15 predicted proteins | sample Alteio_BWOrgCont_43_FD_152625 | JGI IMG/M metagenome (GOLD analysis project Ga0206862, IMG submission 152625) | Enriched cells from forest soil in Barre Woods Harvard Forest LTER site, Petersham, Massachusetts, United States -... | ecosystem: Environmental > Terrestrial > Soil > Temperate forest >... | reverse complement strand
GCACGCAGAGGCCATGCCCAGGTCGCAGGCCTGCTGCAAGCGTTTCGCCGCGAGGGCCTGGTCCTTGCGGCCGGCGGCTCCGCGGCGATAGATGTCGCCCAGATCGGCGCAACTGGAGGCGTCGCGATCGCGGCAACCCTTCTCGAAGGTCTTCACAGCCATAGCCGGGTCAGCGGTGGTACCCAAGCCAGCCATGTAGCTCTGCGCCTGGCGGTAGCACCCGTGCGCGAAGTCGTTGTCGCATGACTGCGTGAACGCCTTAAAAGCGCGCTCGGGATCCAGCGCCACGCCCATGGTGCCGTCGCTCAGCAGTTGTCCCAGCGTGTAGCAGCTCTCGCCGGTGTAGTCCGCGCCGTAATGGTCGCACGCTTTCTCAAGCGCCGCCGCGCCGCCGCGTCTGACGAGCATGCGCAGGTAATCGCAGCCTTCGGGAACGCCCAGGCTGCACGCCCGGCTGTATAAATCGCTCGCCAGCGCAGGATCGTGCGGAACAAAGTCGGCCTGGCTCAGTATTTCGCCGCCGGCCACGCACGCCTGGGCGCGATTGAATTGGCATGTGACGGTCAGCGCCTGCACGTAGGTCTTGCAACTGTTCCATTTGCCTTCCTGGCAGGCGTTCGCCCAGAAGTCGAGGCTGCCGCCGGGATGCGCGCTGCCCTTGGCCAAAAATCCGGTGCCCATCATGCCGCCGAACAAAGCCACCCACAGGGCCATGTGCGCGAAGTTGTAGCGCGCGGGATTCAAGGCCCACTCGGATTTCAGCAGGCGGAATTTTTCAGCCAGGCGGCTGGTGGCCAGCGAGTTGCTCAAGCGGTCCAGCCCCGGCACCATCAGGTTGAGAATCGGCACGCACAACAGCTTGTCGTAGAAGTCCGGCTGGCCGTACCAGCGCAGTGCGCTGTATAAACCGAATACCGCCGAACCGTACATCAGACCGAAAAGAATTTTGCCGATGGTTTTCCGGGGCGACGTGGCGGGGTCGGTGATCAGCAGGTGCAAGCCCAGAAAGACGGATACGGGAATGCTCGAATCAATGTAGTGGTAGACGCCGGTGGTGTGCGTATAACCAAGGTTCAGCACCAGCATCGCGGCGGCCGCCGACAATGTGACCAGCGTGACCGAGAACAGGTATTGCACCACCAGTCCCAGCAGGAAAATCTCGAGGTAAATGTAGGGAGGCCGCGAAACGGTGGTGGCGATGTCCTCGCCCCAGGTAAGGCGCGAGGTGTGCGTGGCCAGCAGGCAGACGGAAATGACGAAGGCCGAAAATGCCGAGGGATTGAAAATGTGGACGAACTTGCCTTCGCGATGCCAGCGCAGGAACTGCTTTCCGAGCACGCCGATGCTGATCAGCACGAACTGAAAGGCGAACCAATCGTCGCGGAACCAGATGAACAGGTTCGTGCTGAGGATGATGGGCATGGGTCCGAAGCCCAGCACCCAATTGTCACGCCGCGAATAGGTGATCAGCATGTCCAGCGTGTACACAAAGAGAATTTGCGCGGCAATGAACGGCAAGAACGGAAACACGTGGTCCCAATACAAGCCCCAGTACAGATAGATCATGCCCTGCATGATCATCTGCACCCAGTGAGCCTTCTGCGGCACGAAGTCGTAATGCAGCACGCGACCCGAGGAGCCCACGCGAATGCGAACAACGGTGTAGAAGATGATCAGAAAGGCGGCAGCGCCAATAAAGGCCCATTCCATTCGCGGGTTATTGCGTACGCGGGGCAGCAGCGTAAAGCAGCAGAAGCCAATGATAAACAGCAGCGCCAGGCGCAGAGGCGGCACGCGATTCGGGGCCGTCTTCTGGGTTTCAGCGACCTTAGGCTTCACGGATTTCCACCAACTTTTGCACCATTGAGGACGTACCTAAGTTTATCGGAGGCGAGCCATGAGAGGCAAGCCTGTTGGGAGGTGGCGCGCTTAGTTGGGCGTGGAACTGGAGGCTGCGGCTTTCGCGGCGATGGCGTGCTCGACTTGCGAGAGCTGCCTGGCGGCTACCAGGCCCGGGTGAATTTTCAACTCCTGCAGGAACTCAGCTCGCGAGCCTGTCAGATCGCCCATCTGCTCGAGAATCAGTCCCAACGCTAAATGGGCTCCCTCGGTGGCGGGATCGTGCGCCAGGGCCAGTCGCAACTGCGAGACGGCATCGCTATCGCGGCCCTCACGGAGATAGGTCAGCCCCAGATAGGTGTACTGACTGGCGTCGGAGGGGCTGATGGCAATGGCGTGGTCCAAGTACAGCTCGGCCTGGTCAAAGCGTTTTTTCTGGTAGTTCACGTAGCCGTAGTTGTAATTCACCAGCCAGGAGTCGGGCTGCTCCTTCACTAGCGGAGCGAGCATGGCGTCGGCCTCGTCTATGCGTCCCATCTGGGCGTACAGGCTGGCCAGATTGTTGCGCGCGCCGGTGTTTTTCGATCGCTCCATGGCGTGGGTGTAGAGCGCCAGATCGTCGCGCCAGAACTGCGCCTGCGCCGCCGTAGAGGCCGACACGATGCCGAAGAACAACGTGAGGGAAACTACGAACACCCTTCGTCCCGTGGGGCTCCGTGACCACGAGACAGGACGCAGAGACTCCAGCACGCTCGCGCCCAGCATGGCCAGCCCGAGTACCGGCAGATACAGGTAGCGATCGTGCGCGAAGTCTTCGCGCTGGAACAGCGCAATATCCAGCACCGGCAACAGCGGGATCACCAGCCATGCGAAAGACGCGGGAATAATCGTGTCTTTCCAATCGGGCGCGGAACCCAGCCGGCCGACCCAGAAAAGCCATGCGCCCACCCCGATGGAGATCAGCAGGAGCAGGGGCAGCAGGAATCCCGCGCTGAACACGCGGGTGACGGGCTGCAAATCATAAAAGAGACTCAGATTTGTGGGCCACACCAGATGGCGCACGTAGAACGCCATGACTCGCGGAACTGTGAGCATGGCCCCGCGGCTGGAGATCCAAGGCTTGCCCGAGCGAAACCCATGCAGCACCGCAACGCGGGCGGCGAGATAAATAGCGGACAGCGAGAGATAGGGAATCGTTTTGCGCAGAGGCGGCCAGAACCGGGTGGAATCCTTATACGATTGGTTTGCGCTGCCTTCCACACCTGGGCGCGGAATACCCAAAAACGCATACACAAAAATCAGCGCGGGCAGGATGATCGCAGTTTCCTTGGCCAGCAGAGCGGCAGCGTAGCAGGCCAGCGACGCCACCAGGAGCGGAGCGCGGGTCGATTCGGCATTGCGCATCCACAGCAGCAGGCTCCCCAGCATTCCCAGCGCCGCGAGTGTGTCGGTGGCGCCGGAAACCCACACGACGGACTCGATATGGGCAGGGTGTATAGCGAAAAGCAGCGCGCCGGCCGCGGCCAGCCATGCTCCTTGCGAAGGGCCCCGCTTCGAGCGCACCTCACGATTGCCGGCCGCAAATATCGAACCGGACACGGATCGCGGTTGCGAGCGCGAGAAGTGGCGGCGCAGCAACAGAAACGCCAGGAGGGTCACTCCCAGGTGCAACATCAGGCTAGTTACATGCCAGGCCGTTGGGTTCAGCCCGAACAAGGCGTAGTTGAGCCGCAGCCAGAGGAAAAACAACGGCCGGTAGTAGTTGTTATTGACCGGCACGGGAGCATCGCGGGGAATCAGCGCGGGAAGGAAATACGCCAGGACGCCATGCCAGCTGCGAATGGCCGTGTTGTGCACGATCTGCACATCATCGTCATACACGAAGCTGCTATTGAGGGAAAAAAGGAAGGGAAGCGCAGAGCAAATCACCAGAAGAAGTGGCAGCCAAATCCGCGCCAGCCCAGGCGTCCCTGCCGCAGGGGCAGGTGCAGCCGCCCTGGGGGCGTCGAGGCGCTCGTCGGCTTGGCGTTGCGACTGCGAAAGGGTATCGGTCTGCATTTCGTGGCGCCGCAGCGGGCACTTCATGTTAGCAGCGGGGGTCCGGCGGTCTTGTCAAAAGCGCAGGGACATGCCATAAGCGATAACAGAACTCGTTTCCTTGCAGCGCGGAGAACGAATTTGATAGGGTTCCTACCCAGATGAACGCGATTCCACTGGCGATTCTTTTACAGGCTGCGCAATCTCCCGTTGCAGGCGCGCAGTCGGCGGTGGGAACCGCCGCGGAAAACATCGTTCTCAGCCTGCTTTATCAGTTGCTGGTCATCCTCGCGATGACCCGGCTGGTCACCTGGGCGGTAAAGTATCTTGGCCAGACAGACGTCTCTGGCGAAATTCTAGCCGGCCTGTTGCTGGGTCCCAGCTTCCTGCAATCGAGCCTGTTTGGCGCTCGGCTGCAATCCTTCATGCACCAGCTTTTTCCGCCGTCCACGGCTGTGGTGTTCACGGCGCTGTCGCAACTCGGCTTGATTTTCCTGATGTTTCAGATTGGGCTGGAGTTTGAATTCCTGGAGCATCTGGGCAAAGACAAAAAGCCCATTTTTATTATCAGTCTGAGCGGCATCGCGCTACCCTTTCTGATGGGTTATTACACGGCGCCGTGGTTTCATGCGCGCCTGGGCGCGCCTGACGTGTCGCTGTTCGGCTTTCGTCTTTTTTTCGCCGTAGCGATGTCCATCACCGCGATTCCTATCCTCGGCCGCATCTTTATGGAGTTGGGCCTGTCGCATACGCGCACGGCGGCATTGACTATCGGGGCCGCGGCGGTGGATGACGTTTCCGGCTGGATGATTCTGGGCACCATTTCGCTGCTGGTGAAAGGCGCGTTTACGTGGGGTTGGGCGCTGCCGCGGATCATCGGTCTCGCGGCTTATCTGATCGGTGTCTTTTTCATTGTGCGACCGCTGCTCAAGCGCGTGGTGGCGAGGCATCTGGAGCGGTACGGCGGTATGCGCCTAACGCTGGTGCCCTGGGTGCTCCTGATCCTGTTTGGGTCGGCCACCATCACCAGCAATCTGGGCGTGTTCGCCATCGTTGGCGGCTTCGTGATCGGCGTGGCCCTGCACGATGACCGGCGCTTCGTAGAGGAGTGGAAGAAGCGCGTCTCGCCGATTGTCCAGGCGCTGTTCCTGCCGATTTTTTTCGCTTATACCGGCTTGCGCACGGACGTTGGCACGATCCAGGGTTGGGCCGGATTGGGCATGCTGATGCTGGTGCTCGCTGTGGCCTTTGGGAGCAAGTTTGGCGGCGCCTACCTCTCGTCGCTGGCGGTAGGGGAGACTAACCGCAGCGCGCTGACCATTGGCGTGTGCATGAATACGCGCGCTCTGATGGAGCTGATCGTAATCAATATCGGCAAAGACCTGGGATTACTGCCCACCAATATTTTCTCCATGCTGGTGATCATGGCCATCGTAAGCACCTATGTGGCTACGCCTCTGATCCGGGTTTTGATGAAGCGCGAACGCCGTTACGGCCCGCCGCTGGGCGAGCCCGTCCCCGAAGAAGTCACCGTAGGCTGACCAACAGCGTTAGCCGGCGCGCATCGCCGAAACCGCGGCATAGCCATAGGCGTCCAAGTCAAAGGTCCGACCATCGAACAACCAACCGGGAAGCGGTGAAGCGTCACAGGAGGCGTAGCAATGCGAATTCGTTTTGTGAATTACGGAATCATGGCGGCGACCGCGACGGGTTTGCTGTCCTTGTTTCTGGTGTCTTCGCCCGCCGCGCAGCGCGGCGCGGACGCCAGCGTGGCGGCCAAGCCAACGCCCCGAGCGCCTGACGGGCATCCTGACTTGACCGGATTTTATGTGGAAGGCGTTGCCGGTGTTCCCAACTACGGCAAGGCCGCAACCGGCTCGCAGGCCGGCGGCCTGGTGAAGACGGCGGACGGCTCGATCTTCTTCGATTACGCCGGCGCCGAAGGTGGCGCGGGGCACCCCGATGACGCTGAAAACCAACGCCCACTCACCAATCAGGCTCCTTACAAGGCGGAGTATCTCGCCAAGGTGAAGCAGATCGCCGCCACAATGTATGGTGACCACACCACCGCGCTGGATCCCGAGCACGATTGCAAGCCATTGGGCGTTCCCCGCGTCGGCGTGGGACATATGCAGGTGGTGCAGAATCCTCAGTACATCGCCATGCTGTATGAAGACGCGCCGGGCCCCTACTATCGCCTGATTTACACCGATGGCCGCGAACATCCCAAGGATCTGGACACCTCTTATTTCGGCCACTCCATTGGTCACTGGGAGGGCGACACGCTGGTGGTAGACACCGTGGCGCTCAATGACGACACCTGGCTGGGCGGCGGGAAATTCTCCACCATCCACAGCGACAAAGAGCACGTCGTCGAGCACTTCACGCGCAAGGGCGACACGCTCACCTACGAAGCCACCGTGGAAGACCCGGTCATGTTCACGCGGCCGTGGGTGATCACGCCGATGCACACCAAGCTGGCGCCGTCCGACGATTACATCCAGCCGGAGCGCTGTGCCATCAACGACAAGCAGCATTTCATCCAGGAAAGCGCCACCGATCACTACCAATGCAACTTCTGCATCAAGGATGCGGACACCGTTTATGGCCAGGGCGCGTCCGACAGGGACAAGGAATACAAAGCCAACCGCGGCAAGAATCAGAACAACAATGCCGGCGGCGGTGGCGGCGGGGAATAGTTTCGTCGCGATTTTCTTTGAGTCGGGCCCGGTAACTGCACCTTGGTACCGGGCCCGATCCATTTCGGTCCGTCTCCAGCCTCCTTGCTGGCCGATCTCCGAATTCGCAATTACGGGTGTGGACGAAATTTGCGCTATACTCCGCCAGAAACAAGGCGGCGGAAGCGCCGCTTGGGTGGTGTCATGGCCGGGGAATTCAAGAGGAGGCAATCATGAAGGGTTGGCTGGTTGGAGCGCTGTTGTTGTTGAGCCCGTCGCTTTTGTCCGCGCAGCAGGTGGACGTTCCCAAGATTCCGTTTGATCCGTCGCAGGCCGTTGCCGTGCCGGAGATTCCGTTTGACTCTGTGCCGAACTTGCTGAAGTTGCCCAAGGATTTGTATCTGGGCGAGGCTTCCGGCGTAGCCATCAATTCCAAGGGACACATTATTGTGTTCTCGCGCGGAAGCAGCGCCAACGGCCCGGCCTACGGGGCCAGCGCGGCGCAGTTGCTGGAGTTTGACGCGCAGGGCAACTACCTTCGCGAGATCGGCCACAATTTATATGCCTGGTCTTTTGCGCACGACGTGCGCGTGGATAAAAACGACAACATCTGGGCCATGGACAAAGGCTCGGATATGGTGATCAAGTTCAATCCCGCCGGCCAGGTGATCATGGTTTTCGGCCGCAAGCAGGAAGCGTCTGACGACGGTACCGGCCCGCTGAAGCACCCCATGCCGCCGCTGCCTCCGATTGACGGCCAGTTCCGCCAAGTTACGGATGTGGCCTGGGATCCCGCCGGCAACGCTTACATCAGCGACGGCTACATCAACTCGCGCGTAGCCAAAGTGGATAAGGACGGGAACTGGGTGAAGTCGTTCGGCGAATTTGGCACCGGGCCGGGGCAGATGCGCACCGTGCACGGGATCGCCGCCGACGCAAAGGGCAATCTCTACGTGGCCGACCGTGGGAATCGCCGCGTGCAGGTCTTCGACGGTGACGGCAAGCTGCTGCGTGTCATTGCCATCAACGTGCCCGTGCCGCCCGACGCGCACCCGGCGATTGGCAACCAGCCGATGGTTCCTGCGCCCGAGTCCGCCAACCAGACCATGCAGCCCGGTGCGCCGTGGGCTGTGTGTGTCACCCCGCCCCCCAACCAGGTGCTGTACGTCGCCGACGCGTTTCCGGGGCGCATCTACAAGCTCACGCTGGATGGCAAGGTGCTGGGCGTGCTCGGCAAATCAGGCAAACAGCCCAAGCAGTTCGGCTGGATTCACGAGATGGCTTGTCCGTCCGAGAACGTTATCTTTGCGGCCGAGTTGCTCAACTGGCGCGTGCAGAAGCTGATCCTCCACCCCACACCCAACGCATCCAATTAATCGTCGAGCCCGGGTTGTTTGCACGGGCTGAATCCGCTCCGTTCCTTGTTTGATACAAGGACGGGGCGGATATCATTTTTCGGGTGCGTGAGGGCTCCATGAAACGTTTCGTCGTTCGCGCGATTATTTTTGGCTTGCTCCTGATTTTGGCGCTGGCCTCGCCGTCGTTTTGCGCCGATGTTCTGCAGCATCATGCCAACCAATCGCGCGATGGCCTGTATGTAGACCCGCTCATTACGCAAAAGGCCGCCGCGGCCATGCATCTGGACAAGAGCTTCAACGCTTCGCTGCCAGGGCCGGTGTACGCGCAGCCTCTTTACGTCAGCAACGGGCCGGGCGGGAAGCCCGCGCTCGTCGTGGCAACGGAAAAGAACATGGTCCTTGCGCTGGATGCCGCCAGCGGCGGGTTGCTCTGGGCGCGAAGTCTGGGGAATCCTGTCCCTCTGGTCTTGCTGCCCTGCGGAAACATCGATCCACTGGGAATTACGGGCACGCCGGTGATTGACGCCGGCTCGCGCACTATTTACGTAGCTGCGATGACCACCCCCAACGGCGGCGGCACCAAGCAGCACCAGATCTTCGCGCTTTCTCTGGACGATGGCGCAACGCGTCCTGGCTGGCCCGTGAATGTCTCGGGCATGAAGTACGAAAATATCCCGTTCACGCCCGCGACGCAGAACCAGCGCGGCGCGCTGCTTTTGCTCAATGGCACGCTTTATGTACCGTACGGTGGGCACTGGGGCGATTGCGGAAACTATCACGGCTGGGTGATCGCGGTACCGACGGCTGATCCAAAATCCGCTACGGCGTGGGCCACCGAGGCGCGTGGGGGCGGAAGCTGGGCGCCCGGCGGGCTCTCCTCCGATGGCCGTTCCGTTTTCGCCGCGACCGGGAACACCTTTCGCGCCTCCTCATGGATGGGAGGCGACGCTATCGTGCGCCTTTCGTCCGGCGCAAAATTTAGCGGCGACGCCGCTGACTATTTCACTCCCTCGAACTGGAAGCAACTGGACGACGGAGACATAGACTTGGGCGGCTCAGGCCCGGTCTTGCTCGACGTGCCCGGAGCCGCACCGTCGCAACTGGTGCTGGCCCTTGGCAAAAACGGATTGGCCTATCTGCTGGACCGCAACCGCCTGGGAGGCGTGGGGAAGGGAAACGGCACTGACGGCGAGGGCGTGCGCAGCAAACAGGTTGCGCGCAGCTCAATCATTAATGCCGCCGCGGCGTACACCACGAAGTCCGGCAGCTACGTGGTTTTCGAATCCAACGGCGATGGCGTAGGCTGCCCGGGGCGAGCGGGAAACCTTGTGGCGCTGCGTATCGGTGCGGGCGCGCCACCCACCATTGATGTAGCCTGGTGTGCCGATAACAAGGGCCGCGGTTCGCCGATGGTCACCACGACCGGCGGAAAATCCGATGTCGTGGTATGGAGCGTGGGCGCCGAGTCTTCCAATCGCTTGCAGGGCTTCGACGGAGACACCGGCAAAGTAGTATTTGCCGGCGGCGGCAAAGATGACCAGATGAGCTTCGTGCAGCACATGCAGACGCCCATCGCCGCTAACGGCCGTATCTTCGTGGCTGCCGACGATCGTCTCTACGCCTTCTCCTCGCGCTAGGGAGCGAGTCAATAAAGCTGTAAGCGAGACTGCCGGCTTCGACGCCTGGCTTCCAATCGTGTTGCCGTGAACTACTTCGCCTATCCCACCGCCGCGGAGCGCTATAACCAAGGCCGGCCGGTTTTTCATCCGCTCGCCGTTGAGAAAATCCGCGCGATCTGCTGCCCGCACGGCCGCGTTGGCCGGGCGCTCGACGTCGGTTGCGGCACGGGACGCTCCACCGTGGCGCTGTCGGAAATTGCCGCTGAAGTCGTGGGTCTGGATAGCTCCCGAGAGATGCTGGCGCTGGTCAAGACTCGGGAGCGAATCCATTACACCGAAGCACGCGCCGAACGGATGCCCTTCGCCGATGCTGCCTTCGGTCTCGTGAATGTGGCCTGTGCGTTTCATTGGTTTACTCGCCGAGAATTTCTGCTGGAGGCGCGGCGGGTGCTCCGTCCCGGCGGCTGGCTGGTGATTTATAATCACGGGATCGTCGGCAAAATGAACGGGAACGACGCCTACGAGCGCTGGAACAAGGTGCAGTATTTAGGCCGCTACCCGATACCGCCTCGTAACGACCAGCCCTTCACCGCCTCCGACGCTGTGGCCTGCGGATTTGTGTCGTCCCGCGATGAGAAATTTACTCACGAACTGGAATTCACACCCACGCAACTGGTGAGCTATCTGCTCACACAAAGCAACATAATCGCAGCCGTGGAGGCGGGCTCCGAAGACCTGCCCGCCGTCGCGCGCTGGCTTATGGACTGCGTCCGGCCGATGTTTACAGGTGCCACGGCGAAATTCCCCTTTTCCTGCGAGATGCGTTTTCTGCGGCGGAAGTGAACCCTTTCGTTGTTGCCTAGGAGCCACCCGGTATGGTGTATAGTTGCGCGCAACAGGGCCCGGGCCAAAAAACGTGAAGCCAGTGGAGGAAATAGTTCATGCGACCATCGTGTTTAGGAATCGCTACCGTTGCGTGCGTCATTACGTTCGCTTCGATGGGAGTGTTATCCCGACCCCCCGCGGCACGCCCTGCGGCAGGCCCGTACAAGATTCTGAAAACCGCGCGCGTAGGCGGCGAAGGCGGCTTTGACTATATTTTTGCCGACGTGCCCGCTCGTCGCTTGTATATCCCACGCAACGGCCCGATGGGACAGGTGATGGTTTTCAATCTGGACACGCTCGAACCGGCCGGCTCGGTTGCCAACGTCAGCTCCGGCGGCACCACCGTGGATCCTAAATCGCACCACGGTTTCTCCACCACCAAGCCGATGACTATGTGGGATGCGAACACCTTACAGGTGATCAAGACGATTGACGTGGACGGCCGCCCCGACGGCATCATCTTCGATCCCTTCAACGAGCGCGTGTGGGTGCTCAGCCACATGCCGCCCTATGCCACGGTGATTGACGGCAAGGACGGTACGGTGGTCGGCACGCTCGATCTGGGCGGTGCGCCGGAGCAGGCTGTGAGCGACGGCAAGGGCACCGTCTACGTGAACATCTCCGACAAAGCCACCATCGCGGTCGTAGACGCCAAAACGATGACTGTGACCACGCACTACGACATGAGCTCCAAGGGCATGGGCGGCAGCGGGCTGGCCTTCGATGCCAAGAATCACATCCTCTTCGCGTATTACCGCATGCCCTCGCCCACTGTGGTGATCCTGAACGCAGATAACGGCAACATCATCACGACGCTGCCTACCGGGGTCGGTGTGGATACCGTCGCGTTCAATCCCGCCACCATGGAAGCGATCAGCACCGAAAACGCCGGCTCCATCACCTTCATCAAGGAAAGCAGTCCGACAAGCTTCGCCGTGGAACAGGTGCTGCAAACCATTCCCGGCGCCAAGACCGTTGCTCTTGACACCAAGACAAATCACCTTCTGACGATGACTGCGGAGTTTGAGCCGGCCGCACCTAATGCGCCGCCGGGTCCGGCAGGACGGCCGGCGCGGGGCCCCATGGTTCCCGGCTCGTTTTCCATTCTGATGGTTGGAAGGGAATAAGCAGCGCAGAAGGCAAGCCGAATGCCGTTGTTGTCCCCCTGCCGGCACGCTAAAGTGCAGGGATGAAAATAGTCGGGCGAGCCCTGATCGAAGTGGGCTTCATCATTCTGCTGTTCTACTCGAACCTCTTGATGGGCGAGTTTGAAGGCTCCGGCCTGGGTCGGATCAACGGCTTGCGTTGGGCCGCCGGCGACATTTTCACGAGAGCCAATTTCGAGATTGCCGTGGTCGCGGCATTGATTGGCTACGTTCTGGTGGAGCTTCTTCGCAAAAGACTCCAGTGACCGGTTCATTTACCATTTACGGCCGTTAGGTTTTTTCGCCGCTTCGCACCGCTGCCTTGACACCCTCTCGCGCTAACCAGTAGACTCAAAATCCATTTACAGAGAGGGAAGAACACACGGATGCTGCTGCAGCGCGATTTTGTCGGTTACATGGCTGGAGAAGTCACCAAGCGCCTCATTGAAAGCAAAATGATTGAAACTCCCGCCCCCGCCGCCCTCACCGAGCAGATACGGCTGAAGATGACCGAGGAACTGAGCGTCGAAGATCGCATCAATGAAGAGGTTCGCGAGATCCTCAACCAGCACGCCGAGGAGATGCGCCGCACCGGCGTTTCCTATCAGGAAATGTACAAGAAGGTTAAGGGCGAACTGGCGCGGCAGAGAAAGTTGGTTCTGCGTTGAGCGCGGCCGGCGCTATGGGAGAGAACCGCGAATGCGATTGAGCCGCGAGAAAACCGTGCGCCTGTCGCACATGGTCACCGACGTGCTCGTTGCCAGCGACCAGGTGGAATTCGTCGAAGACCGTTCCACCATCCGCCAGGGCGTAGTGGACATCATTACCAGCCTCCTGAAGGAAGAGGAAGCTGTGGACGCTACGGTGCGCGCGAAAATCGCCTCCCAGAAAAAGGAAATTATCGAAGGCAGCGAAGAGTGGGAAGTGCTTTACCGCAAATATTACGCCGAAGAACTCCGCCGCATGGGCATCGCCCACCAGCCCAGCACCTAAATTTTCCCGCAGTACTGCTTTTCCTCAGGTCTTGGCAAGCATAGCTGACCAATTGCAATAGAAACGGGGCGCAATAGAAAGAGGGCGTCCCGCTATTCGGAACGCCCTCAAACGGTAACTTCGCGCAACTTTATTGCTGTTGCTTTATTGCTGTTGCGGCGCCGGAGCCGCCGGCGGAGTCGTGGAAGTCGGAGCGGGCGCGGGAACGTTTGAAGACGGAGCCGACGACGGGTCCGAAGACGACGGGTCGGACGAGGAATCGTCAGTGCGCTTGTGCAGTGTCGGCCGGTCAGGATCATCTGACGGATCGCTGCTGGTCGAAGTGCTGGAGCCGCCTGAACCGCTGCTGGCCGTGGGGCGTTGCGGATCGGTGCGCGTACGCAGCGTGGGCCGGTCCTTGTCGCCCTTGCCCGCCTGCAGCTTATTGCGATTGGTGATGCCCTGCAGCCGCGCCTTTACCACATCGAACTCCGAAGTGGTCACGATGTACTGGTCGCGAGCGGGCAACACTTCGCCGATCTCCTTCTGAATGGCCGCGACACGCTCGGGAGTCGGCGGGTGCGTCGAGAAGAGCTTGGGTATCGTTCCGGGCTGCTTCTTCTCTTCGGCTTCGATCTTCTCGAAGAAAGTTACGAACGCGTTGGGGTCGTAGCCCGCTTTGTACATGTACTGCAGGCCGAGGTAATCGGCTTCGCGCTCATGGTCGCGGGAAAATTGCAGGAACGACAGAGGAATCGCGAAATTCAGTCCCTGATACAGCCCGTATCCCGCCCAGCCGCCCGGACCAAGCATGATCAGCGGAATGCTGGCCAGGTTCACCAGTTCACCCTTGGTGGCGTCCTTGGTGCCGTGACGCGCGGCTACGTGCGCGATCTCATGAGCCATCACGCCGGCCAGTTCGGCCTCGGAGTCGGCGCGCAGGATCAGTCCGCTGTTGACGTAGAAAAATCCGCCTGGCAGCGCCATGGCGTTCACGACGTCGGTATCAATCACCTTGATCGTGAAGGGCACCTTGGCGTCGGAGTTGCGCACCAGGTTCTGGCCCACGCGGTTGACGTACTCGGTGACCACCGGGTCGTCCACCATTTTCGCCGAGCGTTCCACTTCCTGCGCCAGGCTCTTGCCCAGCGCAATCTCGCGCTCGAGCGAATAGAAGTTCACCCCGTTGCCGACTTTGCGGTTGCCGATGGCGTCCACGTCGTCTTCGGAACCCGGCTTGACGTTCGGATCGTCCTTTTGCGGAACGGGCGCCGTCGAAATCGGCGGGTTGCCTGGCTGCGACGAAGAACTGCTCGATGTCGAACTAGTCGGCGCGGAAGTGCCTGGCGTGCTGGAAGGAGCGCTGGACGGCGGCGGCGCAGGTTGCGACGGCGCCTGTGCAGACGGAGTTGAGGCTGGATCAGGAGGTGGCGGCGCGGGCTGACTGGGCGCCTGCGCGAATGCCCATCCGGGGATCATCATCGCCGCGGCCAAGGTGAACGCGATAACTTGTTTGTCGATGGACGAGCCTCTCGGACTATTCGCTCGGAATCGCTTGGCAGGCTGGATCATGGCAGGCATCCCTCCGCTTACGTGCTAAAAAGGTTTGAAACCAGAGTATACACCCGGTCGCGAAACAACATGCTGGCTTTGATGACGCAAGTGTCTTGGGGGTTTTCCCGCGATCCCTGACCATTTCGAGGGTAACGTGTCACCATATAGGGCAACGTGTCCGGGAGTTACATTGACACCCCTGCCGCGATGCATCTAGATTGAAACAGAGCCATGCCGCAACGAAAAATCCAGGTCGGCCAGCTGTGGACGAAAGTAGACAGTAATGACGTGTTTCTGGTCACGCGCCTCTATACCGAGGCTTTGGCCACCATCGCCGTGCTCCGGCGTACCGGTGCGGAGCAGGAGGGCATGATCAAGGTGAAGATCCAGCGCACCAGCGCCGGGCAGTCGCTACCGGGGTTCTCGATGGCCCACGAAACTGAATAGCGTGAATAGCGGGCGCGGCAAGCGCCTTTAGAATGGGCGCGGTAAGCGCCCTTAGCACGAGCGCGGCGAGCGGCCTCCGAAAAGACTCGAATCATTAAACCGAGCGCACCGGCAAGTCCACCACGTCCTCGACCTGCATGACTTCCTTGCACAGAAAGGGCTCCGCAAACTCCACTCCAACCATCTCGCCGTAATGGCGCGCAGTAAGATCCACTTGCTGGGCCAGGCGATCCAGAGGTATGTAGACCTTCGAGCGCCGCTCGCTGGGCTTGGGACGGAACTGCGACCCGTAGGCCAGAATTGCGCGGTGTCGCCGCGAAAATTCACGGGTGATGTCCACCACAAACGTGGGCCGTACCGTGCGGTCGTACGTCGTGGCGTAGAGAATCTTGAACGGCCGGAAGGCCTCGCCCTGCATCTCCAGCCGCTTCAAGCCCGCGAGAAAACATGCCTCATAGCCGAGTTTGGCCGCGGTGTAATGGTCCGGATGCCTGCCTTCCCAATAGGGGAGGATCACCGTGTGCGGGCGAAGTGCGCGAATGCGCTGCGCCAGAGCCATCTTGTAATCCATGCGCAGTTCCAGGCGCGCGTCCGGCAGTCCCAGATTTTCGCGGTGGGCCGCTCCCAGAATGCGCGCCGCCGCGGCGGCCTCACGACGGCGAATTTCCATCGAGCCGCGCGTGCCCATTTCGCCTTCGGTCAGGTCCAGGATGCCCACGCGGCGTCCTCGGCGCGCCATCTTGATCAACGTGCCTCCGCAGGTAAGCTCCACGTCGTCGGGGTGCGCGGCAATGGCTAACAGGTCGAGTTTCATCGTACCTCCAGAGGTGAGTGAGCGGCCCCGATTCTAGGCGCCACGCGCGCCGCGCGTCAAAGCACAGTCACGTTAGGTCGCCTGTCCGTTCTGTTAAAAGCCATTTCGCCACGCCCTTCTGCGTTTTACTATGTTCACCTCGAAAGTCGGCCAAGGCTCGAAAGTTGGCAAGGGCCCGAACGCTGGAAAGAGAAGGGAACGGTTCATTGACTGCACGCCCGCTGGAAGGACAAGTTGCCCTGGTGACCGGCGCGGGACGCCGCCTGGGCCGCGCCGTGGCGCTGGGCCTGGCCGGAGAAGGCGCGCGCATCGTGGTGCACTACAGGCACTCGGAATCGGAGGCTCGCGAAGTCGCGGCCGAAATCGTGCGCAACGGCGGGGAAGCGATCTGCCTGCAGGCGGAACTGGCGCACAACGACGAAATTGATCGCCTGTTCACTGCCGCCGAGCAGCATTTTCATCGCCTCGACATTCTCATCAACAATGCCGGCGTGTTTCAGTCCACTCCCCTGGCCGACACTACCGAAACGCAATGGGACACCGTGCTGAACTCCAACATAAAGGCGCAATTTTTCTGCGCGCAGCGCGCCGCATCGTTGCTGCGGCAGAGCGGCCGCGGCCGGATCGTCAATTTCGCATCCCTCGGCGGGCTGCTTTCCTGGCCGAAGTACATCGCTTACAACGTCTCGAAGGCCGGTGTGATCATGCTGACGCATACTCTGGCGCGAGCGCTGGGCCCGGAAATTACCGTGAACGCCATCGCTCCCGGCACGATTTCGTTTCCTGAGGACGCCCCGTCGCTGGCTGAAACTTACATCCGCGCCGCGCCGCTGAAACGCACGGGCACTCCCCAGGACATCGTGGATGCTGTGCTATACCTGGTCAAAGCCGCGTTCGTCACCGGTCATGTGTTGGTAGTGGATGGCGGCCGCTCGATTCCGTCATGAGTGTTGGCCGGTTGCGACGCCCACGCAGTCTCGGAGGTAACGATTTTCGGAGGTAGAAACAATGGCCGATAACCCGGCTGCCAGGCTCGTCGCGAATCGCCCCCTGCGGGTTCTGGGCGTTTGTGGAAGCACCCGCGCACACTCTCGTTCGGCCATTGCCGTGAAATTGTGTCTGGATAGCGTCGCCGAGCGCGGTGGCGAGGGACGCATTCTCGACCTGCGCGTCACGGAACTGCCGCTGTATCGCCCCGATCACGAAGTGACCTCCGATCACTACACCAAAGCCAGTGCCGACATGGATTGGGCCGACGCCTTCATCCTGGCCACGCCCGACTATCACGGCTCGATGTCCGGCGTGATGAAAAATTTTCTGGACTATTACTGGTCAGAGTTTGCGGGAAAACTTTTCGGCTACGTCTGCTCCTCGCACGAAAAGGGGCTCACGGTGATGGATCACATGCGCACGGTGGTGCGCCAGTGCTACGGCTGGAGCCTGCCGTATGGCGTGTCACTCAATAGCAACACGGATTTTGACTCCGACGACCGCCTTACAAATGCCAGCGTGGCGCGACGTCTGAAGATGATGGCCCACGATCTGGTGGTTTACGGCGTGCCGATCCGTGGCCAGTTTCTCGCGGATCGGCACGCCGTAAACCACCAGATCGTGGGCCATCATCTTC
>Ga0206862_1008_pt2 | contig 17078 bp, 8 predicted proteins | sample Alteio_BWOrgCont_43_FD_152625 | JGI IMG/M metagenome (GOLD analysis project Ga0206862, IMG submission 152625) | Enriched cells from forest soil in Barre Woods Harvard Forest LTER site, Petersham, Massachusetts, United States -... | ecosystem: Environmental > Terrestrial > Soil > Temperate forest > O... | reverse complement strand
TGTAGCCCCGTATTTTGCCAGGGCGACAGTTCCGGCATCCGTTTTTGGAGCGCGAGCAGCGTTTCCCAGGTCTTGTCCGTGCTGCCATCGTCCACGACGACAATTTCATGCGGAACGCCGCGCAACGACAGTTCAACGTGCAAATGCTCGACGGTGGAGGCGATGCATCCCTCCTCATCGCTTGCGGGGATGACGACGGAAAGCAGGCGGAGCTTTCCCGCAGGCGGAGCAGGTGGTGAATTCGAGGGTGCCATGTCCGCGAATAAATTAGCTGTCCCCAACCCGCGTTACAACGCTGTTTCAGCCACTTACGGAAGTTGCCGCCGCCAAACAAGTTGCCGCCGGGTTTGCAGCGTGAGTTTAAAATTTTCCGAGATGCGCAAGCCCTCCACCCAAAAAATTTCGCCGGCCCCGTTTGCAGCCACAATCAATTCATGCCGCCGGTTGCGGGGGATTTTTGCGTTCACAAACAGGTCCTGGAGTTTGGCCGGAGATTTGAGGCCGATCGGCTGAAAGCGGTCTCCCTGGCGCCAATGGCGCAGGGTGATTTCCTCGCCAACCTTATCGGCGTCAAAAACTTCCGATTTTGGCCGCGCAGATAATGAGCGGCGAAAACCGATGCCTCGGGAGGACTTGCGGATCTGCCACTTAAACCGGTTACCGTTGAAATCCACCTCCCCTTCCCGGCCTTTAAACCTGATCGGTAATTCGTTCGCGCAGAATTTGTTTCCACGCTCCTCCCGCATTTTGATTTTGCCGAGGGCGTCCCGGGCCACGGAAATCGTTGAACTGATGCTGACGAACCGGCCGGGAAACTGCCGAAGCGATTCAATCAGGTCAAAATCCGCGCTGATCCCCGCCTCGACCAATCGCATTTGGAGATGACGGCGTTGGATGGCCATGGGCAATTTCTCGAACTTGACCTCCGTAAACTGCGCCACGCTGCCGACAAACTCGGATTCGGCGCCAACAATCTCCATCAGGCGCAAAATGGTTTTTGTCAATGCGGGCTGGTAATCTTTGCGCAACGACGGCAACAGTTCGTTTCGGATGCGGTTGCGCAAAAAATCGGGCGACGCATTGGTGGCATCTTCGCGGAAGCGGATCTTGTTTTCCCTGGCGAATAAACGCAAATCGGCTTTGGTCGAGCCGAGCAGCGGCCTCACCAGTTCAATGGTCCTGTCCGCCGGCGATGGCGACCGCCACTTCATTCCCCCAAGGCCTTCGCTGCCTGAACCGCGCAACAACCGCAAAAAAAAGAGTTCCACCTGATCATCCGCATGGTGTGCCAGTGCGATCACATTGAGCTTTTGCTTTCGCGCCGTGCGCGCAAGAAATTCATGGCGCAATTTCCGGGCAGCCATCTCGATGGATAATTTGGATTTGGCTGCGAACGTCTTCACATCGGCCCGTTCGACGATGACCCGCAATTTCATCCTTGCCGCCGTTTGGCGGACCAGCTTTTCGTCCAAGTCACTGGCGCGACCGCGCAATTGATGGTTGAAATGCGCGACGATGATCTTCCCTTTCCGGCGCCTTGAAATGCCGGCCAGCATATGCAGCAAAACCATTGAGTCCATTCCACCGGAAACAGCGACGAGAATTTTCCCGCCGGGTTTGAGCAGGCGGCGACTTTGGATCAAAGTCTCGATATGGTGGAGCAAACCGGTCACAGGCGGATGTTAATTTATTATCCGGAGGGGGCAACGGCGGAATTAGGTGTAAAAAAGGTTCGCTTTTGTTTCGGGGCAACATTCCAATTTCCATAATTTGTGGTTAAGGAGTTTTCGCCTTTGCCCAATTTATGCGAGTGCATTGCGTTTAAGTAAACGCAATTTCGCGCAATTTCGCGCAACAAGATTTGGCTGGTTTCGCAGGAGATGTATGAAAAACCACGCGAAAGCGCGCAATCGTGCGCACGCCTGGAACGGAACAAGGGCTCGAAAAGGGCATCAGGATTTTCCTGCCCCGGCTCCCGTCCAAATATGTCTGCACCTTTCGCATGTTGGCATTATAGCATGGAAAAAAAGGGTGTAATGTTGCCCAGAAACAAAAAATGCATTTAGTTCATTGGGCCAAGTGACGAATGGCTGCAAGTATTTCTCCAACGGCACGCCCGTTCCCGGCCACCAGTTTGATTACGCATTCGATACAATCGGAAATCGAACGCAGACAAAGGCCGGCGGTGACACGAATGGCGCGAATTTGAGAGTAGCGAATTATTATGCCAACAACTTAAACCAGCTTACGAATCGGGACATTCCGGCGTATGTGGATGTGATGGGGGCAAGCCTTTTGACCAATAGCGTTACGGTTAATGGGAATACGGCGTATCGGAACCAGGAGTATTATCGTCAGCAGATACCGGCTAATAACGGTTCATCGGCTTTATGGACGAATATTATTGTTTCAGGTGGCCAGAGCGTAACTGGCAATGTGTATGTCGCAGCGCAGCCGGAAACGTTCATGTATGATGCGGATGGGAATCTGACGAATGACGGGCGTTGGGCTTATACGTGGGATGGTGAGAACCGATTGACCAAGATGGTGGTCAACACCAATGTTGGACCTCAATACACTCTTGCGTTTGCGTATGATCCGAAGGGAAGACGTATTCAGAAGGTTGTGATCACGAACGGAGTGACAATTTACACGGATAATTTCCTCTACGATAGTTGGAACCTGATTTCCACTCTTAATTCTTCACTCTCACTTCTTAATTCTTATGTGTGGGGCAATGATTTGAGCGGTTCACTTCAAAAAGCTGGTGGAGTTGGTGGGTTGTTGGAAGTGAGTTATCAGGGTTTTGCAATGACGAATTGTTTCCCAGCTTATGATGGGAATGGGAATGTTACGGCCTTGGTTAACGCTGCGGATGGAACGTTGGCGGCCAATTTTGATTATGGCCCGTTCGGAGAGCCGATTCGTATGACGGGAGCAATGGCTAAGAACGATCCATTCCGGTTCTCGACTAAATACGATGATGACGAAGATGATTTACTATATTATGGGTATCGGTATTATAAACCGTCAACGGGAGCGTGGTTGAGCAGAGATCCATTAGGCGAAGCTGGTTTCAATTTGCTACGCACTCCCAAGAAATATAGTGTAAATCAATGTCAATCTTGCAAGAAAGGAACCTCCATGAAAGTTAATGTTGCCGGAGGAAATATTTATAACTTTGTTAATGACGATCCATTAACCGAATATGATACCCTAGGAACAACTCCAGGCATGGCTATTGGATATTTGATTGACGCAATAATGAATGGTTTGGAAAAAACTGTAAAGACAGGTGGCCCTATAGCACTATGTCGTTGCGCGGGGTGCCTTGCAGCTATTGATGAACAACTAGGAGCGTGCGCCGTTTACACAAGTGGTGACGATTGGGTAGAGTGCATATGTAGTGCACTTAAAAATTCAAAGGCTACAAAAGGCTTATGTGTCACTTGTGCGTTTGGCGGAAATCCCATAAATTGGGTGCGAAATTACATTGGTTGTGATTCAATTGGAGATTGACCTCGTGCTGGTTTATGATTGAAAAACCAAAATGCCCTTGCTGTTTTAGCCGCGATGTAAAATTACTAAAAACGCCACAGAACATAATCTTAACATGCTTCGCCTTAACAGTCGCATTTTTTGGTGCAGATATTATATCGATTTGGTGGCAGTGCACTTTATGTGCTAACAAGTTTAAGGCAACGTCATGGCAAAAAAGCAATAAGTAGGCAACCAATGGCATGACAAAGAGTCACCCATTTAAAAGTCAACACTAGAGCAGGTTGGCTTACCAAGCCCGCCACGAGTCAGGTGTCTAATCTAAAATGTTTGCTTCGCAAAGTGTGGTCTTTGAGTTCAAGGCCTTGCCTGAGGCAGGTGCTTCGTCTCCCGGTATTCATCCGAACGCTTCAACACAAGGGCCACCCACATCCAGTCCTGTCCAGGTCAACCCCGGAAAATGCTCTTGGGCTTTTTCACCAGCAATTTTCCGGCTCAACCGAGTAAGAAACGTAAGCGTCACGCCAAGCACCTATTGACAGAGCAACGGCGAGGGTCGTAAGTGTGAGAGATAATATGCTACGACGTTTATGATGCGAGCCGTTGGAGCGGCCGTTGCACTTTGGCCCAGGCTTGTGGCGTGATTTCAGGGATTTGCCAGTTGGTCATGTTGGGCAGGCGGGTGAGCACCTCGCGAAGGTAAGCAAATGGGTCCAGCCCGCGTCGGCGGCAGTTCTCAATGACGGTATAAATGATCGCGCTACGTTGGCCGGCATCGGCATCGCCAATGAAGAGCCAGTTTTTCTTGCCGATGGCCGTGGGGCGAATGGCATTTTCAACGAGGTTGTTGTCCAACTCTACGCGGCCATCATCCAGATACACTTCCAGCGTCGGCCATTGGCCCAGAGCATAATCGATGGCTCCGCCCAGCAAACTCTGTGGCAAATATCGTCCGCTGCTCTTGAGTCGAACCAACACGTGTTGGATGCGTTCAACAATGGGGCGGCTTTGAGAGGCGCGCAAGGCTTGGCGCAGTCGAGGACCGGCGCGGTGGTCGCGCAAGTTTGCCTCGATTCGGTAGAGATGCTGGATTTGCCGCACGAGCCAACCGGATGTTCGGGGTGATTGTTCCAGCGCCTCGTAAAATTTTCTTCGCACGTGCGCCCAACAACCCGCCAGTTCAATGGCGTTGCCTCGTCCATTGGCAAAGGCGCGATACGCGGCATAACCATCGCATTGAACGATGCCGGAAAAATGGGCGGGAACGATGTTGTCCAAGCACGCGGCAGCGCGGCTGGTTTGCCAATGGTAAAACACGTCGCCGCCGGGACGGTTGCCCGTCCAGAGATAACCTTGTTTGGTCTTGCCGTGGCCCGGTTCCAGATAATCAATCGGGGTTTCATCCACTTGAACATAACCGCCGGCCATCACTCCGGTGCGGATATGTTCGTAAATGGGCTTGAGCCAGTCGGCGGCTAACCCCACCCAACGCGCCAACGTTTGCCGGGGCAGATGAACCCGGTGACGTTGCGCGAAAATTTGTTCCTGCCGATACAACGGCAAGTGGTCACAGTATTTTCCAACCAAAATCTGCGCCAGGAGTCCCGGAGCGGGCAGGCTCCGATCCAGCAACCGTTCGGGCAGCGGCGCAATCAGCGGCGCGTGATCCAAATTTATACGGTGAACATATTTTCTGCGAATGGTTCGGCGGCGCAGAAAACGCGCCGGTTCATAATCCAATTGCTCGCTGACTTCCTGCCCGATGCAGCGCCAGGCTTCCGGCTTTTGTTTAACCAATGGTGGATCAATCACTTCTTCCACCACCGGCAGGTTCTCTGGCAATCGCAGGGTGCGTTGCCGGCATGAACGTCTGGAAGAACCAACCTCCGGGAGCGGAACTTCTTGTGCCGTGATGTCTGGACTCTCTGAGAGTTGCAAGAGCAGTTCCAGTTGCGCCCGATCCAGTCGCTCGCTGCTCGAACCGAACATGCGCCGGATCAGCCTGTCTAGCTTCTGACGCAGCAGTTCATTCTCCCGACGACTCTGCCTCAATGCCTCCTGGCATTCTTCCAACTGGCGGGCGAGTTCTGGTTCGCGCAACGTCATCGGTTGTATTCTCTGACGCGCTCACGCCAAAAAAGTTTCAAACTTTTATCTGAAATTTTTCAATCCTTCCGCTCATACCACGGCCGCAGTTTCGCTCCGCGCAAATCCACTCCATCGGTCAGCATCGCCAATGCTTGCGGCGTCAACTTTAACTTGCTCGTCCCTGGCTCCACGTTCCTGGGCCAGGAAAATGTCCCGCGCTCCAGTCGCTTGGTCAACACCCATAACCCCGTGCCGTCCCAACACAAAATCTTGATCCGCGTGTGCCGCCGATTGCTGAACACGAAGAGCGCGCCCTCTCGCGGCTCCTCACCCAGCCGTTCGGTCACAACGGCGTGCAGACCATTGAATCCCTTGCGCATGTCGCACGCCTCCACTGCTACGAACACCTTCAAGCTGCCGGAAAAGCTCAACATGGCCTTTGCAGCGCCCGCAACAACACCGCCGCCAGTTCGGCTTGCTTGGCATCGGTGATTTGCACCTTCGCCCCGCCCGGCAGCTCCAACACCAGCGCCAGTGGATTTTTATCACCGCTGCTTTGCCCCTCTTCCACCACCGCCTCCAACCAGCGCAATTGCTTGGGCCGTTTCACCGCCGGATCCGCGCCACGTTGCCGCCGCCGTTTTTGCGCCCAAGTGGCAAACGTCTGGTACTTGATCCCCACCACCTCCGCAAACTTCTGCCCGGTCAATCCACTGCGTTCAAACTCATCCAGCAACTGTTCCCGTCGCGCCGCTGGCGTCTTCACACGCCCAAGCACATCCGTTTTTAAAATCGTTTCATCGGCAGAGGTCGTATTCATCGTAGCTGCTACAGACCGTCGGACTTAATTTGAATGAGGAGAGAATTTCCAAGTCAAACATCGCATGAGCACTCGTTTGATTAACGTTGACCGGAACACTCCCATGTTGTTGCCTCCCGACCTTCGCGACTGGGTTGAAGATGACGATCTAGTGCATTTTATTGTGGACGCTTCGCTTCAGGTGTCTGCTGAAAGCGCCAGCGTAAACCATCGTGGTTGCGGGTCGGCGCAGTATCCGCCTTCGATGATGCTGGCGCTTTTGCTGTATTGCTACAGCCAGGGAATTTACAGTTCACGAAAGATTGAACGGGCCACTTATTCCAATGTGTCGGTGCGCTATCTGACGGCCAATCATCACCCCGACCATGACACGATTGCCACCTTTAGAACGAAGAACAAGGAGTTTATCAAACAAGCGTTCGTGACAACCGTCCAGATCGCGCAGGAACTTGGCTTCACCAAGCTAGGAGTCATGGCCATTGACGGCACTTCGCTGCGGGCTGATGCCAGCAAGAAGGCCACGAAAAGTTTTGGAGAACTTCGACGGCAGATCGAAGACATCTGTGCCGATGCGCTGGATGAAGCCGAGGTGGCTGACACGGCCGTGGAACAACAGGAATGCAGGCCGCGGCCAACGAAAATCAAAATTGAGGCGGCGCTCGAAAAAATAAAGACCGCCCATGCCGCCGATAAGGCGCAACGTGCTGAATTGACGAGGCAAGTAAAAGATAGCGGTGTGGGCACCCCGCCGCTGCCGACCGCCCAGGAAGTGCCTGAGGCCAAGTTGGTCAACCTGACGGATGTGGATTGCCACGCGATGTGGATGAAAGAGGGCTATTCTGCTCCTGGTTACAATGCTCAACTGGCCGTGGATACAAAGACCTTGTTAATCACCGCCGCCACCATCGCGGATAGCTGCGTGGATTCACACCAACTGCTGATAGTTGCCAAGGAAAGTCAGAAGAATTGTCGCGGAGCGGTGCATACCGTTGTCGCTGACTCCGGGTATGACAACAACCATCAAATCCATGAACTGGAGGTCAAACATGGAATTCATGCAGTGGTCGCGGTTCAGGATCCGCATCGAATCTCCACAAAATATAAGCAAAGCCGGCAACGACAACGAACGCGGGCGCTCAAGCTCAAGCGAATCGAAGAACTGGGAACACCGCGAGGCCGGGAGTTGATCGCCACACGCAGTTGTTCAGTGGAGCCTGTGTTCGGCACCATCAAGCAAGCCATGGGTTTCAGAAGGTTTCTCCAGAGAGGGACAGCGGCGGTTGCGAACGAATGGACCTTGGTGAGTGCCGCCTTCAATCTAAAAAGGTTGTTGCAACTTCTGGCACCAGCGTGAAAAGGCCCCCGGCAAGTGATTTTGCGGAGTAAGGCACAACGGTAGCGCAGAAATTCCACATCCCAAGCCGCCTTTTTCTTCATTCCATTCAATCTGCGCGAACATCAAAGTATATTTTATATCGAAAATCCAGCCTAAGTCCGACAGTCTGGCTAGGCTACGACACTTATGACTTCAGGGAATAGAGGTGCTTGGCGTGACGCTTACTCTATTGTTGCACGAAAACCCGGTAGAACTGTTGTGTGCCGCTGACGGGAACGGTGAGGGTCACGGGCGAATTGGTGGCTATGGTGAGCGGAGTCACATTGGTCCAATTGGTTTGGGTCAGATCGCCAATGGACTGGAGGCAATAACCAAAGTTGACGGGCACGTTCCAGACCATTGTCAGCACATTTCCTGTTTGTAAATTTTGTTGGGAAACAACATTATTCGAGACGGAGATGCTTTGCGCGGTGGGTTGCGCGATCAGGGCATTGTAAATGACGAGGGCAAAATCCTGTTCGGGCAGTGCGCCACCGTTGGTGATGGCATCGGTATTGATCTGTTGAGCGGTGATGGTGACGGTGAAATTGGTCGCCTGCCCGGCGGGCAGGAACACATTCTGCGCGTTATTGGTGGTATCAGCCGAGCCTCCAGTCGTGGAGTAGGCACCTTTGAAAATGTTGCCTTTGAACAGATTCGTTCCCGCGACCACGGTGAGTTCCAGACTATTGACGATGGCTTTTTTTGCCGTGGTGCTGCCGGGCGCATCCGTCCAGGCCAGGGTCGCGCGAAACGGTTTGGTGGGATCGGCGATGGTCCCCGAATAAGTCCGGGTTTGACCGGCGGCAGTGAAAATTTCAACGGGCAATTGGTCGCGCAGAATACGGTACGCCCCGTCAAACGCGGTGCCGAGGTCAATTTCTCCCATGCCCTGATTGGGCGACCAGAGGTTGTCATTGGCATTGAGGCCGTTGAGATAGCGCGTTGAATTCATGAGATAAGCCTTGGTCATCGCCGGGCTGGGCGGCGAGCAGCCTTGATTGATGAAATATTGCCGCAGCAGCGCGCACGCGCCGGTGACCGCCGGGGTGGAATGGCTGGTGCCGGTGGAAACGGTGTAAAATTGCTGGCCCAGCGGAAAAAAGTTGTCCGGACTGCCTTCTGAACCGCCCCCTGGAAGCGCGCAGACGCCACTGGCATTGAAACAGGAGATTGCCGAGCCATCGCCAAAGGGCGACGGCGGTGGTGACGTTTGTGCGACTCCGCCGGTAATATGGCTGCCCGGCGCGACGAAATCGGGTTTCATACGGCCATCCTGGCACGGTCCCCGGCTCGAGAATGAAGTAATGCTGTTCGCATTGTCTGAATTGGTATCGGAATCATTTGGACATGCGCCGCTGTCGCCCGCGGCATCCACACCCCCATTGGTGATCGAGAGGGAGCGCACGTTTTCCGCCGCGCCCACGGTGATGACATTTTTGGCCGAGCCGGGCGAATTGATGCTTTTTTTATTGGGACCGGCGTTGCCGGCGGCAAAGACGACGATCATTTGCCGGTCCAGCCCGGCGGCGCCCACGTCCCGCACCAACGCATCGTAGGTCTGGGCGTCCGAATCGTAACCGCCACTAATATTCGCGCCCCAACTGTTATTGCTGATGCGCGCGCCATTGGTATAAGCGGCCGTCAGAAGATTCGTGAAATTGGGACTGGTAAAATCGCTCGGGTCAAACACAACAGACGAGCCGACTTTCACGAACGGACAAACTCCCAGTCCATAGTAATACCCGGCTGAATCCGCATGGGGAAAGCCGTTGGAATAATTATCGTAACCGGCGACGATGTGCGTGTTCAAATTGCCATGGCCATCACAACCTTCCAACGTATGGCCCGGATTGGCGCGGCCCTGGGGGATGTTGTAAACAACACGAGAGGGCAATGAGGTATTACCCAGGGTATAAAGCCCGAAATGCCCGGGGGTTTGCGTGCCGTTATCAATGCCGCTGTCAGTGATGTCCACGACGAAACCCGAATTGGTGAATTGCGCCTGGGTAAAACCCACGCCGGCCAGCCAGGCAAGATAGCCGGGGCCACTGGGCGCAACGCCTGACAGGTTGCCGGCCACGATCTGGTCCTGCCGTTCATCGAGTTTTTCCGGCTCAAAATACGGCTGGATGGAGACGACGTCGGGCTGCGCGGCAATGGCAGGCAACTGCGCCGGCGGCAGGCGCACAATGACGGTGCGGTAGCCAAGCAAGGCGTATTCATTTTCCACCGCGGCCAATTGCCATTGGCCGATCAGTGTCAGCGTGGAAACGTTCGCGGGAGGATCGTCAATCATTTGGATCGAGAAAATATCGGTTAATGGCGTTTGCGGGTTTCCGGCGGCATCAACCAGGCGCGCCGCGGGATGAACCTTGTAATCGGCGGCATAATCACCGTCCCATTGAACCAGGGGATTGGTTGACGCCCAATTCTGCATCCTGGCGATGCTTGACGCATCGCCGTAAACCAAAAAAGCGCTTTCAGGGATATAACTGACAATGCGCACGCCGGTATTTATGAGCGCCGCGTGCCATTGAGGTTTGGCCGGACCGATGAATTGAACGAGATGCAGATGTTTGCCCGGAAAATTTCCAGCGGATTTTCGCAAAGCCTGAATCGGTGGCGTGCGCGTATCGAGCACGGCGGCGTTCAACTTGATCTCGTCGAAATCGTCCTCCTGCTCAATACGCGGCGAAATGAAATTTGTTGAAACCGAATCATCCGCCTCCAGAAGTTGAAATCCGCCATAATCGGCGATCAATTTTGCGCCATGCGCGATCATGGACCCGGCCAGCGCAGGGTCGCTGACACGCCATTTATGCTGCGCCGCCCTCGCGGCAACGGTGAAACCCAGCACGAGGAACAGAATGAGGCCGAGACGGCGTGGTAGGACCATAGCTATGGCAGCAGCAACAGCCGATAGAACCCCTGAGGTTGAGTGGAAATAGAATTGGTGTCCGTAAAGCTGATGGGCGTGTTGGTGGCGGTTATGTTTTTCAGGATGACCCAATTGGGCGAAAACAGGTTTGTTGTATATTGCACTTGATAAACCAGACCGGTAGCTGCATTCCAGGAGAAGGTGACACCATTGGCGCCCGCCGCCAATGACGTTTGCAGCGCTGTCGGAGGGACGGGCACTACACTGACATCGTCAACGCCGAGGTAATAATTATCGTCCCGCCCGCCGATTTGCAGGACACTGGCCGTATTTGTGGCGGTGACGATGAACTGGAGGTTGGTCCAACCGCTGCTGGGACTGGTGATGGGCAGGATGTTAACCTGATCAAAGAGTGTATTGCCGTTCCAGGCCACGCTGAATTCATTCGGTTCGTAGGGGTTCACATTCGGGCTATTCATCCAAAGAGAAAGAAGATAAGTCGTACCCGGAAAAGTCGGCAACGTTTGTGAGAGGTAGGCCTGAAAACCCGATTCACCCAGGGCCGCGAAGTAATTCCCTGAGTGAGGCTGGATGGCCGTCACCGTTGAACTATTGTCCACGTAATCATAAGTGCCCGCGTCGCCGTTCAGCGTCCAATCGGTAAAATCACCGGTTTCAAATCCGCCGTTCAAAACGAGGGACTGACCGATGAGCAGGGTGAATTGACGGGTTTGTGCGGCACCCAGCGACTGATCGGTAAAAGAAAGCGTTGCGCCATAAGCTCCCGCCACCATGTTGCTTGCGTCCATATCCAGGCTTGCCAGGACGTTTGTCGTTTCGCCGCCGCCCAGGACGCCACCGGACGCTGATACATTCAACCATGCCGGGGTATTCGCCAGTTGCCAACTTAACGCAGCGTTTCCAAGATTGGTCAGGGTGAAATCTTCGGACGTCACATTAAACGGACCACCCTGATTGCCACTGGCGGAGAAACCGCCAGCCGGCGCAATGGCCAGCGGCTCGGTCACTTGCAAGGTAAGCGGAAAACTTTGGACAATTTGGGAACTCCAATTCGAGAACTGAATGCTGGCCGTATAAGTCCCGACCGACAGGCTATTCGCCTCTGGACCGATATTCATGACAATATTTGTGGCGGTTCCACCGGCCAATGTGCCGCCCTTGGTCGATGCGTTAAGCCATAGCGAAGTATTGATGAGTGACCAGTTAAATGAGCCGGCGGCGGGATTGGTCAGGGAAAAAATCTCGTTTGTGGGATTAAACGGCCCTCCATAAGGGCCAGTGGCGGTAATGTTATCCGGCTGGATGACAAGCAATGGGTCGAAGATGCGCAGCGTAAATGGAAGCGTCTGAACGACGTGTGAAGTCCAATTTGAAAATTGGACGCTGGCCTGATAAGTCCCAATCCCCAGACTGTCGGCGCCCGCGCCAACGCTGATGACTTCGTTGGTAGAGCTGTCCGCCGCCAATTCACCGCCAGCGATGGATGCGTTCAGCCAGGAAGAGGTATTGATCAACGACCAGTTGATCGGGTTGACGGTGGAATTAGTCAGATAAAAATTCTGTGTCGCAGTGATGAAAGGCCCGCCGGAGGGACCGGAAAAACCAAAAGCCCCCAATGGCGCAATCGCCAACGTGTCCGGAGGAACCAGGGTATTCAGCAAATTTGACCCGATGGGACTGCCCCAGCCGGTACATAAATCGTAACCACTAGTGGCGGGATATTCCGTAGTCACCTGGGGGGTGCTATTATTGCCCATGGTAATGTCATTAAAATTCGTGGCATAACCGATGCCTTTGCCGATGGAATAAATTGTTGGATTGAGGAATCCCATCATTGAATGGCCAAAAATGGCGGCCCGTTGATTGGCCAGGGCGGTAAAGGCCGCCCATAGCGGCGACGCCGCGCTCGTTCCACCCAATGATTCTTCCTGGCCGTTATCGGCTTCGGCATAAATATTATCCGCGTTCATCGCCACATCGGGAACGTTGCGCCGTGAGGTTGAGCCTTCATTGGCCGTCATGCTGATTCCGCCCTGCCACGAGGGGATCGATATCCGGTTGAAATTGACCCCACCCCCGCTGGCTGCCTGCCCGTCGTTGCTGCTATACCAATTCCAGACTACTTCATTTGAATATGAATTTCCTGAACCATTCATGCTTAAAGTCGTCCCGCCAACAATCGTGACATTGACGTCATCCGCCCATTCGGGAATTGTGCCCTCGGAACGTGAACTGTAATACGCGCCGTCATCGCCGGAGGCCTGGAAGAACGTCTGGCCCTGCGCCGCCATCTCCACATATTCCGTGTCATAACTCGAGCTGTCTCCAATCAGCCATGATGAACTGATTTGTTTCGCCAGATTGTCCGTCGTTATCCGCGTCAGCAAATCCACGATGTTCCCGCCATTGGCCTCCTCATAGACGATGACCCGGTTGAGGTTTGTAGCCAATGAAATCACCATCTCTATATCCAATGCCACTTCAACATTATTTGGTCCCGCCGAGCCGCTGTAACCATCCACCAACTCATTCGTCAACGTCACCGGCGGCAACCCCGCCGTGTTTTCATATTTAGTGATGTCGTTCGTATAATATCCGTCCAACTCAAATAACCCCACCGTCTGCTCTGCCCCATTCAAGGTCACTCCCGGGATATACGCGTTCCGAAAATCACTCCCCATCAGCAACTGGCCAGGTCCTGAACCCGCCGCCCGACTGATCCCCGCCATACTTTGCTTCCTGACCAGCGCCGGCCGCGGTATCACAAAATTGTTCAACCCGTCGATATGCAACAGCGGCACCGCCAGGTCCACCGATGGTTCTCCCTCCGGCGCATAAAAATTACGGTTTTCCGTCGGATGCCGGTATTCATGCAGCTTCACATGAAACGCTTTCTCCATCGTCCCGGCTTCCCCGCTCACATCCACTACTGTCCGGTTCGAATAGGTGGCCGTGACCTCCAAGCCGTTGGCCCGGGCAAACGCGATGACCTTTGCGTAATCCCCTGCCGTCGGCCCGAACTGCTCCGTAAATTCCTGCGGCGTCAGGTAGTGATGATAATTAGTACTGGCCGGGTCATAGATCTGCTGCAGCAACTGGTTAAGTCCACTCTGATTGCGCAGAGGCAACCCGATCGCCAGTTTCATATGGTTGGTCAGGGGCAAATCCTGCAACGCCGGTAAATGCATCACTCCAATGGCCGCAGGCACGGAGCCAGGAACTACTTGCGTTGCAACAGTTTGGGCTTTGACACCCATCCAAAATAGAAGAATACCCCCAAAAATGGCAATAAAAAGACGGCATTGAATAGACAGGCATCTCTGATACACGATCCTAATTTCGCAAACTTTGGGTGAATCGTCAAATCGGAGGTATAAGGTGGGCCATGGCGAAATGAGAAATTAAATAATTATTACCTTTGTTACAAACAAACTACGGCAACAGCAATATACGATAAAACCCTTGTGATGAGCCAGAAACATCATTGGTGTCCACAAAAAATGCCGACGTATTGCTGGCGGTGATATCCTGCAAGGCCGTCCAGTCGGGTTGAAATAAATTAGTTGTGAATTGCACTTGATACACCATGCCTGTCAACGCGTTCCATGAAAACGCCAGGCCATTGGTCGCCGTCGTCATTGATGGTTGTAAGGCCGCCGTGGGAATTGGCAGCAGACTGACATCATCTAGTCCGAGATAATAATCATCATCCTGTCCGCCGATCTGGAGGACACTGGCATTGTTCGTAGCGGTGACAATGAATTGCAGATTGGTCCAACCGGCGGGCGGCATGGTCGTCTGAGGCATGTCCACCTGATCAAAGAACGTATTGCCGTTCCATGCCACGCTGAATTCAGTGGGTGCGGTCGAGTCCGGACAATTCAGCCATAAAGTGAGCAGATATGATTGGCCCGCCACGGTGGGCACAGTCTGCAAAAGATATGCCTGGAATCCAACTTCTCCCAGCGCCGCGAAACGATTTCCTGAATGAGGCGGAATTCCGGTATAGGTGCCATCATCCACAAAATCGAAATTCCCCCCTTCCCCTTCCAATGTCCAATCGGTGAAATCGCCGGTTTCGAATCCGCCATTCTGGATCAGGGATTGCCCGACGAGCAGGTTAAACAGGCGGCCCTGGACCGTGTTCAATGTTTGGTTCGTAAAAAAGATTGTAGCGGCATAAGTTCCGATAACGAGATTGCTGGCGGCATTATTCAGATATACCATTACGTTGGTTTGTGCGCCGGCGCCGAGCACACCAGAGGTTGGCCAGATATTTAACCACGTTGATGCAGTCCCCGATTGCCAATCCAGTGAAGCGCTGCTCAGATTGCTTAAAGTGAAACTCTGGGTGGTCACATTGAATGGCCCTCCAAACAAACCGATGGAAGACACCGCGCCCGGTGGCGTAACACTCAATGGTTCTTTCACCTGTAAGGTGAAGGAAAATGTCTGAACCACTTGGGAGTTCCAATTCGAAAACTGGATGCTGGCCTGATAAGTTCCAATCGTAAGGACATTGGCCGCGGCATCAATATTGATAGACACATTGGTGGAATCATCCGCATCCAGCGTGCCGCCCATAATGGAAGCATTTAACCAGGAAGAGGTATTGATCAACGACCATTCCAAAGGGGCGGCGCTGGAATTAGTCACGAAAAGAGTTTGCGATGAAGGGCTGAATGGCCCCTGCCCCGGGCCACTCATGTTGAAAGCAGTGAGCGGCGCGACGATGAGCGAATCCGGTGGAACCAGTGTGTCGAGCAAATTCGATCCGATGGGGCTGCCCCAGCCGGTGCACAGATCATAACCGTTAGTGGCGGGATACTCGTTGTAGACCCAGGGATTGGAATTATTGCCCATGGTAATGTCATTAAAATTCGCGGCATAACCGACGCCTTCGCCGATGGAATAAATTGTTGGATTGAGGAATCCCATCATTGAATGGCCAAAGATAGCGGCACGTTCATTGGCCAGGGCGGTGAAGCCCGCCCACAAGGGGGCTGCCGCACTCGTGCCCCCAACAGACTCGGTCTGTCCATTGTCCGCCACGATAAAAATATTATCCGCGTTCATCGCCACGTCGGGAACGTTGCGCAGATTTATCGAACCGCCATTGGCCGTCATGTCGATATCAGTCTGCCATATTGGAATTGGCACATTATTGAAGTTGACCCCCCCGCCGCTGGCTGCCTGCCCGTCGTTGCTGCTATACCAATTCCAGACTACTTCATTTGAATATGAATTTCCTGAACCATTCATGCTTAAAGTCGTCCCGCCAACAATCGTGACATTGACGTCATCCGCCCATTCGGGAATTGTGCCCTCGGAACGTGAACTGTAATACGCGCCGTCATCGCCGGAGGCCTGGAAGAACGTCTGGCCCTGCGCCGCCATCTCCACATATTCCGTGTCATAACTCGAGCTGTCTCCAATCAGCCATGATGAACTGATTTGTTTCGCCAGATTGTCCGTCGTTATCCGCGTCAGCAAATCCACGATGTTCCCGCCATTGGCCTCCTCATAGACGATGACCCGGTTGAGGTTTGTAGCCAATGAAATCACCATCTCTATATCCAATGCCACTTCAACATTATTTGGTCCCGCCGAGCCGCTGTAACCATCCACCAACTCATTCGTCAACGTCACCGGCGGCAACCCCGCCGTGTTTTCATATTTAGTGATGTCGTTCGTATAATATCCGTCCAACTCAAATAACCCCACCGTCTGCTCTGCCCCATTCAAGGTCACTCCCGGGATATACGCGTTCCGAAAATCACTCCCCATCAGCAACTGGCCAGGTCCTGAACCCGCCGCCCGACTGATCCCCGCCATACTTTGCTTCCTGACCAGCGCCGGCCGCGGTATCACAAAATTGTTCAACCCGTCGATATGCAACAGCGGCACCGCCAGGTCCACCGATGGTTCTCCCTCCGGCGCATAAAAATTACGGTTTTCCGTCGGATGCCGGTATTCATGCAGCTTCACATGAAACGCTTTCTCCATCGTCCCGGCTTCCCCGCTCACATCCACTACTGTCCGGTTCGAATAGGTGGCCGTGACCTCCAAGCCGTTGGCCCGGGCAAACGCGATGACCTTTGCGTAATCCCCTGCCGTCGGCCCGAACTGCTCCGTAAATTCCTGCGGCGTCAGGTAGTGATGATAATTAGTACTGGCCGGGTCATAGATCTGCTGCAGCAACTGGTTAAGTCCACTCTGATTGCGCAGAGGCAACCCGATCGCCAGTTTCATATGGTTGGTCAGGGGCAAATCCTGCAACGCCGGTAAATGCATCACTCCAATGGCCGCAGGCACGGAGCCAGGAACTACTTGCGTTGCAACAGTTTGGGCTTTGACACCCATCCAAAATAGAAGAATACCCCCAAAAATGGCAA
>Ga0206862_1158_pt1 | contig 17225 bp, 10 predicted proteins | sample Alteio_BWOrgCont_43_FD_152625 | JGI IMG/M metagenome (GOLD analysis project Ga0206862, IMG submission 152625) | Enriched cells from forest soil in Barre Woods Harvard Forest LTER site, Petersham, Massachusetts, United States -... | ecosystem: Environmental > Terrestrial > Soil > Temperate forest >... | reverse complement strand
CCCTATTTCTAGCAATCGGGCGCGGAAGACGCACACCATGATGAAAAAGGCTGCAAATAAAGAGAGTCCACCCACAAGCATGGGGAGAGTTGGGTAACTGCCTACAAGGAATCCGGAAATTAAAGGGCTGAGGATATAGGCAGCTGCATTCACTGAAGTGAGTATACCGAGGGCTTCTCCTTGTATTTCAGCGCTCGCGCAATTCGATACATAAGTGATTGAGGCTGGGGTCACCAGGGCTACAAAAAAGCAGAGCAGGCATAGGAGCGGCCAGATCCATATGGGGGAAGGTAGAAGCGCAAAAGCAAAGATTGCAAAAGAGGAGAACAGATTCCCGACAACGAAAAGGATAATGGGTTTATAGCGGCTGGTGAGAGGTCTTAGAAGGATGCCCGAACTGATGGAATAAAAAAAGCCGGCACATGCATAAAATACACCTAAATCTAAGGGAGCAAACATGAAGTGGGAAATTAGGTAGACGGGAATAAACTCAAAAAAATAGGACCAGCCGAAATTGTGCAGGAAGGAGCATAAAAGAATCGTCCTGATGCCTTTAAAGCGAAAAGCCTTGGAAATATGTTCAATGCCGATTTTCCAACTCAATTTCTTAGACTTAACAGGGAGATGGGTTTCTTTAAAAAAAGCGATGACAAAAAGGAGGTTTACAAAGATCATGAGCGTCGCAAAAAGAAAGGGAATATGATATTGCCAGGAGGAGAGAGTCCCTCCAAAGAAAGGTCCCAATGTAAAACCTGCTCCGATAGCCATGCTGAAAAGTGAAAAATTCTGTGCTTTATTCTCATGATCGCTCAGGTCGGCAATCGTGGCTTGGACAATGGACATATTGCCTGATCCTATTCCCACAACTATTCTTGAGAGAAAAAGAAGCCATATGCTGCTTAAGGCTGCACCCGATAAGGCTAAAATATAGCCGAAAAAACCTATTGCAACACTAATACAAAGAGGATTTTTTCTGCCATATTTGTCTGAGAGCGTTCCCCAAAAGGCCGAGCTAAAAAATTGCGCCATTGGCATCAAGGCAATTAAAATCCCTAGCCACAAACCGCGCATCATGTGCGTTGTTTCTTCCGGAAGTAAATCGTGAGAATAATCAAAAATCATCGAAGAAAAAAGCGGGTAAATTAACCCAATGCCCATATAGTCAATAAAAGCAATTAGAAGTGCAATATAAAGAGATGCTTTCTTTTGAGCCATTTTTTTACTATGCCGAGGAGTTTTATTAATATTTTATTAATAATATCATCATCGGTCTATTTTATCAAGTTTGATATTTAGATTTGTCAGATTTTTCTTTTATAAAAATTTACTAATTTGGTACAACGTTTCTGATTATCACCACAAACCCAAGGCAGCAACATGCATACACTGACCATCCGATGGACTCTTTCCCTACTTCTCTTCCTTTTACCCCTCACCCTTTTTTCTGAGAATGACAGAAGGTTTGAAAATAGAAACATCCCTCAATGGATTAAAAAACAGGTGAAGCATGAATTTGCCGCTTTCGAAGGAAAAAAAATTACCAAGAAGAATCTGGACGTCTATTACGATGAGATCCCTGATAATGCGGGAATTTATTCCTTTTTAATCAAAGATAATCGCGTGTATGTAAAAGGGAAATGCGAAAGGCCAAACATCTTAGAACGGTCACGAGTTGTATATGAATTCTTAAGTCAATTATGTAATCTGGTGGAAATTCCCAATGTTGAGTTTATGGTTGCGCTTGAGGATGCTTGTGATTGCCAAAAACAGAAAGTTCCTTTGTTAGTATTCGCCAAAAAAAAATCTTGTTCACACCAAGTGGCTATCCCCGATTTCGAGGCTATGATGGGGTATGTTGACCTAACAAGAAGAGTGAATGAAGCGGGTGGAAATTGGCCTTGGAATAGCAAGTCAGAGATCTGCTTTTGGAGAGGGGCTACCACGGGCGGGATTTACAATTTAGATAATTGGAGGTCTATAGGGAGAACGCGTTTAGTTTTGCTCTCTTTAGACTATCCAGAGCTGTTGGATTGTCGGTTTACATCGCTTTGCCAAGGGGCGGAAAATAATCCTGAGATGAATGCCATGCCTCAACTTCTATCAGGGTCAGTGTCTCCGGAAGCGAGTTTGCAATATAAGTATCTCGTTGATATCGACGGAAACACCTGCGGATATCAAAGGCTCTACTGGACCCTTCTTTCCAACTCTGTGGTTTTTAAACAGATGACTGAGAATTACCAATGGTATTATTCTGCCTTAAAGCCTTTTGTCCATTATATTCCCGTGGCAGAAGATATGAGCGACTTAGTCGAACAGATTTTATGGGCAAAAGAAAACGACAATTTAGCCAGGTGGATTGCTGGAAATGCAACCGAGTTTGCCAACACCCATCTCAGATTAAGCGATTCTCAACAGTATGTTTATTGGGTTTTAAAAAAATATAGCAAATTGCAAGGCTTCAAACCTGTACTAGATAAAAATGAATATAGGAGTTATTAATAGAACTGGACTATAAATTTTTTTATGCTATCTAACGACGTTTAAAGCCAATGAGGATTGACTCATGATTGTCATCAAAAATGTGAAGACCCTGGAAGGTTCTCAGATCGATTATAAAATTGAATCGGAGAAAACAGTCGAAATCGATGCACATGGCGAATATCTGCTTTTGCCATCGGTGATTGATTCCCATGTGTCTTTGGGCGAAGTTGGCTCTTCATCTTGGAATATAAACGTGCAGTCAGCACTTTGCGGAGGCGTTACCACGCTGTTTGACTTTCCGGATGCATCTAATCCATGCAGTACAGTTTCAGGCATAGAGCAAAAACGCCATGATGTGGATAAAAATCTCGATCATCTTCAGCTGCCGCTGAATTATTTTCTCTATGCTAAAGCAGAGGAAAAACACTTTGATCAAATCGGCCTAGCCAAAAGTTATATGATGGGGGCAGCCATCATGGGCGATTTCTCTACGCATGTTATCCAAGATGAACACTGGGATAAAATATTTAGTATTGCCGCCTGGGAAGATATCCCCATTGTCTTCAATGCTATGAATGAAAATATCCAGCCATTGAAACATCGATTCGAAGAGGGCGAAAGCTTGTTAGAGAAAGCGATTTTTTACGCCAAAAAACAGAATGCAAGGCTCTACTTTTTAAACCTCTCCAAGCAATCTGAGATGAATTTGATCAATGAGGCAAAAAAACAGTCGATTTTGATCTATACTGAGACAACCCCGGAACATCTCTTTTCAAATGACCCAGACAAAGAGTTTCTGTGGGACTGCATTAACAATAAAATGATCGATCTAATCGGATCAGGTTTTCACGCTACTTTACAAACCAATGTGCGCATTCATTACAATGGAACCAACTGCAGTATCAATCACCCTCTCTTGCTTTTACCCCAACTCCTGACAGCCTATCGCCAGGGCAAAATATCCATTGAAAGGATTGTGGCGCTTACTCGAACAAATTTAAAAGATCTCTTCCCGATAGCCCTTGACCGTAATGCGGTCATTGTTGATTTAGAACGGGTGCATCTTGCAAAACGCATTCTAGGTCACCAAGAAGAAGAGATAAAACTGATAGGCTGGCCCGTCTACGTGGTTCTTAACGGCAGGCTGCTTACTCCGTCTGAATCAGGCTACACCTTTTCAGGTGTATGAATTACTTGACATAAAAGTAATACTGTATTACAGTAAGTTATATAGGAGGTGTATATGAATCCATTAGTAACACGCCTGACTTCTAAAAATCAGACAACGATTCCAAAAGAAGTTAGGGAGGTCCTTCATTTAGGCCCTAAGGATCACATTACTTATATAATTAATAATGATGATACAGTTCTTATTCAAAAAGCCCGATCATTGGATATCGAATATCTGACTGCATTACCTGCTACATTGACTGAATGGGATTCTGATGAGGATGAGAGAGCTTATGGACATTTATAATCTCCATGATGTAGTTCTCGTGCCTTTTCCTTTTGTAGATGGTCCAAACAGCAAGCGTAGGCCTGCGTTAGTTATTTCTTCAGCTAAAAATTTTAATAAAAAATCCAGTACATACATAATGGCAATGATTACATCTGCTTGTCATTCTCGATGGCCTTTAGATGTTGAAGTTATTGATCTTGTAAACGCGGGATTACCAGTAAAATCGATTATTCGAATGAAGCTCTTTACAATTGATCATCGATTGATAATTAAGAAGCTTGGTCATTTGGAAAAACAAGATGGCAGAGTATTTTCCGAAAAATTAAGACACTTGTTCGCTTTTGCCTGAATTTCGCCTCAGCAACTGCAATTCCCGCTAATTCTGAATTAAAACGACTTTAACGACAAACGACACCAACGACGCCAAGGACCATAACGACGTCAAAGGACATCAAGGACAACTATAGGTAGCTATATCGGACGTCGTTTGTGTCCATTGAAGTCCTTAGGGTCCTTGGCGTCGTTGGTGTCGTTAAATAATGGCTTGGCAAAATTCTTTTGACCGCCTATGATTATGGCGAAAGGAAAATTCTCATCAGCAAAATTTAGAGGCCGCATAGCAGTCATGACTCTACCAAAAGCTTTAGCTATTGTTTCCCTCAGTCTCTTTCTCATTATCGGTTGTGCGGCTTTTTTCAAAAATAAGATGAAGTCACCGACTCCATCTGCTCCGCTCGTTACCTCGCTAGAAATTGAATTGGATCATCAAATTCATGAGCTGGTTCCTGCGTTAGCTGCTCCATCAGCGACGGTGGCTGCAGCCGAAAAAAGTCAAGCGAAAAGCGGTCTGGAGCCGCCGGAAACGAATCGGATTGAAGAGCTGTTTAACACAAAGGGACCTCGATTACCCATTGTCGAGACAATTACCTACCGCAGCCATGTTCCTTGGCAAACAGGGCGTCCCGCATGGCTTTCAGACTATGCCTCGCACTACTCCACTTCGCGCCATTTTATTGCCCGCAGCTTGAATGGAAAACCCGACTATTTAAAACAAGAGATAGCTGAAGGGGATAAATTTAATGTTTTCAAGAAAGATAAAGACCTCTCATTCCGTCTTATTATCGACACCTCGCGTTGCAAGCTTTGGTTATATTATATTGACTCCGATGAGCCAAAACCTGTATTATTGAAGACCTATCAAGTGGGACTCGGTCGTTTGGATGGATCCAAGACTTCAGGGCTTCTCACTCCGCTGGGTCAGTATAAACTAGGTGAACGTGTTGCGATTTTTAAACCAAAAACAATGGGAAGCCATCAAGGAAAAAAGGTGGAGCTCATCACTGTTTTTGGCACGCGCTGGATCCCTTTCGAGAAAGAGATTGGTCAATGTACAGCTCCTGCAAAAGGCTTCGGCATCCATGGAACTCCCTGGAGCGTGCTTCCTTCGGGAGAGCGTGTGGATAACTGCGAAGGCATTGGAAAATATGAAAGCGATGGCTGTATACGCCTCTCTTCTACAGACATTGAAGAGATTTTTGCCATTATTATCACCAAGCCTGCCGTAGTTGAAATTGTTCCCGATTTCTTTGATTCTAGTTTTGTCAACCCAAGCGAGAATTAAATAATTAAGGAGTGGAGATTGGAGAGTTTACCTCATGAAATTCAAATTCAAGAGTATATAAAAACTATCGAGCATCTCAAAAAACAGAGCGCGCATGATCCGATATTTGCCGTTGAAATCGCTAAACTCGAAGAGACGCTAGAAAAATTAAAACAGCAGATCTATGAAAACCTGACGCCATGGGAGAGAGTCCTCATTTGCCGTCATTCCTCTCGTCCGCATGCGATCGATTACGTTACAAATATTTGCGATGAGTGGTTTGAGATGTCTGGAGATCGCTGCTTTGGCGAAGATCATGCCATCATTGGCGGGATCGCACAAATCGGCGGAACCAAGTGCGTGGTGATCGGTCAGGAAAAAGGCTTCGATACAGAGAGCCGTGTCCACCGTAATTTCGGTATGATGAATCCCGAAGGTTTTAGGAAAGCTTTGCGTCTCATGCGGCTGGCCGAGAAATTTAAGCTGCCCATCGTCTCTTTTCTGGATACGCCCGGAGCTCGCCCGGTCTTAGAGGCAGAAGAGAGAGGACAGGGATGGGCGATTGCGATGAATCTGCGCGAGATGGCCCGGCTTAAGACGCCGATTATTGTGGTTGTTATTGGAGAGGGATGCTCCGGAGGTGCTTTAGGAATGGGTGTGGGAGATGTTGTGGGCATGCTTGAACATTCTTATTATTCCGTGATTTCTCCTGAAGGCTGCGCATCCATTTTATGGAAAGATCCTGCAAAAAAAATCGAGGCTGCATCGGCGCTGAAGTTGAACGCAGAAGACCTGCTGAAAATGGGGATCATCGACACCATTATTCCTGAGCCCTTAGGGGGAGCGCATCATGACCCTTCCTTCGTCTACACTGCGGTTAAAAACTTTATCGTCGATCAATTTCAAATTTTTAAACGCATTCCTGATACCCTCCTATTAGAACAGCGTTATAGAAAATTTCGCCAAATCGGGCAATTTTTAGAGGGGTAACATGCGACTGCTTTTACGGACGGCTGTAGCAAGTCGGCAATATCTCTTGCTGATGGCTTTAGCCGCCTTCTCCATGATGTTACTCACATTGGCTTCTCAATTGGAAGTAGTCGCTTTGGGCGTCATCACAAAAAAGGGCCCGGATTTTTTTGAGCTATTTGCTCCGATCAAAAATGGGTATCTTGAACGAAGCCATGAGATCACTTGGGAAGAGGTTGAAAGCCGCTGGGCTGAGCTGACGCGATTTTCCAAAGAAACGGTGTCGAATGAGACTGTGAATCAGTTTCTGATGCAGCATAAGAAGCCTGACATCATTGAGAAGGTGATCCATTTTATTTCGCCTTTATTGCCGATATCGCAGAGTCTAGCCGCTTTATCTCTGTTCATTATTATCGTTGCGCTGTTTAAAGCTATCTCTCTCTTTAGCCAGCGTTTCTCGGCCAAAATCATCGCCATTCGCATCAGCCGCGACCTGCGTCAAAATTACTTTGAGCATATCCAACAGCTGCCTATGGAGTTTTATCAGCAGCATAACAGCGGATCTTTATCGTCGCGAGTAGTTGGAGACGCCTCTTTAATAGCGGAAGCCCTTGGCGCCTGTCTGGTGAATTATCTGCAAACCCCTTTTACAGTAATCACCACATTAATTCTTTGCTTCATCACCTCTTGGAGGCTTTCTTTAATTGTTTTTTTGGGATTTCCCCTGATTATATTCCCCATCATTTTCTTAGCAAGAAAGGTCAAAAAAATTTCCAAGCAGATACAAAAAAATCAGGAGACCTTTGCTTCTGTGCTTCTTGATTTTCTTTCGGGAGTTCAAACCGTCAAGGTTTTTGCTATGGAAGATTTCTCCTTGAAAAAATATAAGGAGCAAAATGCCCGCATGGCTTTTTTAGAGCAGAAAAGCGCCCGTTATGATGTTTCTTCGCGTCCCATTGTCCATACAATCGGGATGTTTTTTTTGGCTACAGCTTTGTTATACGGTCTTTATGTCTTGCAGATGCATGTATCCGAGGTTTTGGTCTATTGCGGACTCCTCTATGTCTTTTACGAGCCGATTAAGAAGTTTGCAGAAGAGAATACGCACATTCAAAGAGGTGTAGCTGCAGCGGAAAGAATGCACGAGGTGTTGGATCTGAAGCCGCAAATACAAGATCAAGCCGATGCCATCGAGGCAAATTTCTTTCTTGATCGGCTAGAGCTGGATCATGTCTGGTTTAAATATGAGGATCAGTGGGTTCTTGAAGATCTGAGTTTTACTGTAAAACGAGGGGAGACTGTAGCTATTGTCGGCCCGACTGGATCAGGAAAATCGACGATTGCGCAGCTTTTACCACGGCTCTATGATATTCAGAAAGGGCAAATCCGTCTCGATGGCAAGCCTTTGGATTGTTATACGCAAAAATCGTTGCGTGAGTTAATGGCATTCGTTCCGCAAAAACCCTTTCTCTTTCTTGACACCATTGCGGCGAATATTTCCTATGGACGCTCTTTCAGCGAGGAAGAGGTGCATGAGGCTGCGCTGCAGGCTCATGCAGACGAGTTTATTCAGCAGCTGCCAAACGGATACCGGACGATGCTATCTGAAACAGGTAAGAATCTCTCAGGCGGTCAGCAGCAGCGTTTGGCTATTGCAAGAGCTCTCGTTAAAAAGGCGCCGATTCTTATTCTGGATGAGGCGACCTCGTCGCTCGATTCAGTTAGCGAAGGGCATATCAAAGCCGCGCTTCATCAGCTTCATGGCAAACTCACTCAAATTATCATCGCGCATCGATTGTCAACAATCGAAGACGCCGATAAGATTATTTTCTTAGATAAGGGGCGAAAAATTGCAGAAGGGACAAAAGATCAGTTAATGACCAATTGTCCTGCGTTTAAGCTCATGTGGGATACAATGCACGCTAGCGCGATCTCCTAGCAAAACTGCTCACATGAAATTATTTTGATTGTGGAGTAATAAAGATTAGGTTAAAGTTTTGCCTTTATTATAAAAAAACAACTACCACAGAGCCCGCAGAGAAGCTGTGAAAAAATGAGCCCGCGCCTGTTTTTGGAGTGCGGCGACTTGTCGCCGCTTTCGTATAGCTCGACTTGTCGAGCTCTTTTGAGGGCATCGACAAGTCGATGCCTTAGAAAGCGGCGACAAGTCGCCGCACTCCAAAAACAGGCGCGGGCTCATTTTTTCACAGCCTCTCTGCGGGCTCTGTGGTAGTAAAAAGAATGGGGGCAAGGGCAATGGAAGGGACAAAAGATCAGTTAATGACCAATTGTCCTGCGTTTAAGCTCATGTGGGATACAATGCACGCTAGCGCGATCTCCTAGCAAAACTGCGCGGGTATGATTTAAATTGCATTTTGGGTTCCAGTGAAGGAATCACATGCGGCGTAATTTTCTTTCCTGTAAACTTTTCAATTCTTTTCACAAGCTGGGCTTCGGAATTGCTCGCGAGGGATAGGGCAACGCCTGATTCGCCGGCACGGCCTGTTCTTCCAATGCGATGCACATAATCCTCAACACAGCGAGGCAGATCGAAGTTGACCACATGGCTGATCGTTGGGACGTCAATTCCACGCGCTGCAATGTCGGTAGCGACAAGAATTTTTATCTCGCCTTGACGTAAACGCTTAATGGTTTTTGAACGCTGTCCCTGATTCATATCGCCATGCAAAGCGGCTGCCAAGTAACCTTGATCGTAGAGTTCATCTACAAGCTGTTCTGCGTGGCGCTTTGTGGAGGTGAAGACGATCACTTGATTAATTGTCGGGTCGCTTAAAATATGGTTTAATATTTTGTTTTTATGCCCAAGGTTATCCGTATAGTGAAGACGCTGCTCGATGCTTTCGGTGTTTACCTGTTCGGTTTCCACACTGATTTCGATCGGTCTAATTAAAAGATCCTTTGAAAGCGGAATGACATTACCTTTTAGCGTTGCTGAAAACAGCAATGTTTGGCGCGTCTTGGGGGTGAGTGCCGCAATCTGTTTAACAGGTTCGATAAAGCCCATATCAAGCATGCGATCGGCCTCATCGAGGATGAGCATTTCCAGTCGCGAGAAATTGATGCGGCCTCGTTGGATATGATCGATAAGTCGGCCTGGAGTGGCTACTAAGATATCGTACGGCGAGGAGAGCTGCCGATTTTGAATAGGGTAAGGAGCTCCGCCATAGATACAGACGGTTTTTGCTCGACGCATATTTTGGCTGAAACGCACCGCTTCAGCAGCGACCTGCATGGCAAGTTCACGTGTGGGAACCAAAACCAGAATGCGTGGTCCGATGGCTTTAACTGGCGACGCAGTAAGCAGCCGGCAAAGGGCAGGCAGTAGATAGGCCGCTGTTTTTCCTGTTCCTGTTCCCGCTGAAGCTAAAACATCCTTGCCGTTTAAAATCTCAGGGATGGCTTGTTGTTGAATAGGTGTAGGAACGGTTAATCCGGTTTCTTCTAGGGTTTCTGTGAGCGGATTAGGCAAGTTCAAATTTTTAAATGACACAAAATTCACTTTTGTTGAAGTGTTAATAGAAAGGTTACTGGCAAATAATACCATAAATTTTATATCCCCACAATCAAAATTTATAAATTAGAGGTAACTAACATTAAATTAATGTGGGTTTTTTCTGGGGAATTTGGTAGAGTGGACGAGGTGGACAATTGCATACCCCCTTTTCGTGCCCGTGCCCGTGTGCGTGCCCGTGCCCGAAAATTCTTCAATTCAATTCAAACGCAGTTTAGTGTCCATGTTAATTAAGATGGCCCAAAAAACTCGCTAGATCGGGCACGGGCACGCACACGGGCACGGGTACGAAAAGGGGGTATGTAATTGTCTCACCTCGTCCACAAAAAGGCACTGCACACTTATGCAAAAGAAAGCGATCGTTATCCATTCAGGCGGAATGGACTCTTCTCTATGTTTGGCCTTAGCTTTAAAAGAGTTTGGGCCCGCTCAAACTGTGAGCCTTTCTTTTTCCTATCAGCAAAGGCATGAGGTCGAACTTAATCAAGCAAAAAAGATTTGTCGCGATTGGGGAGTTGATCATGCCGTCATTTCCATCGAAAGTTTAAAGAAGGTCACCGCCTCTGCTTTGATGAATCGTACCATTGAAATAGAGAAGCAAGAAGGGTTGCCGCCGAATACCATGGTCATTGGAAGGAATGGGCTGATGGCTCATCTTGCAGGGATGTATGCGTATGATCTAGGAGCTGAATGCCTCTACATGGGTGTGATGGAATTGGAAGGGGCTAATTCCGGATATCGTGACTGCAGCCGAAAATATATGGATCTGCATGAAACTCTTTTGCGGATTGATTTAGATCGCCCCCTTTTCCATATCCGCACGCCCCTTATCCGCATGACCAAAAAAGAGACCATGGAGCTAGCTCACGAACTAGGTTTGCTTTCCTACCTTTTAGAAGAGACGATTACTTGCTATGAAGGCATCCCCTTTTGGGGCTGCAAGCGCTGTCCCGCCTGTTTTCTGCGCAACCAAGGCATCAAAGAATTTACGGATGAGAACCCTCACTTTAAATTACCTCTCCCTTATTTAAGCAGGGGCTTTTAATTTGAAAGATTTGATAAGGCATGTCGACCTTTCCCGTCTCTCAATTCTGTCGCCGTTTCACGGCTCGTCTTTTAGATCGTTATGTACCCCAGGCTTACGCCTGGGGCTACATGCTACCGCGGCTTCGCCGCTTTAGAATCCAATGTGTTTAGCAGCGGAGCTGCAATAGAATCCAATGTGTTTAGCAGCGGGGCTGCAATAGAATCCAATGTGTTTAACAGCGGGGCTGCAATAGAATCCAATGTGTTTAGCAGCGGGGCTGCAATAGAATCCAATGTGTTTAGCAGCGGAGCTGCAATAGAATCCAATGTGTTTAGCAGCGGAGCTGCAATAGAATCCAATGTGTTTAGCAGCGGGGCTGCAATAGAATCCAATGTGTTTAGCAGCGGGGCTGCAATAGAATCCAATGTGTTTAGCAGCTGGGCTGCAATAGAATCCAATGTGTTTAGCAGCGGGGCTGCGATAGAATCCAATGTGTTTAACAGCGGGGCTGCAATAGAATCCAATGTGTTTAGCAGCGGAGCTGCGATAGCATGTAGCCCCAGGCGTAAGCCTGGGGTACATAACGATCTAAAAGACGAGCCGTGAAACGGCGACAGAATTGAGAGACGGGAAAGGTCGACATGCCTTGTCAAATCTTTCTAATTAAAAGCCTGCCTATTTAAGTTAAATAAGTTAAATAATTCTTGTTTTTTATACCTCTTTCTGTAATAATTTTATTTATTTTTTAATTGAGGGTCTGTATGAATTTTAATCTTGGTTTGATTAATAGATTCGTTAAAGCTGCAGTTGATATTACACTCAATACATTTGCTCCAGAAGTGAAAGAGGTTGGTTTTTTTGATCCCGATTATATTAAAAACGTTTATTCAAAAGTCTTCGACAAGAAATCATACCTTCAAGAAACCCCTCAGAATCTCCTTCACACGATTGCGGGGAAGAGCCTTTCTTCAGGTCATGCTCCGAAGCAGCCTCTCTTCACTATTCTCAAATTCTATCAAGCTGGTTTAAATAGGATTATAAAGATCGGATTGGAAAAAGAAAAAGAAAAAGAAAATTGGGCTTGGGAAAATTGCTTAAAAGCTATTGAAGGTCTGATGAGGATTGAAAGTGAGATCGACCAATTAAGCAAGAAGAATGAGGAAGTCATATCATCAGACATTAAGAAACTTGTTCAAGAGCTTCTTGAGGATAAGAATATGGGTATGGGCATTTGGCTTCCTATCACCATTGAAGGCGGGCAAGCAGCTATCTGTTTAATCAAAAACGACCAATTTACCATTATTAATGCGGATTATGGATTAGACTACCATCCGCAAACGTCCTTCTTCAAAAATCAGGAGCATGTCTTTAACGGACGAGTAGAAACTCCAGGTGTTGAAGAGGTGCGCTTCCAACAATTTATTACCTATATTCGTGTTGACCAAGATAAATACCCTCTATTTTTAGAAAATCTTTTCCTACGAGAAGTTTACCGACGCAAAAATCCCAATCAAGCTAGTTGCAACACCAAAGACCTTTATTGCGGTGTTAATTTTTTGGATGGTGTTATGCTTCGACCTCTTGATCCAAGCCAACATCCATTTATTTATGCAAAACCTGATCGCCTAAGAAACTCGAGTGCAAAAACTGTGAGTCGTTTGATTCAACTTATCTTTATGGGTTATCTCGACCGTGGGGCGCCTTTAGTTAACCAAAGAACTCAAGGGTATGAGTTAGGCTTGTGTAAAATAACAAAACTAATTTGGGGTATAGACCTGTTCACATTGACGTTAGAGTCAAAAGAGGGTCCGATTCCTCTGAGAGATCAAGCTTTTCTCCTGGATATTTTAACGAATCTTAAGCAGGGAGTTAAAAAGCTGTACGATAAAAACCCATTTGAAGGGGCAGATTTATTTACTTTAATAGAAGAATCCTTGGCAAAAATAGAGAAAGGAATCACTCCCCTGTGGGAGACAAAAACAAACGCTCTTTTTGTTTTCAATGCAGCTGTGTTGACTCATCGGTGCTTTACTTTCAATTTTCCCGATGATCAGCCTAAAGACACAACACCGTCGGATGAACTTAATCAATTAGAAAAGAATAATAGGACGCTCTTCACCTCTGTTTTACCGAAAGTCCAAGATAAAGGTGCATTCATCAATCGAATAAAAAAACTAAAAGACTGGACTTCTAGTTTAACCTCGGATTATCGTGTCAAAAAATCTGCAGAAGCAGGATTTATCAATCAATTCCTTTTATTACCCGTTCCAATAAGTTCTCAAAAAGCCATCTTTGATTCCCTAAACAAAAGCGAAGCAGACAAAACTATAGGACAACTATGCCATATCATGTCTTATATGAATTCGAGATTCCATCCTTCCTTTGAAGGGATTGTGTGCATGTACCAATGCCTTGCGAGTATGGACTATCTGACCCGTAAATTCTATCCTGAACATTTAGATGGAGCACCTGAAACTGATCATCTGGGCTTAATTGTTCTTTTAAGGAATCCGAAGTTTCCTGCCTATTCTCTGAAGTGGTCAAATCGCCTTAAAGAAGTATACTACTATTTTTCATCTCCAAAAATAACCGCAATTGGCTCTCCTGAATCCCCAGAATGGGCGCACCATATGGAGACTTTAATGCTTCCAAGGACAGATCAGGGAAAGTATTTGGAGGATTTCTTAAGTGATCTAGAGTCTTCCACAACCTCCTTATTTAGTTTCTTAGATTTTCAAAAGACTGAAAGTCATTTATTTCAGATAGCAATTCCTAAAAAACATGAAACTGTAGACTTGCCAAATTTTAAAACCTATTACTCTTGGGTAGAGAAGGATAGAGATAATTTAAACAGCAGGCTGCCTTATCGAGAAGATAGAGACGGAGAAACAAGGAACGCTGACGAACAAATCGTACAGAGGCTTCTTGCATTGCCAGTAGAAGACCAGTATGCAACTTTTCCAAGAGCTCTGAATCAGTTGAAATGGGCTGTTTGGTATTCCCTGGCCTTTTTTTCAGGAAGAGGTGGGGGTCTTGAGATAACACCCTTTCAGGGAGAAATTTTTGGTGATTACTACAAGGGATACTTTCTTGATTTTCTAAGCAATTTCAATATCTCAATCCAGAATACAGCAACAATTGACCTCCTTCCTAGGAATCAAAATTCGATTATCGCAGATCAGAAAGAGAATGATTTCCTGGATGCTGAAGGGGATGTAGAATTCCGAATGATCCAATCCGATCCCTTTTGTTCCCCATTGAGAGCCTTATCATTTTTTAAAACACGTCTAGACCTTCTAAAGGAGGAGGTTTTATTAGAAAGCTTAAGATACATTTGTTTTAAACCTGGAGCACTTACCTATTTAAACGCGCATTACGATAAATTTCCTGAATTTGTTGTGGAGTGGACACAGTTGGCTGCCGCCTATTTTGCAAAAATTAATGAAGGAAAGATAGCCTTAAAAGCTGTTAAGCTAGGCTCTGATCTACTTAAAGCCAGTGTTGACGACCCGAATCCTTTCTTTGCTGTTATGCGTGAAGATTGTTATGCTCATCTTTATCCTTTTTTGACTCAACAAGAAGATATCCTCTCCTATCATCAAATTCAATTAAGTCTTTACTCTTTCGAAACAACACTACAGAAAAGCAAGAAAATCGACTGTTTTATAGATTATTTAACTTGGAGACTTTTTAAAAATTCTCATACACAGCTTATAGGGCAGTTTTCCGATAATCTGGATTGGTTGCGAATGAAATGTTTCATTGAAAAGGAATCGAGGAATTTAGACTCTACTAACGCGGGACAAATCTATCGAGCGGTGCTTGTTCGTCTTCAGCCGGACTCTTCTTCTGTTTTTCAAGCATGGGAGGAGCCTTTTCTTCGAGGTTCAGAACTCACTATTAATATGAACGAAGGAATTTTTAAGAATCATCACAAAGAAGATAGATTAGTGTCCAAGATTCCTTCTGAGTGGCTTTATGATCCATTATTTCTTAAGGTATGCAAGGATGAGATTAAAAAAGTTGAGACTATAGGGAATAATGAATTCATCGTTACTTTTGAAAGCAAGGAGAGAAGCTATCAGCTAGTCATTTATAAAAATAAGAGCAATCAGCTAATCATCAAAGAAGAGCTTACAAATGGTTATCAAATCGCGGGATTGGAACGTTGGGTCGGATTCGGAAACCAAGGGAGATTTCTCTGGTACAGAACATTTAATTCCGGAAACAAGGCAATAGAGTTTGTATCCGATGATCACCAACCGGTTGTGTCCATTGCCCTCAAAGGAGGAGCGAATGGGACTCTAGTATCAGAAACAATCCAGCGGGCCGATGGTCTATTTTTTGCTTCACCCCTCTCTTCGCCCACTGTATCAAGTTTCCATGAGTTGTTCGGAAGTTTATGTCACTTAGACTCGAAGTCTGTGGCCTATTGGATGACAGCCGACAAGGAGTTAAGAGAGATAGAGATAGAGGCTTGGAAAGTCAAATTGATAGAATCAGAGAATCGATTTTATCTACAGGGATCAACCTTCTACTTAGATAAAAATCAATCAAGTCCAAACGCATTTTATCATTGGGGAATTGTTCTACGAAATGAGAAGGGGGATCGGCGTTTTCTTGTTCCCTTTATCGTCTTGGGAAAAGAAACCAATGATTTCTTTGAAAACCAATCTTTAATGTTTGAGTTGGTTGAAGGCGAGCTCTCCTCACTGAATTTGCTTGAAAATCTCTACCTCAGTTACATGCATCTATACCTTAATCACTGGGAGAAGGCATTAGCTATTTTAGAACAAATCCATCCTTTAAAACAATTCACGGGTCATGAAAACTCCATAATCCAATCTTTGTTTGGTTCTATTCAAGATTCCAAACACCCGAAAATCGCTGCCCTCTATTTAAAGCTGTTCTGCATTTCCGCGAAAAATGAACTGAAGTTTTCTTCTCATGCCGAATCCCATAGTGGACATAAGAAAACTTTAATTGGGAAATATGTGTCCTATCTGGGTCAGTTGGGAAATCTCTATGACTTTACTCTTAGCAAAGAAGATGAACTCTTCATTATCAATTGTATTTTTGATAATGACCTGGCTACGACTTCCAACCAACTCCATCTCCTACAACGAAGAGAAAAAATTCTCAAGACTGGAAGTGTCGCTGCTCATTCTTCCAACTGGTCTATTTCAAAGGGTCCCTTTTCTTCATTCTTAGATCGGATTCCAAAAAATTTTAGAAAATCAGTAGGTAACTTTTTATTCAGAGAAACGGATATTCGTCTATACGTGAGGTTACTATTGCGCCTGGAAGATGAATATAGAAAGTACGAGGATAGAAATAAATCTTTGAAAAATAAGATAAAGGAATTCAACGAAAAAAACGGTAAAAATTGGTCGCTTCTCAATTACAAAGACAATTTTTCTTTAGAAGGTTTTTTCTTCTTCATTTATCATATAGCCAAGTATATACCGGGTGAAAGGAATAGGGTTGAGCTATTTTTAAAAATGTGCGTCAATGATGAAGCACAACCCCAAGACCAGTGTTTAAAGGCTATTCTTCTAAAAGTTATTGCAAATCCGGCTGATTTCCCTGAAATAGATGTTTTTAAAGAGGAATCTAAACTAAAGCAACTCATCAATACAGTTTCTTACTATGAGGTCACTCGTTCCGTTTTCAGTAAATATTGTTATGAGACATTAGAGGGGCATCTGGTAAACACGAATGCTCAACACAACGTCCAGCACCTTCCACCTGTGAATCTATCCGAATTTAATCGCGCTGATAAAGCGATAGAATCTGAACTCAACCAATTTTTAGAAGAATTCTTTACTGAGGAAAAGAAAACAGCTGCAAAGACAACAACCCCTATACCATCCTTATCCAGCGATCCTGTTGTTGAGTCACGCATTGCATTAGCCAATAAAAAAATCGGAGAGTATGAAAAGAGTCTTCCTGAATTTTCACATTATCATTTGAAAAAAGAAAATATTGAGAAACTGAAAGCAGGTCTCATTAGACTGAAGACAAGTTATGTGGTAACAAAGTCTAAACTTCTCGAAAGGGTGAACCAGAAACCTAAAGATTCCTTAATTCGGAATGTAGGGAGAGAGGTGAGATCGATTACTTGGGAACAACTTCAGCTGATTTGTAAGAAAAGTGA
>Ga0206862_1154_pt2 | contig 17284 bp, 10 predicted proteins | sample Alteio_BWOrgCont_43_FD_152625 | JGI IMG/M metagenome (GOLD analysis project Ga0206862, IMG submission 152625) | Enriched cells from forest soil in Barre Woods Harvard Forest LTER site, Petersham, Massachusetts, United States -... | ecosystem: Environmental > Terrestrial > Soil > Temperate forest >... | reverse complement strand
CGGTGTCGCGCCGCCAGGAGGTGACATTGTTCATGGGATCGATGAGGTTGCTAATCGCGCCGCACTTGCACCAGGTGTATTGCACGGTGCGGTTTGCTGGATCGGTCACGCTGATCAATTGGCGCAGACTATTATAAACATAGGTCGTGATCCGGCCCAAACGATCGGTCCGCGTCTGCGGATCAAGCGCCAGGTAGGTTGTCTTGGTGAAGGTGCTGTCCGGATAGGTCACCTGAGTGAGCCGGTCGAGGGCGTCGTAGGCGTAGGTAAGGTAGTATCCATCCGATCCCGTAAAACTTGCGACCCGGCCAAACGCGTCGTAATCGAAGGTGGTGACATCGACATTCCCAGGCAGGGCGCCGATGATTTGGTAGAGCCGGCCATTCCGCTGCTTGCCCGCGGCATCGGCGGTGTAATACGAGTAGGTGGTGGTTTCGTTCTTCGCATCCGTCACCGAGGTGATTTGGCCGTTGGTGTTCCACGTATAGTTGGTGATTTGCCCGGCCGCATCGGTGAATGTGAGCGGGCGGTGCTGGCCGTTCCAGGTATAGGCGCCCAGAGTGACAGAAGAGGGCGTGGTGCCTTGAATTGTCTGGGTTACCGACAGAACATCGATGTTATTCGCCGCGTATTGGAAGGTCGTCTTCCGTCCCAAAGGATCCGTTTTGGACGTCGGCAGACTGATCGAATTCAGAGTCTGTGTGGCCAATTGCGTGCCGCCTTCGATGACACGGCCAATGGCAATGGGGGTGGTTCCCGTGCCCTCGACATTGCCCGCCGTTTGGCCGGAATAATTGTACCAGATACGGTTTTGCAGGGGTGGAACTTCACTTTCGAGATAGCCACTCATCGTCGAGATGTTAGGCTCGTGCAGCCAGTGGTAGATGTGAGCCATATTATAATTGTTGGGCGCGTCCTGCCATTGTTTCTTGTCCCAATGGAAACTGTCGCGGAGGCTCAACCATTCGTTCGCCACAAGCATGTTTTGCGGAACCGACGCCGCGCTATCTGGAACCGTTGCGTTGCCGTTGTTGTCCGCCTCCAGCACTTCGGTGTTTCCGGCGGGGTCTGTGGCTGTCAGTCGCTGAGTGAGACCGCCATTGCTGGACGTGGAAGTGAAATTCGTCGTGCCGTAGGGGGTTGTCAGCGAATTAAGGTAGCCCGCTGTGGGGTCGTAAGTAAAGACGGATTGAATCCCGATGACATCGGTGATCTGGACCAGGCGCCCGGTGGCGTCATAGGAAAACGTGGCGGAACGGCCAAAGGGATCGGTGACCTGGGTGATTTGGTAGGGAAAACTTGCTTTGGTGTAGAACAGCTTCGTCTGGTAACCGAGGGCGTCGGTGATTATGGTAATACGCAGTTGGCTATCGTAGGTGAGGGTGATGGTGTTGCCATAGGGGTCAACCCACTTCGATAGAAAGACATTGCGAGGAGCGACGGAGCTGCCATTCGACTGGGAATAAATGCTCATGGAGCCGTCGGGGTTGACAAGTGTATAGCTGATGGGATTCGAAGAAGTGCGGGTCAGCACCGTGTTTGAATCGAACTGCACCGCAAACTGATTGGTGGCGCTGTTGTAGCCCGAAAAAGTGTAAGCGCCTCCGCCCGGAGTTTCCCGCGAAGCAGTCGCCGGATTCGTGGGATCGTCGCTGATGTAATCCTGCCAGTTGAAGTTCCATTTCTGTCCGAGGTTGCAGTAGGTAAAATTGGCGGGCTGGGTGGCTTCGCGCTGGGTGTAGGTAACGGTAAATGGCACGGAGTATCCGTAACCCGGAACGTAACCAACCGGAGTGTCCCGGATAATCAGACTGGCCAGCATCGTATGAAATGCATACGTAGCCATACCCTGACATGCAGGCGGGTTTGTGGACGGTTGGCTTCCAGGGGGTGGACCGCTGCTGCCGGGAGACGTCGGGCCATTTCCACCTGGGTTTGGGCCGCTGCTGCCGGGACCTGTCTGGTTATCACCGGGGCCGGTCGCGTTGGGGTTGGAGCCCGAAGTGTTGCCTTTGCCGAAAACCTGTTTGGCCTCCTTTCCACCCACCGTCGTCCAACCTTTGGGAAGCGCCCCTGCAGGCACGAGGAAATATCCACTGGCCTCGGCCTCCAGCGCCTTCAGCGTGTGCCACGTCTCATTCTCGAATGTGGGGTCCTGCGTCAGGTAGAAATCGCCCTGCTTTTTGATCAGCGCCGCAAAGTGCCCCACCTTCCAATGAATGACGCTGGGTATTATCAGGGGGGCCCCGGGCGGACGCTTCGCCGGCTGGTAGTTCATGCCGAGCTTTTCCGAGATGCCGGCGACATCCGCCAGGGACATCCCCTGCATGGTCGATTTTGCCTGTGTGATTTCCGGGGACGTCCAAAGCGGTGACCCTTGGCTCGCCAGAATCCTGCTTAAAGCGAGAGGCCCGCAACGAAATGCGATTTCCGGGCGCTTTTCCATCATGGTCGAACCTTCGGTCCCCGCTCTCATTAATTCGGTGGCCTGCCCCATGAATTGTCGTCCCGCCACGGCAGCCAGGAAGGCCTTTAGTTCCGGATAGCGGCCCAGGCGCGCCAGCATTTTCGTGTATTCCCCGGCAGCCCGATCTGCCAGGGCCTTGACCTTGAGATCGGTGGAGGCCTTTCCTGCATTCCAGGCATGCAGGTAAGTGGGAAGGCACTTCGAGAAATAACCGGAATGATAATAGAGAAGACCGAGGTTCACCTGCACCGCGAAGCGCCACGGAGAATTTGGGTTGCCTGCCACAAAGTTTTCCAGCGCGGAAAAATCGTCGGATCCACTGCGGGCTTCAAATGCGGTCAGGGCAGCAAGAAGAACGCGGTTCTCGCTGGAGTTTGTATCTGTCCTGGTCGGCGTCAACGGTTCCGGCAGTTTGTGCAGGCCGAGGATTTCCTGCGTGGTTGCTGCCGGGGCATCCGCACCCTGAACAAAGAATGTTGAAGTCGAGAAGTTCAGAACAACCACGACCAACGCTGCGATAATGGGGAGGTTTTTTCGCATAGCAAACCGGAGACCAAAGCTCTCGAATGGCGAATAACGCCGGAAATGTCAAGCGTTAGTGAAATCTTAATTCCCGTGCGACGGCTCAGCAACGCCGCCCGTGCGAGTATTTCCGATGAATTGCTGATGGATTTCAAAAACTTTCTGATCCAGCGCGGCCTCCGCGTGCGGCGCCAGGATTCACGCGAGACGCCTGCGAGGGCTCGAGACTTCGTGCGGCGCCCGCCCACGCCGCCCGCTCCTCGTGGTGTGGCTCGTCTTAACGGCCTCGCGGGACTTTGGAACATTGTGGGAAGAGTCGAGCCGGAGCTGGAGACCAACGCCATGCTGTGCGCCGTTAACCAGGCCGCCGACCTGCCGCGGCGTCAGGTCCCGCAGCAGAGCCGTGATTTTTTATAAAGGCGGCTTCACCGAGCGCCACATTCATTAAGGCGCGAACGAAGGGCCAACGGTAAATTTAGGCCCCTATGGGGTGGTTCTGACTGGCGGGTTGGGGCTTCTTTTAACAGGGGATGCTGCGCCGGCTTATGGGGTCTACGGACTAGCTCAATACGTTGCTACTGGAGATTGGTTGGGTTTTACACTGGGTGGAGCGGGCATGCTTCCTGATTACATGGGGGGGCAGGTGTTCTCACTTGCTGGTTACTTTCGTGATGTATCTAATGATGCGTGGTCGCAAATTCAATCACGTTACAATAACCGAAACAACGGGGACGCTCCTGACAGTTTCTCCATGGATGATGGGGGAACGTCGGCATTTTGAGATGTTACAACTGCGAGTTTTGAATGGATCGTCACATAAATGAATCCCGAGCCTTATCACATTCAAAGCGCCGTCAACTGGCACCGGGTGTCATTATGCCGGCTTGTGCTGCTTTTATTCGGGTGCATCATTCTGGGGCTTCCTAACGTCTCATTCTCCGCTTCTGTCGAACTGAATTTCGATGGCACAGGGAACCTCTCCACCGTCCAAACCGCGACTGCGTCGGTTCCGGTGATCATATCCCAGCCCCTCAGTGTATTGGACTCACTCGACGGAATCGTCAGCGTTTCAGTGAACGTGGCGAGCGACACGCCGCTCACTTATCAGTGGCAGTTCAATGGTCAAAACATCACTGGGGCGACCAGCGCCACGCTGCTGCTGACAAATGTCACGACCGCCAACTTCGGGAACTACACTGTAATTATCACAAATTCGCACGGAAGCGTCACTAGTGGCATGGCCACCTTGGGGATATCCCCCAATGTGCAGGTGACGTTTGATGACGTAGTGCTTGATAATGAAACTGGAGACTGGTACGCAGACAACGGGGTGTGGGAAGTGGGAATGCCAACGGTTGGCCCCTTGAGTGGTCATTCCGGATCCATTTGTGCCGGGACGGCGATGACCGGGAACGTCCCGGCCAATATGAGTTCGCGGCTCATCAGTCCCGCCTTCACAGTCCCCTCGGTGAGCCAGAACCCGCGGTTGCAGTTTTGGCAGTGGTTTCAATTTGGCAGTTCCTTGAATGAAACCAATGTGGATCTTGGCAATATCTTGATCCTGCCCGCCGGAGCGACGACTTGGGTGACGCTGGCAACGGTCAGTGGGAGCAGCGGATCGTGGACTGCGGACGAGCTAAATTTGTCGGCTTATGCGGGGCAATCGGTCCAAATTGCCTTTCAGTTCATCTCAGGCAACGAGGAATACGGCAACGGCCCGGGCTGGTATGTGGACGATGTGACCCTCGTCACCGGGGCGATCTCGACGCTTGTCCCCAATGTGCCGGATACTTTTGCGAGTGGACCGGGTGACTGGTCGGCGGACAATGGGGTATGGTCTGTAGGTACGCCCACAGTGGGACCGAAGGAAGCCTACAACGGGGCTAACACTTTCGGGACGGCGATGACCGGGAACGTCCCGGCCAATATGAGTTCGCGGCTCATCAGTCCCGCATTCACGGTTCCCGCGGCGAGCCAGAACCCGCGGTTGCAGTTTTGGCAGTGGTTTCAATTTGGCAGTTCCTTGAATGAGGCCAATGTGGACCAGGGCAATATCCTGGTCCTGCCCGCCGGAGCGACGACTTGGGTGACGCTGGCAACGGTCAGCGGGAGCAGCGGATCGTGGACTGCGGACGAGCTAAATTTGTCGGCTTATGCGGGGCAATCGGTGCAAATTGCCTTTCAGTTCATCTCGGGCAACGAGGAATACGGCAGCGGGCCGGGCTGGTATGTGGACGATGTGACCCTCGTCACCGGGGCGGTCTCGACGCTTGTCCCCAATGTGCCGGATACTTTTGCGAGTGGACCGGGCGACTGGTCGGCGGACAATGGGGTATGGTCTGTAGGCACGCCCACAGTGGGACCGAAGGGAGCCTACAGCGGGACTACCACTGCCGGGACGGCAATGACCGGGAACGTCCCGGCCAATATGAGTTCGCGGCTGATCAGTCCCGCATTCACGGTTCCCGCAGCGAGCCAGAACCCGCGGTTGCAGTTTTGGCAGTGGTTTCAATTTGGCATTTCCTACAATGAGACCAATGTGGATCTCGGCAATATCCTGATCCTGCCCGCCGGAGCGACGACTTGGGTGACGCTGGCGACGGTCAGCGGGAGCAGCGGATCGTGGACTGAGGACGAGCTAAATCTGTCTGCTTATGCGGGGCAATCGGTGCAAATTGCCTTTCAGTTCATCTCCGGCAACGAGGGAAATGGCAACGGCCCGGGCTGGTATGTGGACGATGTGACCCTCGTCACCGGGGCGATCTCGACGCTTGTCCCCAATGTGCCGGATACTTTTGCGAGTGGACCGGGCGACTGGTCGGCGGACAATGGGGTATGGTCTGTAGGCACGCCCACAGTGGGACCGAAGGGAGCCTACAGCGGGAGTACCACTTTCGGGACGGCGATGACCGGGAACGTCCCGGCCAATATGAGTTCGCGGCTGATCAGTCCCGCATTCACGGTTCCCGTGGCGAGTCTGAATCCGCGGTTGCAGTTTTGGCAGTGGTTTCAATTTGGCATTTCCTACAATGAGACCAATGTGGATCTCGGAAATATCTTGATCCTGCCCGCCGGAGCGACGACTTGGGTGACGCTGGCGACGGTCAACGGGAGCAGCGGATCGTGGACTGCGGACGAGCTAAATTTGTCGGCTTATGCGGGGCAATCGGTGCAAATTGCCTTTCAGTTCATCTCCGGCAACGAGGGAAATGGCAGCGGCCCGGGCTGGTACGTGGACGATGTGACCCTCGTCACCGGGGCGATCTCGACGCTTGTCCCCAATGTGCCGGACACTTTTGCAAGTGGACCGGGTGACTGGTCCGCGGACAATGGGGTATGGTCTGTAGGCACGCCCACAGTGGGACCGAAGGGAGCCCACAGCGGGACCACCGCTGCCGGAACGGCGATGATCGGAAACGCCCCGGCCAATATGAGTTCGCGGCTCATCAGTCCCGCATTCACGGTCCCAGCGGCGATTCAGAACCCCCAGTTGCAGTTTTGGCAGTGGTTTCAATTTGGCAGTTCTTACAATGAGGCCAATGTGGATCTTGGCCATATCCTGATCCTGCCCGCCGGAGCGACGACTTGGGTGACGCTGGCGACGGTCAGCGGGAGCAGCGGATCGTGGACTGAGGACGAGCTAAATCTGTCGGCTTATGCGGGGCAATCGGTGCAAATTGCCTTTCAGTTCATCTCCGGCAACGAGGGAAATGGCAGCGGCCCGGGCTGGTATGTGGACGATGTGACCCTCGTCGCCCTCGTGGCCACGAGTCCCGTCATTGTCGTGCAGCAACCCGCCGGCACCACGCTTGCCAGCGGGAGCAGCACTGTGAGTTTCGGCGAAGCGATCGTCGGAGGGGGCGGGAATCCCACGGAGACTATTACCATCGAGAATGCCGGCACAGCAAATCTGACGTTGGGGTCGATCACCTTTGGCGGCACGAATCCCAGTGATTTCAGTGTCACCAGTTCTCCTGCGAGTCCAGTGTCGCCAGCCGGCGCCACCACATTCACGGTGCAGTTCGCTCCCGGGGCTCTCGGCAGCCGTAGCGCGACGCTGCAAATCGCCAGCAACGATCCGGTGACAAGTGCTTTCACGGTCAATCTAACCGGTACCGGCTTCGCAGAGACTACGTTGCCAGCCACTAATGTCTTGTCCAATTCGGCGGCGCTCCACGGCACGGCAAATCCCAATGGCCTGGCTACGACAGCCTACTTTCAGTACGGGACGAGTACCAGTTACGGGAGTTCCACAGCAGCCAATTCCATCGGCAGCGGCATGTCGGCCGTCGCCGTCAGTGCCAACATCGCAGGGCTATTGCCCGGGATGACCTACTATTACCGCACGGTCGAGACCAATTCAGGCGGCACCTTCTATGGCGGAGATCAATCATTTTCCACTCCCAATCCATACCTCGCGTCATTGGTCCTGAGCGCAGGCAAACTGGCCCCGGCCTTTGCACCCGGGACAACTGCGTACCTGGTGCGGCTTCCAGCATCACAGACCTCGCTGACGATCACACCCACGTTGGCCGACAGCACCGCGAGCATGACGGTAAACTCCGTGGCCGTGCCTTCAGGCACGTCCAGCGGATCCATCGGTCTTTCACTTGGGAGGAATACCGTCGCGATTGTGGTGACGGCACAGGACGGGGTGACGACCGAGACCTACACGCTGACTGTATTACGGACGGCTGATCCGGATTTGAACGGGGACGGCAACGCGGATATCCTATTCCAGAATACGGACATCGAGATCGCCGTCTGGTACATGAATGGCAGCGGAGCGGCGACCGTTGCGGCATCTATTTCCACGGCCAACCTCGGCGACTGGGTGGTGGTCGGCGTTGCAGACATGAATAATGACGGCAACGCCGACATTCTCTTTCAGAATACGGAAGGCCAGATCGCCGTCTGGTACATGAATGGCAGCGGAGCGGCGACCTCTACTGCATTTATCTCCTCCGCCAACCTCGGCGACTGGAAGGTGGTCGGCGTTGCCGACATGAATAACGACGGCAACGCCGACATCCTCTTTCAGAACACGGAAGGCCAGATCGCCGTCTGGTACATGAATGGCAGCGGAGCGGTGACCTCTACTGCATTTATTTCCTCCGCCAACCTCGGCGACTGGAAGGTGGTCGGTGTTGCCGACATGAATAACGACGGCAACGCCGACATCCTCTTTCAGAACACGGAAGGCCAGATCGCCGTCTGGTACATGAATGGCAGCGGCTCGGTCATTTCTGCTGCATCTATCACCACCGCCAACCTTGGCGACTGGGTGGTGGTCGGCGTTGCCGACATGAATAACGACGGCAACGCCGACATTCTCTTTCAGAACACGGAAGGCCAGATCGCCATCTGGTACATGAATGGCAGCGGCACGGTGACCTCTGCGGCATCTATCACCACCGCCAACCTCGGGGCTTGGCGCGTGCGCTGACAGGTGTTTGTGGCGCTGGCGGCGCGAGGCGGCGCAGCCCCTGGCAAGACTCTCAGGACGCAACCGGACAATCGACCCGCCAGCCAGCGGCTTGCAGGCGGTATGCCGGGATGGATGAGGGGCGGGAAACCGGCGTTTGTTGGTTATTATTTATCATACGCCTCCCAGTCGAATGGTTCTATTTATTGCTGCGGCGGAGCATTGATGATTCGGATGCGGCGGCGATCCTGCCCCTGCGGAGAATCGCCCCCAGCAGGCGGCTGGCCGGGCGTCGGAAAAGGAATCGCAGGCGGCGTTGCTCCGGGACTGCCGGGATTCGGAAGCAGCGGGCGCTCCGCCGAATAAGGAGGAAGAGGCGTAAGAGGCTGTCCACTTCCTCCCTTCGCTTGCTGGGCGCCTTTGTTATTTCCGCCAACCGGGGGTCCTTTCGCGGTTGTCACCTGCGCCGGTCCGCGGATCTCGGCTTCGTTGAATTCCAGCTTCGCGGTTTCGGTCCCTTTTTTGATGACCACCGTGCTCTTGCCGATTTTGTCCGACCACTCGATGCTGGCCAGCGTCACCCCATTTTCAGAATTCGCATCGTGGCCATAGAGGGAGAATTGGGTGGACAGATCGCGAGCTTTAATGGTCACGAAATCCTCGCCGTCCATGCGTCCGATCCCGCTGACGTACCAATTCGATGCGAACGAGGCCTTGGGATCCGCGACGGGGTCGAGGGGTGTGGCAAGCGCGAAGGGCGATTTCTGCTTCATGGCCTCGTAACGGGCCGCCGGCCAAGCGTGGGGGATTGGCGATTCGTCCTCCGCCCGCAACTGGATTGCGGAGAGCATCGCCAGGGACAATAAGCATCGCAGAAGCTTCTTCGACCACGAAGAAACGCAAAAAGCTGAAAGGGCAGGCTCGTTCATGGTATCTGTTTGGCTGTGGCGGAAGCAGCGAACCACCGGGCGATCTTGAAATGTCCCCGCATCTGAGTGTGATCCTGATCATCGATCTTCAAGTTCGCGCCCTCGATGACGATGAACTGTTCCGGGGTTTGCACTTCGTGGAGAAAAGCGAGGATCGCCGCCCATGAGCTTTTGGTTTCGAGACCGACGGAAACCGATACATAATCCCCCCGCTGATCCGGCGAACCGATCTCGGGATGATCGAGCAGCACCTGATGTTTCTTCGCGGCGTCCTTGATTTGACTAAGCAATTGCACACCCGCACTATCCTGGTTGTCCAGTTTCGGCTGTTTCGCGAGCAGCCAGGCGTCGCGTTTTTTCCAAAGCGCCTCCTGGCGGGCGAGCGCGCGCATCGCCCGAAGCTGCGAGGTCTTGGATCGGAGTTGCGTCTGGAGTTGGTTTCGCGTCTCCAGAAAAAGGTTGATGAGGAAAACACTGCCGAAAGCGAAAGCGATCCCGCCAACTGCCAAGACCAGCCTTCTTTCCCGCGTGGATAGGTTCCGAGCAGTCATCGCTTTCCGAAGATGCTGAATTGCGCCTGGTCGTTGGGAAGCAGGGCGGGCGGGCTCGCCGTGATGCGAAAAGTTGAAAGGTCCTTTTCATCTTTGAGTTTTCCAAGGTATTCGATGGCGAGGCTGGCCGATGGCGCTTCCCCAGATACCTTCCATTGCGCCACCGTCTGATCGAATTCCGTGAGATGGAGAGTGTCTTTCGGGAGGTTTTTGCAGAGTTGATAGAGCAGTTCGATGGTCGCGCGGTCGGGATCGACCGCGGGTCCCAGCGCGTTCCAGCGAGCTTGACTGGATTGCAACATTTCGATCTCCGGTCGGATGAGGGCATATTCTGCGTCGATTTTCGCCACCTTCATTTTCAGCCATCCGAGGTAGCCAAAGGCGCCCATAAACGCAGCGAGGCAGATCGCGGCGGCGCAAAGCAACTGCCGTTTTGCCCGAGCCCCACGCTGATGCCGCTCGGTCGTGGTCCGCCAAGCCATCGGAACAAGATCAATGGCCGCGTCCGGGAGCGGTTCAGAGAGGGCAAGGGGCTCGACTGGCGCCGAAGAATATCTGCGCAACGCATCGAGCCAAGGCCTGCAATTCCCAGCGAGGAGCACCCTGGAGAATTCCACAGATACACCTCCCAGCTCCGCGGTCAGCAGAGTTCGAGACAAATCGTCGACGAGCATCTCAGCGTCGCCCAAGGCAAGCGTATGCGCCCAGACGAGGCGCGCACGATTGGCGATGGCCACGACGGCGTGCTCCTGCTCTGCGTAGATGACCAGCACGGTCTCTTCCGGCGGACAAGCGGCGGCCACGCGCGCCACGTAGGGCGTGATCTTTCCCAGGGTCACGCCGCGGACTCGCAGCGGCGCGCAGAGGGCTTCCAGCGCAGATTGACGCACGGCTACGGAGAGAAGCGTGGAGACGTTTGCGGCGCAGTCGATCATCAGGATCCCGGACGACACCTCGTGCACGGGAAAGGGCAGAGTCTTCTCCAGTTGCAATTGTGCCATCCCGGACAATTCCGCGGTCTCGCCAGAAGGCAGTTTCATTCGTTCCAGCAGAAGGAAATGAGTGGGCAGTGAAAGATGAACACGCGCGTCAGCCGGAATCGCCGCAGCCGCTTCGCCAATGCTCGCAAAGGCCCGCGATTCAGCACCGGAGCGAAACAGTCGCCAGCCTTTCGCTTCCGGGAGAAGATGGATGACTTGCGTGCCGGGGATGTTCATTCCTTCCACGATAGAATCTTGGGAGTGCCAGTTCCTTTTCGGACGACGACTTCCACTTGTCGATCCACATTTCCCGAATAACCCTCGCTCGTGATGTGCATGGTCGGGTCTTTGAATGTCACCAACCCGCTGATTTCCTGGTATTGCTGGGCGGTCAGTCCCAGCGCCGCCTGCAATTCGCCTTCGTTGGCAAACTCCACGTCATCCGCGGTCCCATCGATACCGTCTGGTCCCTGGCGGTATTTCACGAAGCGTTCGATCCGGGTCTCACCAATGCCGGGAATCAGATTCAGGATCCGCGCCGGCGCCGCACTCAGATCGATCGGACCGCGGCTGAAGATCGTCAGGTCGTCCTTCCAATCGGGCTGGGAAATCAGCGGACCGGCGCCGCGCACTTGCGCGATTTCCTCCACGCTCTGCAATTCGCGATTTGGCGGATGATAGTCGGCCTCGTCTTCCGCCCCATTGAGCCGCCTGATATTGTCCGCATCCACCCAATCGAGGAGGCAATCCATAAAGACTTCACGCTGATGAAGATCAAGGCCCCGCAAGGCAAGCCATTGCTTGAGGATCGCCAACTTTTGCGGATCCTCGCCCCGCAGCAGCCAATTGACATTGAGCCTGCCGCCTTCGCTCAAGATTTTTACTCGATAGCGCATCCCCGGCAGAATTTCCTTCTCGAGCGCCGGCGTTTTCGGCGAAACGAGCGGGTGCAATCCCACGGCCAAACCCGAGTGGGCCATGGACCGAGCCTCGATGCCGCGATTGCGCTCCCCCTGCGTCTGGATGCCCTGTTGCACCCACAGCGCCCAACCAAGCGTGGCGGTAGTCATCACGAGCAAAGCCCAGAAAATGAGCAGCAGCGCTGAACCATGTTGGAAGCCGGAGGACCTCTTCATCGCTGCACATTGGCCGCAGGCACGGCAATTACGGCTTCCATCGGCGCATCACCTTCACGTTTCCACAGGCGGACCCGGACTAAAGAGGGGTAGCTCGCGGGATCGGTCCATCGATCCAGCCACGAATTCAGCCGATCGTCGAAATAGCGAATCTCCAATGCCGCCATCGGGTGAATGAGAGGCAGCCAGTTATATTTCTGGCCGGCAGTGCCGCGGGCGTAAAACTCCACATCTCTCTGGGCGCCGGCATCCAGCCGTTCGCGCCGCAGCCCCAATTCCAGTTCCTTGGAAATATCGCTCACCGGCTGGACGGCCAGCGTCACCCGGTACTGGCCGGGCGCCGCAGATGTGAGCACCCCCTGCCCTGCCCAGCACAGCCACGTCATCTCATCGCTGGGTTGGCCGTGAAACCGATTGGCCTGGCCGAGCAATTGGTTATCCCCCCTGGGGGGCATTTCCCCGAGTTGCGCCTGAAGAAATCGGACCACTGCCCCGAGCGATTCGCGGTCGTCCACTACGCCCTGCGAGACGCGGATCGCGTAAAGCTGGGTGGTGAGGAACCGATAAAGAGTAAAGGAGAGCATGCCGACGATCATGGTCGCCGTTATCACCTCCAGGAGCGTGAAACCGCGGCTGCGTTTATTGCTAACGCGAAAGCACATAAAATGTGAGCGATCTCTGCCGGGAATCGCCGCTGCTGGTCCATGCCAGAGAAAGCGTCACAGAAACCAGGCCCGAAAGCTCCTGATCTTTCTCATTTTTCATCTTCAAAGGTAAAATGGTTTGCTTCAGCTTCATCCCATCAAAAGGGCTTTTGAGGGTTTCCGCGCCGAGATTCTCAAGAGCGACAGCGCCCGCTTCGATTTCCGCCATTCGATTCTCTAAAGCCTGGCCGGCAAGCGCATCCTCGCGCTTCAGCCGTTCGGCGGCTACGCAGTTGTTCACGCAACGCCCGAGCGATATCACGCCGACGGCGAAGATCGCCACCGCCAGCATCGCCTCGAGCAAAACAAAACCGCGCCGTTTCATTTTACTTGGGAATCCAAAAACACTCCACGCACCGTGAGCGGATCGTAGCGAACGGTCCACTTTCCCACATTCCCCTGAAATGCGATTTGAGCCGGTTCGCAGATCCCGCTCTTCCAGAAGATCCATTCACTCGTGGGATGGTTTGTCAGTGCGGCCGTCCGGTTGAGCGAGAAGGTCTGCCCCTTCTCAAAAGCGAAGCGATTTGTGTCCGAATCTTTCGCGGCGCCTTTTCTAGGGGCGTCATCCACCGAGCCTGCGGGAGCCAATTTGATCCCCTTGTCATCCCACGCCATCACATAATCTCGGCGCTCACGCTCGCTCTTCAATTTTGCATCTTGGACAAAGCGATCGAACTCATCGAACGAACGTTTGAGCCGCTGCTCACCAAGGACGCTGACGACGCTCGGAACAGCGAGAGTGATCAAAAGCAGGCCAATCATCAGCGCCAGACAGACTTCCAGAAGCGTGAAACCATTGTGCCGGGAGGACATCGCGGGGCATGGTAGCTTAAGGATTTCTGTCTTAAAAGCTGCTTTTCGAAAAATGTCGCATGCCTGAAATGATTTGATTGACCAAGATCCAGACAACCTGCTATTGGACGCTCGTGCTTCGTCTCCCCCTGGCTGTGCTTTTGCTTGGTGTTTGCGCGGTTTCGGCGCAGGCGCCACCTAATTCGCCTTCCAGGCCGGCGCCGACGAACGCGGGCGCCGCGCAGGCGGCATCGGCCGACTCCGACACGGTGCGGCTCCAGTTTCCAAATGCCGAAGTGAAGGGCGTGCTGGAGTTTTACGAGCGTCTGACCAAGAAGCATCTCGTGCTCGATAATCAGGTCCAGGGCACGGTGAATATCGTGGTCGCCGGCGAAATCTCCCGCGAAGAGGCGATCCAAATTATAGAAATCAATCTCCTGCTCAACGGTTTCACTCTCGTTCCGGTCGAGCGCAGCGATATCGTGAAGGTGATCGGTATTGGAAAGAACCCGCGCGCCGCCGCGGTCCCGATTATCGCGGACGAGCTGCTGCTTCCCGATGGGGAGCAAGTCGTGACGTTCCTCGCCAAACTGCAATACATCGATCCGCAGGAATTGCAGCAGACGCTATCCACCTTCGTAGTCGCAAACCAAAGCTCGTACACAAATCTGACCGCGCTGCCTAAGTCGCGGGCGATTCTCATCACAGAAAATACCGCGACAATCCGCGGCCTCCTTCGCGTTATCCATGAAATCGATGTGCCGCCGGCGGAGGTTGTCAGCGAGTTCATACCCCTGGAACGCGCTGACGCCAAAGATTTGCTGGAAAAGCTCACCGCCATTTTTGAAAAACCGGAAGAGAAGGGCAAAACAACCAGCACTCCTCGCACCGTGCCGAGGCCGCCCGCAACCACTCCGGAAGGCAACCCGCTTCCAGCCGGAGCAACGGCCGAAATGACGGCCGCCAATTCTCTCGAAATTCGAGGCGGAGCGCTTTCGGAAGATTCAATCATTATAGGAAAAATAAAACTGACCGCCGATGTCCGCACCAATCGCATTCACATTGTGACGCGCCCGGTCAACCTGCCCTTCGTGCGGAAGTTGATCCATGAATTTGATTCCGTTGTGAAGTTTGGAGAGCCGACAGCCCGTCCTCTACGTTACGTTTCGGCGGGAGACGTGCTGGATGTGATCGTCAAAGCGATCACCGAGCCTGGAACCAAGGAGGAGACTTCCTCCAGCCAAAAAACAACCGGAACCTCGTCCAAAAACACCAGCAGCGGATCTTTCAACTCCACCAACACCGGAGCTGGAGGCTCCGGTTCGGGCGTAAACATCGCGGAAGGACTTTCGACCGAGGCGGTGGATACCACACCCGAAGCCCGTGTGATCGGCACATCCAAAATCATCGCCGACAAGAACGCCAATGCGATCATTATCATCGGCAACGACGATGTAAAATCGAAGGTGCTGCGCCTGCTCGACGAACTCGACCAGCGGATTCCACAGGTCATGCTTCACACCGTAATTGGCGAATTGAGCCTCGACGACAAGGATCAATTTGGAGTCGACTATATTCTTCGCAAGAACGGTTTGGGCGTCAGCCCACTGACTTTCAACGCGGCCAACGGCGCCAGCACGACCGCTACCGGAGCTTCCAGTAGCACTGGCACGGGGGCCGCAGCGGCAGCGGCGTCTGCGCCAAGTGGAACCGCCGGCACGACCGGAACAGCCGCCACAGGAGGGAACAATCCCTCCAGCTTTGTCGGCTTCTCGGGCGCCTCTCCTCAGCTCAATCTGGGCAACCTCCTCGACCTCAGCAAAGTGACCCAAGTGGCAGCCGCCGGCGGCAGCGGCCTGACCGGATTCCTTTCCGCCGGCAATTCTCTCAACGCCATCGTGACCGCTCTTAACAATACGAATCACTTTCACGTCGTCTCCCGGCCCAGCGTATTTACTCGAAATAACAAAAAGGCGCTAATCGTTTCCGGCCAGAACATCGCCGTTCCTACGAGTATCCAGAGCGCGTTGTCCGCCACCGGCACGAACGGAATCGTGACGAATTCTGCCGTCCAATACATGACGGTCGCCATTCAGCTCGAAGTCGTCCCTTTGATCAACTCCGACCGCGAAGTATCTCTGGATATCCTTCAGAAAGAAGATGAAGTCGCCGGCTCGACCACGATTGACAACAACGTCATTCCCACCATCGCCACCCGCTATCTCAAGACCAGTGTGAGCATACCAAACCTGTCCACCCTCGTGCTCGGCGGGTTGATTCAGGCGAGCCAGAACACCACCGCTTCCGGCATTCCTTTCCTGAGCAAGATCCCGCTCCTCGGTTACCTCTTCAGCAACACGACGAAAGAAAAGATCCGGACCGAACTCGTAATTCTCATCAGTCCCGAGGTCAGTTGGGCGCCGCCCGATATGAAAAAGATCCGCGAGCACAGTCAAAAATATCTCCAACTGGAGCCGGATTTGGAGGCGACGATCGTGCCTAAAGCCCCGCGAAAAAAGACTGTCCAGTCCAAGCTTTTCCGTAAGCCTCCGATGGAGACGCGAGACTCGAAGGATTCGACCAAAAACCAGAGTGATCTCCCGCAAGCCACTCATTGATGTCCTCATAGCCGCCGGAGCCTCCGAAGAGGATGCCGTGGCAATAGCGGCGCTGGAACCTGCGCCTGGCGTCAGTTGGACGACGGAGGCGCTTAATTCTGGAAAGGTGGACGAGCAGAAGTTCGCCTCCGAACTCGCCCGGCTGTTTAGGTCGCCTTTCGAATTGATCGATGGCGCAGGCATCGAACGCGATGTGCTCCAGTTGCTTCCCAGCCGCTTCGTTTTCAAACATCATATCCTCCCGCTTTTGGTAAACGAAGAAGGCGTCCGGCTCGCCACTTGGGACGTTTTCAATTCATTGGCCCGCCGCCTCGCGGCCCAGGAGCTTCCGGGCAGAAAAATCGAATGGGTCATCACTCCACGCGGTCCCCTGCTGCGATTGATCAAAACGCTCTACGGCGTTGGCGCGGAAACTTTCGATGAAATCCTTCAGACGACGCGCACCTATGACGGTGAATTGCGCGACGCGACCCAAGACATTACCAGTGACGATCCCGAGGCAAGCGTCGTCAAGTTCGTCAATCAAATCATCCGGGAGGCAATCCACGAGCGGGCGACAGACATTCATGTCGAACCTCTGGAAAAAGATCTCCGCATCCGCTATCGAATCGACGGGATACTTCATGAAGTCGCAGTGCCGCCACAATTGAGGGTTCTCCAGTCCGCCATCATCTCCCGGCTGAAGGTCATGGCGCACATGGATATCGCCGATCGCCGACTCCCCCAGGATGGCAGCATCAATCTCAACACCTCCAGTGGCCGCATCGATGTCCGCGTTTCCACCATCCCCACGGTCAACGGCGAAAGCATTTCGCTCCGCCTGCTTTCCCGCACAGAGACTTCGTCATTTGGCTTGGATCGTCTTGACATGAGTGAGTCGCAATTGATCGCGATTCGAAAGCTTCTCCAGCAGCCCAATGGCATCGTGCTCGTCACTGGTCCCACCGGCTCAGGCAAATCCACGTCGCTTTATTCATTCCTCACCTCCATCAACTCAGTCTCCCGCCGTATTATCACGATCGAGGAGCCGGTCGAATACCGCCTCCCCGGCGTCTCCCAGATCGAGGTGAGGCCCGAGATCAAACTTACCTTCGCGAATGGTCTGCGAGTGATTTTGCGTCAGGATCCGAATATCGTCATGGTCGGCGAAATCCGGG
>Ga0206862_1157_pt1 | contig 17415 bp, 13 predicted proteins | sample Alteio_BWOrgCont_43_FD_152625 | JGI IMG/M metagenome (GOLD analysis project Ga0206862, IMG submission 152625) | Enriched cells from forest soil in Barre Woods Harvard Forest LTER site, Petersham, Massachusetts, United States -... | ecosystem: Environmental > Terrestrial > Soil > Temperate forest >... | reverse complement strand
ATCCAGGTTTTTATTTTCACCCAGCATCTGTACCATCAAATAGGCTTTCGCCATCACTTCCCAACTTTTATTGAAGACGAGCGGAAAACGATGCAAAACCACATAGTTTGGCTTTATCGTTTCCCAATCATCGACTTTGGGATGAAGTCGCTGACACCAAAAACAATTATAATTGAAAAATTCAAGCACTTGAATTTTGCCAGGATCTAAAGCCACTAATTTTTGAATAATGGGCTGTGTGGTGACCTTGGCCGACAATTTTTGATAATGTTTTCCTTCTTGAAATCGTTCTGTGGAGGCTTCTGCTTGAGTCGCTTCCGAATTTGGGTAAGCCCCTTCCACTTGATTATTTTGACTTTGCATTTGATTGTTTTGATTTCGACCATTCTGCGCTGAATTCCCATTCTGTACTAAATTCGCGGTTTTATTTCCTTGCGCTTGACTTCCCGAGAAATTTAGGCGAGATCCGTTAGGGCCGAGCGCGTCCTCCGCAAAAATATAAAAAGCGACAATACCCATCAACAACAAGCAACACAGGGTAACCAAAATCGTTTTAATAACATGTTTAATGGAGTCCGGATACATAACTACTCACCGCTTTCATTTCTTCATCACTTAATCTTTGGCTAATATCTTGCATAATGCCGTTTGGATCGTCCTTACGCATTTTTGCTTTAAATTTCTTCAACTGATCTAAAGTATAATCCGGATGTTGCCCGGAAAGTCGAGGAAACTTCGCCAAATTATTTCCCTCCCCTTCAGCGCCATGACAAGCAGCGCACGCCGGAACGCCAGTGGCTAAATTGCCCCCTCGATAAATCTTTTCTCCGAGACTCACCAAGCTCGCGGGGACTGTTCCCGGAGACATCGTTTGACTGGCAAAATAAGCCGCTAAATCTGCGATGTCTTGATCGCTTAAATTTTGAACCATGGCAAACATGCTAGGCTCAAACCGATTTCCTTTATCCCCTTTTCGATATTCAATAAGTGATTTAACCAAATATAAATCACTTTGTCCAGCAATTTTTGGCCAAGCGGGTACTGTACTATTGCCATCTGGTCCGTGGCAAGCTGCACACACTTGGGATTTCGCTTGCCCTGCAGATGCATTTCCCGGGGGCGTACTGGGTAATAGTAATTCAGGCCACACGGTAGGCGATACCAGGGGTTTAGCGGATGTCATGACATTTGGCCCGCTGGCGCTGGGGACGGGCGCAGGTGCGGGTGTGGCAGCCGCAGGGGCAATGGGCGGCGATGATCCTGCGGGCGCGGTTTCAACGGGCGGTGATGACCCTATGGGCGCAGGTGTCGCGGGCGCTGATGAACTTGCTGGCGTCGCGGGAGCGGGCGGAGCGGAACCTGGAGATGCAGATGTCACAGAAGAGGTCTCAGCACCTGGGATCTTTGCGCCTGGCGCTTCTGCCCTAACGCAATGAGAAGCGAACATTAATAAAAAGCCGCTTCCAAAACACATCCATTTATTTTTGATTTCCATAAAGCTTCATAGCCGCTATCTTTCACATACCGATATAGTTATCATAATACCCAATGAGCACATTACGCTACAACACCATTCGTTTTTTAAAAAGTGCAGCCAGTATCTCGGATCTTCCTGAAGACCAAGGGGCTGAGGTGGCCTTTGTTGGCCGTTCTAATTCTGGCAAATCTTCTGCTATAAACACCATTACGGGCGTTTCGCGTTTAGCCAGAACCAGTAAAACGCCAGGTCGAACTCAGCTTATTAACTTTTTTGTACTAGATGATTATCGTCGTTTAGTCGATCTCCCCGGTTACGGCTTCGCTAAAGTCCCCGACGCCATTCGTTTACAATGGCAACGTTTGATTGAAGAATATTTATCCACTCGCCATTGTTTAAATGGTTTAATCTTACTGATGGATATACGCCATCCATTAAAAGATTTTGATTGGCAAATGATAGAATGGGCATTGGCAGAAACATTACCCATTCATATTTTACTCACAAAATCAGATAAACTAAAACGAGGTGCAGCACAAAATGCGTTGTTATCTGTTCGAAAAGCATTGTCTGGTTATGAAGAATATGTGAGTGTACAGCTATTTTCAGCGTTCAGTGGGATTGGCGTTGAAATTGCCCAGCAAAAATTACAAGATTGGTTCAACATTTCTTAAAAAAGCATTTCTTTAAAAAAATCTTAAACATAAAAAAGGCCTCGAACCTAAAAAGGGTAAAATAACCCAATTTTTCTTTTGAAGAAGGTTCGAGGCACTTTACTTATACCCGGCTCTTGGGGGACACCGGATATAAACCCCTCCATCCTAAGGGGAAAGGGTAAAAACGCTTTCTAAGAAAAAATATCTTAAAAAGATTTTACCTAAATAAATAGACTGTTAAAATTTCATGAAGTTCATTGAAGTTTATATGAAGTTCAATAAAAAAAATTTTAATTTTCGTTTTATATTCAACTTTTATATTAACTTGTATTAATCAGTGAATATACGCGTATACCCTGCGCCTTTCAAGTTTTCAAATAATTCGATTCAAGTTCTAGAAAGTTGTCTTTTGGCAGATAAGGGGTGAACATAAAATGGGACTAATTCTGGATTTTCTTCGATGTGAATAGTGACCCCATGAAACTCTTTCTTTAAATTTAATAATTTTTTGAGCGCGGTGTGATCGACAAAAGTGACTAAGGATAAGTCGAGCGAAATGGTCTTTGATTGATGTACCGCTTTATTGACTGCTTTTTTTAATCTTAAATAGCTTAAAAATGTTAAGTTTCCTTCTACTATAATTCGTGGGCCTGCCTCGGAGGGTATAGTGGTGATAAGAGGATAAAATAATTTTCGAAGTGCCTTTCCTCTTAAAATGTGCAATAAGATCTTGGTGAAAATACCCGCCATTACCCCTACCAGCAGATCGATGGATAAGGTCATCAAAAAAGTAATTAAGAAAATCAATAATTGATCTTTACCCACTTGATACGCATGCACAAATTCTTTGGGAGAAGCAAGCTTCATTCCAACAAAAATTAAGAGCGCCGCCAGGGCGGATAAAGGAATATAATTCATTAGATACGGGAATAACAAAATACTGATAAACAAAAATGATCCGTGAAAAAAGTTAGCACGCACTGAAGTCGCGCCATAATCAATATTTGCCTTTGATCGCACGATCTCAGAGATCATGGGTAATCCGCCGATGAGACTCGAGAGAAAATTACCGAGTCCGAGCACCCATAAATCACGGTTGAGATCAGAACCTTGCTTTTGAGGGGCAATGGCATCGACAGCACAGACAGTCAATAAAGATTCGATGGATCCGATGATCACAAACAAGAAAATATATTTGATACTCGTTAAACTCGTGATGTATGAAAAATCCGGAAAAACTATCGCATTCAGAAATTCTGTCGGCAAATTGATGAAAAAGGATGGATTTAAAGAATAAGATTTCCCTAAAAGAGAATAGGGTTGATCTGTATTCAAGCCAAAATAATAGGATATCGGAATAACCGTGAGTAAGATCAATATAGAGGAGGGGATAAAAGCGAGCCTTTTAATTTTTGGCAGATAAAACACAATGGCAAAAGAGAAAAGTCCAATGGCCAAAATCACTGGATTTGCATTTAACCATTGACTAGGAAGTTGCATCAATAATTCAATAGGATTCGAGACACTGGGGGCAACACCCATTAACACATAGATTTGTTTCGACATAATGATGACACCGATGGCCGCCAACATCCCATGGATCACGAAAGGTGGGATGATTTCAACGATATCCGCTTTTCGAAATCTTCCAATGATTATCTGGACGAGTCCCGCAATCACGCCCACAGCTAAAGTTCGTTTATACCCCAGATAAAGATCCCCGCTGCCCAACTGTTGAACTGCACCTAAAACAATCACCACCAACCCTGCCGCCGGTCCTTTAATGGCGAGCGAAGCCCCCCCAAACAGGGAACAAATCATGCCTCCCACCACGGCAGATAATACCCCTGCAATCGGGGGAAAATTACAAAGAGAGGCAATCCCCAAACAAAGGGGCAAGGCAAGCAAAGAGACACAAAATCCGGCAATTAAATCTTTTTTAAAGGAGGTGTTCATAAAACTCATAAAACCGTTCCCACATTTACATTTTGCTATCCCCATGGGCATGGGCTTCGTCCCAATTATTCCCCACCCCTATACCAACTTCTAATTTTACAGATAATTCTACCACATTTTCCATCGTAGATTTTATCTTTTTTATGGCTTTATCCAGCCAAGTTTCATGCACTTCAAACACGAGTTCATCGTGTACCTGCATGATCATTCTCACTTTATCCTGCATCGTTTCAGCCCACGCCTCTAATTCAATCATCGCTAATTTTATCACATCTGCATTGGTCCCTTGCATGGGCGCATTAATGGCGGCACGCTCAGCGGCTCGACGTCTGCCCACATGGGAAACGTTTAGTTCAGGCAAATACAATCGTCTTCCAAATAAAGTTTCGACATACCCATTCGATTTCGCTTGTTTCAAGGTCTCATCAATAAATTGTTTGACTTTGGGGAAACCTGCAAAATACTTTTCAATATGAATCTCCGCCTCGCGTCGTTCGATCCCCAATTGCTTTGCAAGACCAAAGGCTGACATGCCATAAATTAAACCAAAATTGATAGCTTTTGCGCTTCGACGCTGATCGGAAGTCACTTTATCCAGTGGCACAGAGAAAACTGTGGCCGCTGTGTTTCTATGAATGTCCGTCGCTTCATTAAAAGCTTGCTTTAAGCCGGGATCTTGCGCCATGTGCGCCATGATTCTAAGTTCAATCTGAGAGTAATCTGCAGCAACAATTTTATATCCTTTTTCTGCAACAAAAGCGGCCCGAATTTTTCTCCCTTCTGAGGTACGGATCGGAATATTCTGCAAATTTGGATCTGTCGAAGAAAGCCGTCCCGTAGAAGTAATGGCTTGATGATAAGAAGTATGAACACGACCTGTTTTAGAGTCGATTTGTTCTGGCAATTTATCCGTATAGGTAGATTTTAATTTACTTAAGCTGCGATATTCTAAGATCATTTTGGGGAGTGGATATTTTTCTGCCAGCTCCTGAAGCACAGATTCTGCCGTAGAAGGTTGGCCCGTCGGTGTTTTTTCCAGCACAGGGAGTTTCAATCGATAATAGAGGATTTCTTGCAACTGTTTGGGTGAATTCACATTAAAGGCTTCACCCGCAAAGGTATGGATCTCTTTTTCTAATACCTGAAGTTTTTTGGTTAATTCTACACTTTGTCGCTGCAGCAGTTTTGCATCCAGCATCACACCCCTTCGCTCCATCTGGATCAGGACTGGAACCAAGGGCATCTCTATCTCCAGAAATACCTTTTTAAGTGAAGGGATGGCATTCAACTTTGGCCAAAAATATTCGTGCAAGTGCAGGGTGACATCCGCGTCTTCGGCTGCATAGTGGCTCGCATTTTCAATAGACACCTGATTAAATGGGATTTGCTTCGCGCCTTTCCCCGCCACATCTTCGTAGCTGATGGGTTGATGATTTAAATAGATGCCTGCCAAGGTGTCCATATCGTGGCGAGAACCGGAAGCATTCAAAACGTAGGATTCCAACATCGTATCAAATGCAATACCTCGCAAACGAATATCATAATTCGCGAGCACTTCCGCATCATATTTCAAGTGGTGACCAATTTTTAAAATATTTGGATCTTCCAAGATGGGACGAAGCGTTTGCAAGACAAAATCTCTCTCAAGTTGTTCTGGAGCATCCATATAATCATGACCAAAGGGAATATAAATCGCTTCCCCTGTTTTGATCGCACAGGAAATTCCTACTAATTCTGCCAGCATATAATTCAGACTGGTCGTTTCCATATCAATGACAATCTCTGAAGCCGCTTTTAAGCGTTTGATCCAAATGTTCAATTGTGATTTGGTGAAGAGGGTTTCATAGTGAGATTTTTTAAATCGTTCACCCTGGTGGACAACGGTTTTTTCCAAATCCGTTCCTGCTTCTATTTTGGCTGCCTTTCCACTTACTTTTTTCTCCCCGAATAGCGCTTTTCCTGAAATGGCTGATTCAACTAAGGTTTTTAACCAAGATCTAAATTCTAATTCAGTAAATAACGCTTTCAAAGCTGCATTATCCGGGGGACTCATTTTAAAACTGTCCCAAGATTCTTTTAAGGCGACATTCACATCGATGGTCACCAACTCTCGAAATAACGGTAAATCTGTTATCGCCGCTCTTAAGTTTTCACCCACCTTCCCTGGAATTTCTGCCGCATGCAGAATGACATTATCCAGTGTTTTATAAGTTTCTAGCCATTTTAGCGCCGTTTTTGGTCCCACCTTTGGAACTCCGGGGATATTATCGACACTGTCTCCAATTAATGCAAAATAATCGATGATCGTTTCGGGTGGGATCTCAAATTTCTCTATGACACGACTTCTATCGTAAATTTCCTGAGACATGGTGTTGATTAAATAGGTTTTATCGTCCACCAACTGCGCGAAATCTTTATCTCCGGTTGAAATTAAGGTAAAAATGCCCTTTTTCTTGGCTTGTCTGCTTAAGGTGCCAATGACATCATCCGCTTCCACACCCGGCATCACCAAAAGTGGCAATCCCATCGCACGAATAATGGCAAATAAAGGTTCAATTTGTTTTTGCAAATCATCTGGCATGACTGTACGATTGGCTTTATAGCTTGGATATTTTTCATGACGAAAATTCTTTTCCTTGCTATCAAACACCACCATCATATGTTCAGGGTGATATTCTGCAATTAGTTTTCTGAGCATGTTCACAACACCGAAAATCGCGCCTGTCGGCTGACCTTTAGTTGTCGTTAAGGGAGGCAGTGCGTGAAAAGCTCTAAAGAGATAGGAGGAGCCATCGACTAAAATAAAAGGGTGTTCGGGAATTTTAATTGTCATTCTGTTTACTTTCGCCCTGATTACCAACGATGATAAGCTGGATGACCAGGCTTTACAGCGACGAACTGTCCTTCACAAGTCGCACAAACCGTTCCACCCGCTAATAATTTGGCTTTTATCTCCGCCCGATCGGGTTTGACGTCCACAACTTCAGCAACTAATTCTAACACCCCTTTGGTTGGCGTCGGTTTTAATAATTTTATATGATATTCTGCAGTGACTGTGCAAGGCGGGTGATTTTCTTTTCGAGCCAACATTAAATGCCAGGCGCTCGTCCAATTGGAATGACAATCCAACAACGTACCAATAATACCGCCATTTAATACGCCAGGAAAGGCTTCATGATAAGCAGAAGGGTGCCAATGCGCAATCACGAGTCCATCTTTTGGAAAACTCTGCAATTTCAGCCCTTTTGTATTGGCTGGACCGCAACCAAAACAAGCATTCTCTGGGGCATATTTTTCTTGTAAGGAAAGGGCATTATCCATTTTTTTGTCTCCTATTGCACTGCCTCTAATTTTGCGTAGGCTAAGGCAAGCCATTTACTACCATACACATCAAATTTAATATGAACGCGGGCACGATCCCCTCTGCCTTCTTGATCGACAATCGTCCCCTCGCCAAATTTTGGATGGGTCACTCTTTGGCCTAAACAAAATTCACCTTCTTCATAGGCAGTTGAAACCATCGCCATCGTTTTTGGGGTAGATTTTGGGAAAAGCGAGGTGGCGTATCCACTCAAAGTGACTTTTCTTCGTGTTTCCTTCAGTAAATGAGGGGGTATTTCTCGCAGAAAACGGGAGGCCATTCTTTCTTCATCTCGTCCAAATAATCTACGTTTTTCTGCATAACATAAATAGAGACGTCGCATTGCCCGCGTAATCCCGACATAGCATAAGCGCCGTTCTTCTTCCAAGGTTTCTTTATTTTCAGAAGAAAAATGATGGGGGAATAAGCCTTCTTCTAAACCACAAATGAAGACCATCGTAAATTCCAATCCCTTCGCAGAATGTAGCGTCATGAGCTGCAGAGAATCTTCCGTTTTCTCTGATTGGCGCTCCCCACCTTCCAGCGAGGCATAAGATAAAAAGGAAACCAGTGCAGGAAAATCTTCTTCAAAAGGTTCTTCTTCAAAATCAAAAGTCGCATTTAATAATTCTTCCAAGTTTTCTGCTCGGCTTTGCGCTTTTTCTCCTTTTTGTTCTTTAAAATATTCTAATAAACCGCTCTCTTTGAGTAGGCTATCCATCAATTGAGACAAAGAAGCTGACTCGCGTTGCCCATGTAAATTTTCAATGGTTTCTAAGAAGGCGTGTAGAGAACTCCCAATTTTACCGCTCATCCAACGCTCGGCTAAGGCTACTTTTGCCGCCTCCCAATAGGAAATTCCTTGCGCTTCTGCAATTTCTTTGATTTTTTCTAAGCTTTTATCGCCGACACCCCTCGGCGGCATATTCACAATGCGCTCGAAGGACGTGTTATCTTTCGGATTCACAATCAGTCGCAAATAAGCCAGCGCATCTTTAATTTCCGCCCGTTCAAAAAATCTTAATCCCCCATAAATCGTATAGGGAATGCCCGCACGCACTAACGCTTCTTCTAACACGCGTGATTGCGCATTCGAACGATATAACACACTGATTTCTTTTAAAGGCACTCCCTCTTCTAAACAAGCACGAACTTGCCTCACCACATAAAGCGCTTCATCTTCTTCATTGAAGGCAGTATACAGTGGAATAAGATCGCCTTTTTCACCTTGCGTCCATAACGTCTTTCCGAGGCGACTATCGTTATTAGCGATTAACGCATTGGCAGCCGCTAATATGGTTTCCGTAGAACGATAATTCTGTTCTAAACGAATGATTTGTGTGTCTTTGAATTCTCTTTCAAAACGACGCAGGTTTTCAATTTTTGCGCCTCGCCAACCATAGATGGATTGATCATCGTCCCCGACAACGGTGACGGATTGTGCTTCTTTTGCAAGCAAAGACAGCCACGCATACTGAATGGTGTTGGTATCTTGAAATTCATCTACTAATATATGCACAAAGCGAGCTCTATAATGCTGAAGGAGTTCTTGATTAGATTGTAAGAGCTCAAAAGAGGCGAGTAATAATTCTGCAAAATCTAGGATACCGTTGGCTCGACAATATTTTTCATATTCCACATAGACTTGTTTCATCACTTCATCATACACCGAGGCATGGGCATGAAATGCGTCGGCACGAATTCCTTCATCTTTTTTGCGATTAATAAAGTGTTGAATTTTTTTGGGTTCAAAACGATCTTCATTCAAATTCAGCGCTTTAAAAATGCGACGAATAATAAATAATTGTTCGTCTGAATCGATCACTTGAAAATGTTCTGGTAACCCCGCCTCCTTCCAATGCAAGCGCAATAATTTATGTGCCAGACCATGGAAAGTCCCTACCCACATGCCACCGCCTTCTCTGCCCAGCATGGATTGTGAGCGACCCCGCATTTCACCTGCTGCTTTATTGGTAAAGGTAACTGCCAAAATACTGTAGGGGGATGCGCCTTGACTATAAATGAGCCAGGCGATTCGATGCACGAGCACTCGGGTTTTTCCACTGCCCGCGCCGGCCAGCACCAGTAAATTGCCAGGGGGAGCGGTCACCGCCAATTTCTGCTCAGTGTTTAGGATGGATAGCCAAGATATTTCTGCCATAGTCAGCCATTGTAAGGCATATCCACGCAATTGGGAATTACGGAATGAATGCTATTTAAAGATTTCTGATGGAAATTTTTGGAAATTTTTGGAGCTTTTAGGGAACTCTCGTTCAATTACCTCGTCTAAGTTTTTTGTATAGGTGAATGTCAACATTATTATTCTTTATTATTAGTTAACATTATTATTAAACGAGGAGATACACGATGCGTGTAACCATAATAAGTGTCATCGCAACCTTATCGTTAGGGGGATTGTTGGGAGGTTGCGGCCGCATGGGCCCTAAAGAAGCGACGGGGACAGCGGTTGGGGCAGTGGCGGGTGCTGTTATTGGTGCAAGTGTTGCAGGAGAAGGTGCCGCCGTCGTTGGTGCAGGATTAGGTGCCGCTGCGGGAACCATGATTGGGGGTGCGGCAGGAAGAAGTATGGATCGCAGCAATTATTACTATGGTGATTGAACAATCCACCATTATTAAAATAAAACAGGAATAAGCGTGGAATTGTACGCAAAGAGACTATTTGATCTGGGTAGTGAAAACGCTTTTAAAATGGGCGCTCATATTACCGCTGTAGAATTGCAAGGGAAAAACGTCATTAAACTCAATCTGGGGGAACCGGATTTCAATATCCCAGATTGCATGAAAGCTGAGATTAAACATCAGATCGATTTAAACAATACCCATTATTGCAATCCAAAAGGATTATTGACCCTACGTGAGGCCATTAGCCGACAAATTTACGCAACACGTGGACTCACCGTATCTCCTGATCGTATTGTCGTTTTTCCAGGCGCCAAACCCTCTATTGGGTTTAGTCAAGCCGTGTACTGCAATCCAAATGATGAAATTATTTACCCAAGTCCCGGTTTTCCAATTTATGAATCCTTTATTCATTATGTGGGCGCTATCCCTAAACCCATTCACTTAAAAGAATCTGCTGGATTTTCGTTATTGCCTGAACAATTGGCAAACGCCATCACGCCAAAAACCAAATTAATCTTTTTAAATTTTCCATCCAATCCGACCGGAGGCGTCGCAACACCGGAACAATTACAAGCATTGAGTCAAGTGATTTTAAACAAATGCAATGAGCATACCCGCGTTTATTCAGATGAAATCTACGAGCATATTACGTTTGATGGCACACGACACCACTCCATTGCGAGTCTGCCTGGCATGGAAGAAAGAACCATCATTAGCAGTGGTTTTTCTAAAACATTTGCTTGGACAGGGGGTCGAGTGGGTTATGCCATCTTACCGAGCATTGATGAAGCAAATATGTTTACGAACTTAAATATTAACTATTTTTCATGCGTTCCTCCCTACAATCAAGAAGCGGCGAGAGTGGGATTGGAATACGAAGATGCTCAAGCAAAAGTGAAAGAAATGGTGGGCATTTTTCAAAGACGCCGCGATCTCATGTTGAAAGCGCTTGGGGAAATACCGGGGTTAACCACCCAAAAACCCAGCGGTGCATTTTATCTTTTTCCAAACATAGAAAACGCTAGCGAAAAATTAGGGGTTTTGCAAGCCTTTGAACAATTACCAGAAGCGATGAAAACGAAAACATCTCCTTCTACTTTATTCCAAATGTTTGCGCTCTATTATCATGGTGTCGCAATTATGGACAGACGTTCCTTTTGCAAACTAGGTTCCGAAACAGAACATTATATTCGTATCTCTTGCGCCGCAGAGGATAGCGTTTTAATCGAAGGCGCAAAGCGATTGAAAAATGCTTTTGAAGACAATACTGGTTTTCGACAATTTATTCGAGGGAAAGGCCCATGGTATTAAAATGAAAATTATCATTGCACCCGATTCCTTTAAAGAATCTCTCTCGAGTGTTGAAGTCGCACAAACCATTCACCATGCTTTTCAAATCGCTTTGCATTCTGCCGAATTAGTGTCCATCCCGATGGGCGATGGGGGCGAAGGGACTTTAGCGGCGTTGGCAGAAGCGTTGCCAATCACTCAACATCCTGTGGAGGTGACTGGCCCAATGTTTGAACCGCGTACTGCGCGTTTTGGTGTTTTGTCGCTGGATGTCAAGCAAGTGAACGTTTTGTTTTCTGATATTTGGCAATCCGATGTTTTGCATCCCGATGCTTCGCAACCGAAGGTTTCGCAATCGGATGTCTCGCATCAAGAAGACATCGCAATTATTGAAATGGCCCAAGCTTCAGGTCTTAAGCTTGTTCCAAAACACGAAAGAAACCCTCTGTATTCGACGAGCTTTGGTACAGGAGAACTTATTTTAAATGCGGTTAAAAAAGGATATAAGCGTTTAATTATTGGTTTAGGAGGAAGTGCTACTTGTGACGGCGGCATGGGCGCGCTCAGTGCATTCGGGGTGGAATTTTTCGACATCACCGGAAAACCCTTAAAACCCATTGGCGCGAACCTTAGCAAAATTGAACATATTGAATTGTCTAATTTAAATCCCATGATCGCGGATTGTGAATTTTTATTAGCACATGATGTCAATAATCATTTATTAGGATTAGAGGGGGCCTTAATGTATGCGCCACAAAAAGGCGCTTCGCCCAAAGATATTGAATTACTCCATAAGGGGTTGGAAAATTTTTCTTTTCAAATATCTCGATCTACTCAAAAACAAATTGGCGAATTACCTGGAACTGGTGCGGCAGGAGGATTGGCTTCCGGTTTGTTTGCTTTTTGTAACGCACGTCTTGTGCCTGGTGCCTCTCTGATGATGGAATTAGTGGGATTTTCTCAAAAACTAGAAAATGCTGATTTAGTGATTACCGGAGAAGGCCAATTGGACAGTCAGAGCTTGCATGGCAAAACGCCAATTGCAATCGCCAAACTTGCAAAAGAAAAAAATATTCCAGTCATTGCATTTGCAGCAAATTTAAAAGGCGATCTCGAAGAATTGTATCGACAAGGTATTCTTGCCGTTTTTAGTATTGTCCCTGGACCTGTTTCAGAAGAAATGAGCATAAAATTGGCAAAACCTTGGCTCTGCCATGCAGCCTATAATATTGCGCGCTTGTTGAAACTAAAAAAGTGACTTTTATGCCTCCGACACCATGACTACCGAATGTTCAATAATTTTTTTTTGATAGATGTAACTTATTTTTTCACCATCCCAAACATAGCACAAATGTTTCCCTTGCCGACAATTACTCAAAGCTTTGGGACGAAAAACAGCTGCGCACTCACCTCCTTGCTGTCGAACACTTTCATATTTGATACCAAAAGAAGAAAGCCCCTCTTGTCGCAGCTCTCGTCCAAATTCTTGAGAAAAGTGATAATTATTTGAATCATAAATGTGTGACAAGTCAAAACGTAATTTAGTGATATCATGCAAATCTGCTTTTAGATCTGCTAATAGTACTCTCATATCAATCTCAATGCTGGGACAGGTAAAATCTCTTAAAAATTTTTCTCGATGATATTTCGTCTCAGAAATGGCGGTATCAAGTGTTGAACCTGCATAATAAACACCATAAGATCCATTTGAAAAACGAGTACCCATGATGGGTAAATGAGTAAAAGCGGCCATAATAAAACTAGATCCATTCCCATAAACACGTTCTTCGGGATGCACCAGGCTAATATCACCTATCTCATCTCTGAGTCGAGGATTGGTAGCTTGTTCAATTTCATAGAGAATTTCAAAATCACTCTCATTGGCCACCCTATCAAACACAGGAATGGGAGGAAAACGGCTTGGTATAATACGAAAACAGGGTGACCATATTACCGGGTTAATCGGAATGTTATCTATGTTTACCATCCGCCGCGCTCCGCATCTAAATATCTACGAACGAGATAGAGATCAGCCACTTGACCAGATAACATACGCTGAATTGGGGATTGATTATTAAACAAGGGATTTTTATTCGGTAAATTTACCCATTTATCCGCAATCTCCGGATTTGGTAATAATATTTGTAGTGCTTTATATATTCCTAGAACATAACTTATTCTTTCCAGAGTATCGTTCCCTAAAATAACTTTAGTAGGTTCTTTTTTCCAATTATAATAGGTTGATTCATTTTCCAATCCTAATAGTGTTTTCATTTGCCCGTTATTTAGCCCCCAAGCCTTACCAATGTTAAAAAAAGCTTGCAAAGCGGGCCCACCATATTCTTTTCTTTTTTGCAAACCCAGAGATCTCGATCTCATCTCATAGCTACTCCAAAAAAAGAGGAAAATCTATTATCACTATAATCTTATAGGATATTTTATGAAAATAAAATACTGGATTTTTATACAATCGGAATTCACGAAGTATCCGTGCAGCCTGTACAATAAATCCCTGGATTGCCACGGCCTTCGGCTTCGCAATGACATCGAATGTGCGTCATTGCGAAGCCGAAGGCCGTGGCAATTCCAGAAAAAATGGGTGAACGATTAATGGTGTCAACTTAACAGTTCAACGGGTCTAACAGTTAGACTTTGGGTGGGGGAGTTTGAGACGACTTGTCTGGACTTTGAGGCGTCGCCGCTTGATCTTGACATGTTATCTCTCGACCTTGAGGTGGTTTTTCTTGCTCTTTTTTTTCTACTTTTTCTACAGGTTTTTCCGGTTCTGGAGTTTTTCCCTGTTCTGCAGGTTTTTCAGTTTTTGTGGGTTCTGCCTTTGCGGGTTCTCCAAGTTTTGAGGGTTCTGAAAATCTCAAAATTTTTTGTTGGATATCTGGGGTTTCTGTTTTTTCAAAAAAGGGATTAACGACTTCTTCTATGTAATCTTTCGCCTTTGATGTAAAATCTTGGAGCACTCCGCGGTCACCCCAATTACCGTTACGGTAATCGCCGGTCACTTCATCGAAAAAACTAGACAAGCCATGATCGCATAATAAATTTAAAAGTAGCACAAAGGACTCTTTATCCATTTTGTCTTCTGATATTTCCCATCCCGTTTCGGAATGATCATGTTTTCTAAGGATTTCTATCACTTTAGTTTTACGATAAAGTTTCTCGTGTTCAAATAGTTTTAAAAGGATCCATTTTTTTTGAATTTCCTTGACGATCTCTCGGATAAAATCATCTCGTTCTTGAGGGTCAATCAATTTCAAGAGTTCTGCCGCTCTTAACACTTCTTGCTCGTTGGGTTTATGAATATTGTAATGTTCACCTAAAATTTTTCTAATGAAAATTTTAAGTACGTAGATTATTTTTCCATTTTTATCTTGCTTCGCTTGATGAAATTTTTCTACGATAAATTGAACAATATAATCTCGAAATTTGGAAGTCATGTCCTTATATCTTTTATGGGGATCTAAAGATCCTAAAGCTTTAAGCATCATTTGTATATTGATAAGCGGGCCTGTTAAAAAGCAAGTCAAATGTTGTTGTGGTTTGGCGTTCACCACGCCATCTGGTTTTGATAAATCTACCATAGTTTTCATTAAGTCTCGAAAAACTACTCTACTTTTAACTGCGAATTCCCTTTTATCTGCATCGATATCACTATCGACCAAAGTTGTACCTTGATAAATTGTTCTAATTTTAATCGCATCATACTCTTCGTCTGCTATGATGCCACTATTCACCACTTGAGTCATAAATTCTAATATTCGTTGAGCGCTATTGTTTTGGGTGGTAAATTGACAAGCTCCAAAGGGTTCATTGTCCACAAGTGCGCCACGGTTGCCGAGAAAAACCGAGGACGTTTTCATTGCAAGCCCAAGTAAATGTCCTATCCATCCCGCGCCAGGTAAAAGGGCGAATCTGCCTGCGGCATGACGTTCCTGAAGTTTTTGAGGTAAATCCAAATCTTGTAAGTGATCTCGAGTAAATTGATGAGCCTCCAAAATTTCCAACATCAACTTTTTGTCTGGATCAGAATTGTCCATTTCACCGACATAGCGATCTAACAATCGGCAGAGTAATTCAAAGGCGGGATGTTCTGATTGGTTGTGCGAAATTTCGGTACCTACTTTGGGGTATTGGTGCGGATCTAATTTATGCCAGAGCTGTCCACAACTATCTGTATCGAAAGGATATTGGGTAGTGGAGCCCACGCCTAATACAGCAGATGTCGTATAAATGAACTCGCTCATCTCCAGGTAATTTTCATCAAAAAAAGCCATGGTTTCGACAAAACGTGCTTCGTTTACAGGAATTGAATTCGAAAAACATAAATCTCTCCAATTGTTTATCCAATATTCTCTCCAACGGCTACGATCCTGTTCACTCATGTTTTGCATTTGAAGCACAATCAAAAAAGGACGTTGTTGGACTATTCTTAAATAATTTAATAAATTTTTGATAAGAGGAGTCAGATTTTTCTTATTTTTGACAGTGGGATTAGCTTTCAATCTCATCAAATTTCGATAATCTCTGGTATTTTTGGCCATATGGAGTAAGGTGTTACCCAATTCATCTTGTACATTAAGATTGAACCCTTTTTCTATGAGTAAGGCCAAATTTTGCGGGCTCGGGAGTGTGTTTTTGGTAAAATCCAAGAAAATGGGGAATTTGCCTTGGCGGGATTGATTCAGTGCTTCATCAATGACTTTTAAATGAAGATTCAATAAATGTTTCGTGAGCGTAAGCGATCTATCGTTTTGAATCGACGCTTTCAATAGGAATATCCAATCTTCATCTTCCAGGTTTAGGTTTATGCCTTGCTTTTGCACAGCTTCGAGTAGTTCAACAGCATCTTTGCCGTCGAGATTGGGCAGTGTAGAAAACAAGCGATTGAATAAAGAGAGATTGTCTTTAAAAAAGGATGCAAGTTTCGGTGACGAAAAGAGATTTACCAAAACCTTGGGATGATATTCCATTAAGCTATCCACAAAAGCCGGTGCTCCTACCCGATCTTCTAAGATAACTTGCAATTCTTCATCGGATAATTGTGACAACGCTGCTCTTGTTTCTTCTCGAGATTTTGGATCGTTTTTTTCAGCTTTTAATGTTGCTTCAAAGCCAACGCTCGCAAGCCAGGGGCGTCCAACGACTTTAAGTTTTTTTCGGAGTTTATCTATGTTCATAAGTGTAGATACATATTCTATTTTTGTGAAATTTGTATATGGCAGGCTAGGCTCGCCCCAGTCATCATTATATGACGGCCAGTTCTTTTATTCAATGGCTACCAAAAAAGAACCGTTCAGGTTATACAATAAATCCCTGGGGGCCGCCCAGCGGCGCGGCAGCGGCCTCCTTATCAAACAAACGCAGCCAAAATAAAAAGGCTTACACAACAGACAAAACCCACAAACCAAACCAAGCTCCTTAAAGTCGATCGATTGATCAAATAGCAGATGCCATACAATACTCGAGCAACGATGAACAACATTGCAATGATATCTACGGTGGTTTGATGCACAAAACTTTGTTGTGCGATAATGACTGCTGCTGCAAAAAATGGAAACGCTTCAAAACTATTTAATTGTGTCCAATGAGCTCGTTTCCTCCAACCTTCCAGTTTTTCTAAATAAAGTCGCGGAGCAATGTTGGTGTAGCCTGGGCCATTGGCTTTCGCAATCACGGTAAACACATAGGGCAATAATGCAGCGATTAAAACACATGAATAAGCGATCGACATGGAGACTCCTTATTTTTTTACTGTGAGCGTTGCAAAATCGAGTCTTAACAATTTCAACAAGCGGGTAAAATCTTGACCGATTTTACCCGACGCTTTAGTACAATAAATACTAATATAGCCTTTTAAAATATAATTAAATTCGGGAATTGTTAAAATAGGTAATATTTTTTTAGCACGTTCCACTTCTTTAGGTATCCAAGGCCTACAACGTTGCAACAAAATGGCGCCCAAAATCGACGCTAATGATGCTTGTCGAACTCGATCGGTTTGATGAAAATTTTCAATA
>Ga0206862_1155_pt1 | contig 17488 bp, 11 predicted proteins | sample Alteio_BWOrgCont_43_FD_152625 | JGI IMG/M metagenome (GOLD analysis project Ga0206862, IMG submission 152625) | Enriched cells from forest soil in Barre Woods Harvard Forest LTER site, Petersham, Massachusetts, United States -... | ecosystem: Environmental > Terrestrial > Soil > Temperate forest >... | reverse complement strand
GGCCATAACCATATTGATGAGAACTCAATTTTGAAAAATGGTATTTTACCATGTGTGAAAGCCATTTCAAATAACAAAATATATCCCTAAATCTCTCAAAAGTGAAGTTTTGCTTAGAGTCGTCATAATTATTTAAAAGAACTAAATTGAAGTAAGTTATGGGCAGAGGTTAGTGTTCTGGAGGTCAGATTGCAAAGACAGCGAGAATTCAATGACATTATCCATTATCAAAAATGATATTTTAATTGAAAAATTTTGATTCTGATATATAATTAATATTAATCTATTACGTGATTTAACCTGTTTTGGTGATTTAATCAATTTTGGAGACTCACAATGAAAAAATTTTTTTTAAGTTGTTTAACTGTAGCTCTCATCTCAATTTATTCTATTGCATGGGCAGAGGCAGATTTAAGCCTGGATGACACTCAAAAACTGATTAATAACTGGCTTAATGCAGCAAAAGAAAGCAATATAACGAAAGATGGGAATTCTGCGAAATATGGAGATTTTCTTGCTCCAGAGTTTGTAATAATTCATAGTGACGGTATGATACGAAATAAGACGCAATCTATGGAATATGTAAAAAAAGATTTGCATCTGAAATCCTTTGAGTTAAATAACTTTAAGATTACAAAAAGCGGTGATATTATTATTGTAACGTATACAAATAAGGCATCGGAAATAATTGACAATAAACATACTTCAAACGAACCAAAACCCAGGATGACTATTTTACAAAAGCAAGGAGATAGATGGTTAATTTTGGCTCACGCTGATTTAGATCCACTTAATAATGAATAAAAAATTCGCTATGCCAAGGTTAGGGAAATGCATGAAATTCTATTAAATAATGGATACTTTAATGGACAACCTTTATTACCCATGTCTACCCAACCCGTATTATATATTGTACAACCGCTAAGTTTTGTTCAAACACTCCCCAAAACCAAAATGTACGGCGCACAGAATAATAATGTGAGCTAGAGTGAAAAGATGTCTGAAAAGGTGTCAAGAGTGAAAAGGTGTCAGTGAAAAGGTGTCAAGTCTCTACTTTCGACATTTCGATTTGTCAATTTGTGAAAGTAGAGACTTGATACCTTTTCTCTTGTATCCAAAAATTTTGACAGAGATTTAAACAGGTTACAAAGGCATTAAACAAAAATTTCGATTTTATCTGAGTAATACCAATCAAACATATCTCGTCTCAGTTTGGCCATATAAGTTTTATTCTCTGCACGACGTTTCAGATTATAAAAAATTACTCCTTCAGCAAAAATAGCATTTTCATATCCAATACGTTTTGAATGATGCAAACCTTTTAAGTGATTTTTGAACCATGCTTCGAAATTAGCAAAAGTTCGTTCATGCTCATGAAATGATTTATATCAAAGATGTTTGATCGATTTTTCAAAAGGATACCACTCATGATTTTCAAGCTTATACGGGTTTTGATGCGACCTCAATGTATCATTAGCAGTAAATAATGCAGGATAGGCAAGTTCCGCGCGTGAATACTTTCCTTCATTTAGAACCGCAGAATCACTAACACTTATATCAGAAAAACTTAGAGCAGTCAGGGGAAAATATATCAAGTTTGTTAATTTGTTAAAAAAAGGGATTGCTGGTTATCCCTATTTAAGATGCTTGTACTTTGGAGACTTGACCCTGTGCGGTTCCTACCACAATCACTAGGGCCTGTGACTTTCTCTGGGTTTATTCTTGTCAATTTCATCTTTTAATCGTTTATCAAGATCTTCTCTAACAGATTTGAGATCTGAATTCAAGGTGACCGTTTCATCGGGGCGACCATTCACGATATTCTCTTTAAGTCTTGCTTCATGATTCTTTGCGAGATTATTATAATAAACCTCATTCTGATGAAAAAGGTTTAGAAGATTTGTTTGATTAGCCTTAGGGATTTTCAATTGGTCTAATTCTGCTCGGAGAGATTCTTCTGTATAACGAGAGACTTCTACTTTAAGTGAGGAATCTACAGAAGGTCTGAAGATTTTGGTTTCTTGACGTGCAGATTCTCTAACAAGCTTCACGTCGGAATCCGGTTCAGGCGGTTTTTGTTTTTGTGGGTCAGTTGAACTCTGTGTTAAAGCCGGAGAAATATTGGTAACAGATCCACTTGCAACGGGTTCTCTAGATTCTGACGTGATTTTTGTGTCTGCTTCTTTCTTATGCTCAACTTCTGATGGCTTTTTTTTACTTGGACTGACATCCATTTTAGTTGGATAGGCGAAAGTGCCAGAATTATTACCTAATTTTGCTTTTGCTAAATTGAGAAAAGCATGATCAGGTTCAGCATGACCATTAGCTTTTCTAGGACCAGCATCCATATCCAGTGTCCAGAACATCACGCCAGCATATCCTTCAGTACGCACCTTTTCCACCCAAACTTTTGCGTCTTCTGTGGTTTTAACAACCCCAGGGGGCCATTGTTGAGCACCAATTTCTATACCTAATGCCACTTTATCCGGACGATTTCCCATCAATTTTCTAAAAGCATCTATTGATTGTCGAGGGTCAAACTTTAGACTTGATTCGAATGCATCATAAGACATTACATTAACCATATCGAGTTCATTTTTAATATTATTCAATATCTCAATATCAATTCCAGAATTTCCTCCACAATATCCCGGATCTCCTGGTGCGTAAGCACCAATGGACCAACCACAGTAACTGAGCCATTGCCCCTGTTCTCTTGGCATCAATCTTCTTAATTCTTTTGCGTAAGGGATAATTTTTTTTCTGTTATCATTACGTATCTCACAATCTATATCTACACCGTCAAGACCCCACCGTTTAGCCAATTCTGCAGTGCTTCTAGCAAGTTGTTCTGGCTTATCCAAATTCCAGTGAGCAGTTGCACCTCCAACAGACATTACAACTTTCTTTCCTTGACTTTGAAGTTCTTTAATGGTTTGTTTGAATCTCCCATCCAATACGGGATTTTTATCCCAATCATGCCAGTGTACACTTCCATCTGCTTGAGGCATCGCAAAAGCAATATTGATAACATCTACACGTTCTTTACTGCCCCCTTTTTTATAGCTCGCCAGTAGATCACCTGTGTTATCGAACCAGGCTGGATAGTAATCAATCACTAGATTACGATTGGTAGGTGGGCTGCTGCTCATAATAAATACCTCAATATTATCAATATTAATTATTTTGATTTAATATATTTAATTTAGTTCCTAATTAATTATTTTTGATTTAATATATTTAATTTAGTTCCTATGTAATTACACTACTGTCATTATTCCTTCATTTCAAATCCTCGGATACAAATGGCTCGAGCTTAATCATCAGAAAATTGCAGTTATTTGAATTAATAATTTTATTGAGCTGATATTCTTCACCAAATTGATCAATGACTCCAATAGTCAAATGAAGTTTTCCTCCTTTTGATTCAAAAATATCATCCACCAGTAAATCTATTGATGCTTTAACTGTCTCACGAGATGGAACTTTATGTGTTTTACTGTGATAACGACAGAGACCGAGAGGGTCAAGTCCCTAAAGTCCAAACATCTTTAGATGCTAAAAGAAAAATTTTAAAGGCAACTAATTCTGGTAGGTAAAAGTTACCGCAGTTTTTCGAGCTATGAACGAAAGTTGTGTTTGAGCCATTAGGCGGCATCTCTTTTATTGATTAATTCGCCCGTTATTTGGCTTTCGCCATTCACAAATTTCACGCCTCTAATCACTTCAGCTAAACGTTGAAAACCATACAACCGTATCCAACGCTTCTGAGCACTTTGACACAACTTAAATACCATCGTCAATATTGTCGTTCGAGAAAAACATCCTTTTACTTTTTTCGTTCGATGACGAACAGTAGCAAATGTGGATTCTATTGGATTCGTTGTGCGTAATGGCTTCCAATGCTCTGCCGGAAAATCATAAAACGTTAATAACACGTCTCTGTCTTTTAATAAGCACTCCGTTGCCTTAGGATATTTTATAGAATATAAGCCAATAAAATGATCAAATGCTCTGTTTGCATCCACTCGGGTTGCGCTCATCCAAATCTCATGCAACTCTGCTTTCGCCCTAGCCTGCAGGGATTTGGGCAATTTATCCAGAACATTAAGAGTTTTGTGCAGCCAACATCGTTGATGACGAGTTTTAGGAAATGTTTCTCGTATAGCTGCCCAAAACCCTAATGCTCCGTCGCCAACCGCCACTTCTGGCCCATTTTTTAATCCAAGCCTTTTCAGATTATTAATCAACTCCATCCATGAATCCTTACTTTCTCGAAAGCCATCTTCCAAAGCAATTAATTCTTTTTGACCACACTCATCGACACCTATTACAACTAATACACAATCCTTAGCATCTTCCATTCTAGCTTGAAGATAAATACCATCCACCCACCAATAAACATATCTTTTTTTCGATAAATCACGTTTATGCCATTGGTGATATTCGGCTTCCCAAGCCGATTTTAATCGACAAATAACGCCCGGTGATAAATTTTTAGCCTGTTCGCCCATTAATGGAGTAAGTGTGTCTTGAAAATCTCCCGTGGAGATGCCTTTTAAATACAGCAGAGGCAGGAATTCTTCAACGCTTTTGCTTCTACGCAAATAGGGTGGAACAATAGATGAATTAAATTTTATTTTATCCTCAGCATTTTTATCTCGAACCCTAGGCACTTTTATTTCAATCGAGCCTATTCCCGTTTGTATGGGGCGCTCTGGGAGATATCCATTTCGAATAAGTCTTGATTCACCTATAGGGGTTTTGTCGTTACTGTGGGCTTTTAAAAAGACTTGTACTTCAAGTTCCAGTGCGGCGGCCAGCATTTCCTTGGCGCCTTTTTTGGCAATATCTGTTAACAAATCTGTTATTGCCTCTGGTTTCTTAAATTCAATTAGATTATCTTCTTTCATGGGTGGTGTCTCCTCTGTTGATTGAACAATTCGTCTTGGACAATCAATTAAGATACACCGCCTACATTAAGCCGATCAGCTTAACTTAGACTGCAAAACACAACTTTCGGACATAACTCCAGTTTTTCTTTAATGTTTTTAATATGATTAAGGAAAATTTCATCTGTTTTCGCTCTTTTTTTGGCACGATTATAAATTTGCGATATGCTTTGATTTGAATTGTTAAAATATTTTTTTAGAATTCTGATTTTTTGGCCTGGTAATTGCAAAGCTAGATATATTGCAATATGTTTTTCAACAAGAATTGCTTTGTAACGTCCTCGAAATATTGGGCCATCAGTCCTATTTAATCGATTTATTTTTTGCGTAAAACTCCCATTTATAAAACGCATGATTTCAGTCAAATTTGGAATAGGCGTACAAACAAGGAGATGGTAATGATTATTCATTAAATAATATGCGTGTATCTCTAGTTGATACCGTGTGTTTGCACCTGCAAACAGATCGAGGAATATATTAAAATGATCATCGTGGGTAAAAATACACTGACGACCGGAATCTCGATTAATTACATGATAAAATGCATTTGGATACATTATTCTTAAGGGTCGTGACATAAAATTAACACATGATCTATATCCGATTTGCCGGACTTCTTTCTCTATGCAGCAAGAGCCATCATCTCATACTTTTCAGGCGATTGGTAGCCTAATGTAGAATGTCGTCTCTTTCTATTGTAAAAAACTTCAATATATTCAAAAATACTTTGCTTTGCTTCCTCCCTGGTTTTGTACTTACAGTGGTAAATTAATTCGGTTTTTAGTGTGTGAAAAAAACTCTCCACAACTGCATTATCCCAACAATTTCCTTTGCGACTCATGCTGGAAATCATGCAATGGCTTGATAATAATGCTTGATACTCGTAAGAAGCATATTGGCTTCCTCTGTCGGAGTGATGCACTAATCCACTTGGTATTTTGCGGCCTTTTAGTGCCATCAATAATGCAGACTTAACGAGATTTGTTTTCATATTATCATCCATTGCCCAACCAATCACTTTTCGCGAGAACAAATCAATAACAACTGCCAAATACAGCCAACCTTCCTGTGTCGACACATAAGTAATGTCCACCCCCCAATGAGTATTAGGTGCTAAGGCATTAAATTCTCTGTTCAATACATTTTCACTAATGGGAAGATTGTGTTTAGAGTCTGTGGTGACTTTAAATCGCCTTCGTGTCTTTGCCATAATCCCTGCTTTACGCTTTAAACGAACAACACGATTTTTGCCGCAAGGAACGTTTTGTTCGCGCAGCTCAGCATAAATGCGATTACCCCCATACGTCTGACGGCTTTCCTGATGGATCAATCGTATCTTCTCCGTCAGTTCGCTATTGTCCTTTTCCCTTTTACTTGGCCTCCTGTATAACCAATCATAGTAGCCGCTTTTAGAGACTTTCATTAAAGAAAACATAAGATTCATAGAAAATTCCTCGCGATGTTGTTTAATAAATTGATATTTTATTGAGACTCTTTCGCGAAGAAGGCTGCCGCCTTTTTTAGAATCTCTCGTTCCTCCTTCAAACGAGCATTTTCCTTCCTTAGTCTGGCCAGCTCATCATGAAAATTTTTCCCTTCTTCACCATGCGTTTCAATATCAGCATTTCGTTTATTTTTTACCCACGAATACAGGGTTGCTTCCTTGATTCCGAGATCTTTTGCAGTTTGATACATTGGCTGTGAAGAAGATAAAGCAAGCTTAATAGCTTTTTCTCTGAATTCTTTGTCAAAACGTTTTAGCTTGGCACCCATAAAAACTCCTTATTTGGAACATTAAGTTTATCAAATAAGAAGTCCTGGAAAACAGGTCTAGATCAACACTATTGCGCTGTATCCAATATAGAATATTCAAAATATTATATAAATTCGATGAAAATGGGGATCCGATATTTAACTTGGGGAAAATATATCAAGTTTGTTAATTTGTTAAAAAAAGGAATTGCTGGTTATCCCTATTTAAGATGCTTGTACTTTGGAGACTTGACCCTGTGCGGTTTCTCTCTCACTTTCCAACCATTTGCAATGGAACCACCTTGGCCCCTTCAACCAATTGATCTAAATAATCCGCCCATTTCTGCATCATTTCTCTTCTAGCATCTAAATGAGTAGTGCGGTTATAAGCACGGCCATTAGGATCTTTTACAGCATGCGCCAATTGATGTTCGATGATATCGGGGCGTATGCCTAAAATTTCATCAAGGAGCGTTCGAGCAGTGGCTCTAAAGCCATGGGTAGACATTTCGGTTGAATCGTAACCTAGCCTTTTTAATGCTGAATTAATGGTGTTATCAGACATGGGCCGTGATGTGGTGCGAACACATGGGAAAAGATATTTTCCTTCACCAGTAAGTGGATAAAGATCTCGAAGAATTTCTACAGCTTGTTTACATAATGGCACAAGATGCGGTTGTCGCATCTTCATTTTTTCTGCAGGGATATTCCATTCAGCTAATTCAAGATTTATTTCAGACCATTCTGCTTTACGTAATTCACCTGGGCGTACAAATACAAGGGGTGCTAAGCGCAATGCACATTTTGTAACGAAGGAACCTTCATAACCATGAATGGCTCTTAATAATTGACCCAGTTTTTGCGGATTAAGGATGGCTGCAAAGCTTTTAACTTGTGCAGGTGGTAACGCACCACGAAGATCAGCAGTAACATCTCTCTCTGCTCGACCCGTTGCAACGGCATATCGAAATATTTGGCCGCAGTACTGTTGAACTCGATGCGCTGATTCTAAAGCGCCACGATCTTCTATTCTACGAAGAACGGATAATAGATCGGGTGGTGTTAAATTTGCAATGGGATGAGAACCAATCCATGGGAAGACATCTTTCTCTAAACGGCGAAGAATTCTGTCGCCGTGATAGGCTACCCAATTTTTAGAATGTTTGATGTACCATTCGCGAGCGATTGCTTCGAAAGTGTTTTCCAAGATTGTTTTCGATGATCTTTTTGATGCCTTCTTCAAAACGCCAGGATCAACGCCATTAGCAATGTGCCTGCGAGCTTGTTCCCTTCGTTCCCTAGCTTCGGCCAAAGAAACGTCTGGGTAAACGCCGAGGGCCAGCAACCGCTCCTTACCCTCAAATGAATACCTTAAACGCCAGTATTTAGACCCATTGGGGTGCAATAAAAGATAAAGCCCGCGCTCATCTGTCATTTTGATTGGTTTTTTTTCAGATTTCCTGTTCTTTATAGCAAGTTCTGTCAGCGACATGGATACAAGCTCCTAATCCTTCAGCATGTATCCGAATTTATACCCGGTTTTTGAGTTGGCTTCAAGGGGATGAGGTTGGATCTGAGTGGAAGATCTAAAAACGAAAAAACACACGTGTTACGTGGGTTTTGGAAGGAAATTGGACGTCTTCAAACTTCTCTGGACGTCCCTAAAATAACTCGTTGGTGGAGGCGGCGGGAGTTGAACCCGCGTCCGCAAGCACTCTACCTTCAGCTCTACATGCGTAGCCTCATCTTTAGTTTAACATTCCGCTGACCGATGGGCAGGGACGACGAAATGCGAGTTCGTTTAATCTTAGCTGCTACCCTCGAACTGAGTAACAGAGCGTCTTGTGTAAACGACCTTTGGGTTCAACCGCACAAGTACGAATTGATCAAAGGGCAATCATCTGGTGTTTAGGCAGCGATTGCGAAGTTTTTATCGTTGGCAACTATATGCCTGTAACCTAGTTTTACGAGATAAGATTACCTGCTCGGCATGCACCTTGGGCTTTGCAACCTACGTCGAAACCTAGGTCGCCCCCTCACGTGATATAGTATAGCTTATCTGCGCAATTAACTAAACACTGGTTAAATTACCAGATTAGTAATACGGATGATATATGAATGGATGGTATAAACGGATGGTATAAATGGATAGAATAAATAGTAGGGATCGGGTATCCTGCTTTGAAATTATTTGAACTGCATTCATAGTGTGAAAAAGTGGTGCGAGAAAGTAGTACGAAAAGTGGTATGAGAAAGTGGTACTAAAAAGCGACATAAAAAAGATTGTGCTTGCAAGTAGTAATCCAGGGAAGGAAAAAGATTATAAAAAACTTTTTTCAGAATTTCCCATTCAATTAATTCCACAAGGTGCTCTTCAAATTCCGGAGGTAGAAGAAACGGGGCTTACGTTTGTTGAAAACGCAATTTTAAAAGCAAGAAACGCATGTTTGATATCTGGACTGCCTTCCATTGGTGATGATGGTGGTTTGGTGGTGGATGCTTTGTTTGGAGCGCCGGGACTTTATTCAGCGCGTTATGCTGGTAAAAATGCGAATATGGAGGAAAATATTCATAAATTATTATTAGCGCTCAAAGAGGTTCCTGCTAAAGATAGGACTGCGAGGTTGTGCTTAATTTTAGTTTATTTACGACATCATCATGATCCCGATCCTATTATTTGTGAAGGCACTTGGGAGTTAACAGTTATGGAAACTCGAAAAGGCACGCAGGGGTTTGGTTATCTACCCATTTTGTATGTGCCTACGCATCAGTGTGGGGCTGCGGAACTCAGTCTTGAAGCGCGGAATAAAATTAATCATAGAAGCCAAGCATTTCACAAATTAATAGATCATTTTAAAAAAGAAGGGATAATTTAGTTTATCAACTATATTATTTTAACTGTTTAAAGAAGACATAGTTATGTGGAGTATAGAGTGGAGCATAAAAAAAGCGTAAAAAGATATAGAAATAGCATCGTTTGTGTCATAATCCTCCAAGGTCATTCAAAAAATAAAGATTAGTCAAATAGATGAATATATATGAATTAAGTAAATTTTGTCTTGAATGCGAAGTTCTGTATTGTGAGTTTTGCAGGTGAATTCTGCAGTGTAAGTTCTGCAATGTGAATTTGTTGATGTGAATATTGTAATTTGAATATAGTGTTTGAATTTCGGGATGATTGAACATTATTTATAATGGTTTAGGAATTATTTTACACTAGATACTTATTTTAGTTTATAAATATTTTTAATTTTTTGAAGTTAGATTTTAATTAACAAGACAGTTAAGGCATGAGAGCATCATCTGAAGAGGAAAATATGGCGTACAATACCGAAGATTTAGAAAAAGTGATGGAGTTCATGACAGTAGAGGAACAATTGGAAGTAGCGCTTGCACTCTCGATGGAGAAGCCTGCAAACGCGCCTCAAGGTCAAATAATACAATCGCAACAGAGACAGGCTGAAATAACGCAGACACAAATGTCAGAGAGACAAGGATTGATGAGAAGGGAGTCGCCAAATACAATCTGGGCGAATGCATTTCCCCACGAGCATAAAATGCGGGAAGAAAAAATCAGATCTGAGACAAGAAGACAATTGTCAGTCAGAACAACCGATCAAATTATGGATGAGATAAGAAAGCGTAAAAATTATTTTTCAGATCCGAATAAGCTTGAATTGAGTATTTTAAATCACGATAAATTTATTAAACAGGAAGATTTGTCCAAAATCCCTTTTATTTTTGAATATCCCGACTCAGCAGAACTCGAGTGGTTGAAACATTGTTTTATTATTTGTCCAAGCACTACGATTCCCAATTGTATGGAAATCAAAATTTTTTATTTTTATTATCAAGATCTAACGCCTCATAGTACTGAATATCCAAAAGTTTCAGATCTCAGAATTATTTTTGGGAGTAGGAGTCAATTTTTTCGTGCTAAAAATGAAAAAGAATTTAGTCTCTTGTATGAGGATGGAACAGAACTATCAACGATATCTTTGGAGGATGAATCAAATGATCTTATAGAGAGTTTAACGAATCCATTTGAGATAGATAATTTAAATGATGACCTATTAGAATATTATCGAGATCATGAAGAGGATTTCGATGGCTTTGAACTTTGTTGGTTAATAGATTTATATGATCAAAGAACATTTCTTTTAAAAGACGTAGTAATTAAGAGAACAGAATTGCGAAGAGATTTAGCGCGACAAGAAATGGAAATGCAGCAAAGACAACAGATGCAGCAAAGACAACAGATGCAGCAAGCACAACGGATGCAGCCAGGACCAGGACAGCAGATGGGGATGCAGCAAGCACAACAGATACACTCAGGACAGCAGTTGCAGATACAGCGAGGACAAGAGATGCAGCGGCTAGGTCCACTATCGCAGCACCTACGTGGGCAACCATCACATCATCAACCCGGCCATCCAACAGCACAACCGCTTACACAAGAGACAAAACATACTTTGGAAACTGAACCTCGGAAAGGTGAGCATCTGGAAACGGGACATTTGGAAACTGAATCTCTCGAAGTTGAATCTCTGGAAACGGGACATTTTGAAGTTGGATCTCTGGAAGATCCACTTTTGGAAACTGAACAAGATGAAGCTGAATCTCTAGAAGCCGAACATCCGGAAACTGATCCAGAAGAAATAAAAAAATTAAGGATTCGCTCGCTTTTTGCCTCGATACTGTTGGGTAATGAAGGGGAGATACAATCTATTTTTGATACCGAACAGGATCTTCTCCAGTATAAACTGGATAGTGGGGAAACAGTCTTAATGGCACTGTTACACACATTAAAGAAATCGGATTCACTCGTTCGTTTTGTACATATGATTTTAGAAAAAGCGCCAGAGCAACTGTTGGTATTGACTAAAGAAAATAAAAATCCCATGGACGTTTATTTTTCTTCATTTTATGGATCGAAAGTTGAATCGAAGGAAGACGAAAATATTGATTCTGATTATATCGTTCGCGCGCGCATTTTAAGTTATATTTTTAAACATTTTGCTGGAATAATACGATCCGGTATTTTGGGGGAGTTAACCAAGGAAATAGCAGCTTATCATAACAATTTGTCTGCTTTGAAAAATGAAATTGCTATTTTGAGTGAAAGCACGATGGATTTTTCCACAAAAAACAGCGATTTAAATCTAAAACTTGAAATGTTGCAAAATGAAATAACCGTGCTTGAAAACCAATTGGAAGCACAAACCAAAGAATTAGAGTTGCAAAAGGATGCTTTTGATGAGGGATTAGGACTTCAAAAACTCGAGAAAAAGGAATCGATGGCATTACGGCAGAGCGTGAGAGCACGTGTTTTGAATGGGTCGAGTTCTCTGGTGCAGCATTTGAATGGAGGTTCTCACGTTTCTGATGACATGAAAGGTTTAGTGGATAGAGCAGATGGGAATAGAACGGATGGGAATAGAGCCGATGGGAATAGAGCGGATAGAGCTGGTGGGAATAAAGCAGATGGAACGGATGGGAATAGAGCAGATGGAACGGATGGGAATAGAGCGGATAAAATGGACACTCGAGAAAGTAAATTCCGAGTTGAACAGGGAGTGGCGCAAGTTGCTGGTCAAGAAACTACGCAAGTTGTCGGGCAAGAAACAGTGCAAGTCGATGCACAAGAAACAGTGCAAATCGTTGATAAAGAACAGCACTTGAAGCATCAATTGAGAGATGCGGTAGCAAATAATGAATATGATAAAGTATTAAGATTACTTAGACAAGGTGTGAAAATTAGTTGTTGTTATGGTGAAAAAGGCTTAATCGAGGTGGCAAGAGAGTGTAAAGTAAATTCCGAACTCCTTAAATTTTTATGCGACAGAGCACAGATTGAATTACACTCTGGAATTAATTTCTCAAGCGCGATGAATAACGTGCTTAAAAAGGCTTACTTAGGTGATCTCCAAGCTTTTCAAGAAGATGAATTGTTGAAAATATCCATCAAAGAATGGGATGAACAACTTAGAAGAATTAATATAAATCCCTGGGTAACCCCACTAGTCGCCGCAGTTTTAGGTGGAAGTGTTGCGACTTTTAAATACATTTTTGAGATGAACCCAAGACTGTTGATGCCCTATTCTGCAGGGTTGTTTGATTTGAGAAAAATTCGTTTTAAACAATTCGATGTTATAGATGTAATTAGTGAACTGGGCAATGCAGTATTGATACGATATCTCATCGAATACGCAAAAAATAATAAAAATATTGTAGGTTTATACATTCGATCAAAGTTAAAAAATGTTTTATTCATTGCAGTAAGGTTTGGACATGCTAATATTGTAGACTGCTTCATCCAGATGAGTGATGACATTTTGAATGAAAAAGACGAAAATGGTAACACTTGTTTGATGTATGCAGCTTCATTTAAACAGCCTGTTGTTTTCAAACGTCTTTTAACTCATTTACAAAATAATCCAAGTTTGGTGGAGGCTAGAAACAAGGAAGGCTTGAATGTTTTCTTGGTTGCTGCTTCGAATAATCTTGCCAATGAAATGTTAATGTTGCTAAAAATTCAGCCTGCATTTCTGAATTCAAGTGACAACAAATCTAGAAATGCCTTGATGCTTGCTGCAAAAGAAAATGCGGTCGACGCCATAGATGTGTTTCTCAAGGAAAATGAGAATTTGGAAAGGGAGGTTGCAAGGCGTGAAGGAAAATTGGATGGTGAGCGACGGGAAGGAACAGCCAGTAATCACGTTTGCTCGCTAGCTAAAACCAGTCGTAGTTCATTTGCTGCCATGGAATATGCAGCGAAATTTGGCAAACTCGATGCATTGAAGCGGTTAATCCCCATTTTTGGGGATGCCTATCTCTATCATGCTTGTACTGCCCCTTTCAACATGATGCAGCTAGCTACGAGTAATGGTCGGGTACAACTATTGCAATTAATGATGGAGCAATACAAAGATGCCAAATGTTTGAAATATGAAGATTTACCGGAAGAAGGCGGCCTGTTTCAATTGGCTGCATTGAAAGGGAAAATGGATTGTCTGCGGTATTTTTTGAAACATCAACCTACGTTGTTGATGTACACAGGCAAAAATGGTGTCACGGGATTAATTGCGGCATTGATGAGCATTCCAAGAGTGAATGACAAGCCAACAGTGAGGGACAAGAGTAAAATTCGAGTCATCATCAAAGAAATATTACAGGCGGATCCCTTGCAAATGATCTATTGCGATACTGAGAACAGATCAATCGTTGAACTTTTTGAGTTTGATAAGCCTGTTTCGGATATTGGAGGGGTTGAGAGTGTGAGTGTGGAGCGTAGTGGGCAAGGAGGTCACGGTAGGCAAGGCGCGCATGGCAGTCAAGACGGTCAAGGTTGGCATGGTAGTCAAGACGAGCAAGGTTGGCATGCCGAGCAAGGAAGTCAAGATAGGCAAAACATGCCTAAAATGGAGGCAGAAAACTCAGCACTAGAAATGCAACGGGCAGTGAAAATGGAAGCCTTATTTTTAAAGACCTTGATCAAGCTTTTACTTAAAAATCGGACTTCACCAGAAATTGGCAAATTAATTGATCTGGTAAGAGAACAAGAATGTCTCATTCAGCAACTGAGAGGTCTTTATGAAAATTGCAAAGCTAAAATTTCGGAAGGAAGTGCAAAGCAAAGATTATTACAGCATCTGACAGAAAAGGCTTTTAATTTGAAAAATGCGGTAAGCGAAATCAATAGGGAAGCAGATGTATTTAGAAGGATGCGAGAAGAGGCGTGTGGTAAAGGTGGTAAACAGGCACATAAAGGATTGAAGCGTCCGCGTTTACCGGATGCAGCCGATCCACTGCTTTTTTCATTGTCAGGTACACAAGCAGAGGGTGGAAATGATAAGGATAACGCGGACAAAGATAAAGGAGCACAGAAGGGTGAAATTGAATGTGTGGATCCGAATGGAAATAATCCGCATAAAAAACGTAAACTAGATAATAATTCTTAATATTAAAAAATTTTAAATACGAAAAGGTGTAATTATGATAAATTCTAAGGACTTGAGAGCGACAAATTCACAAAGTAGTAGTTCCTCGAGCTCAAGGGGAACAAATTTACAGCGGTCAGACACCCAAGGTCGCTCGGGTGGGGAAACGCAAGGCCACTCGCCGTCACAAACGCAAGAGGCTTTGACTTCAGAGGCCCAAGAACGCTTGAACGCCCAAACGCGAGATCGTTTGACGGGGCAAACGCGAGATTCCTTGGCACCGCAATCTCAAGAGCGCATGGAGACGCAAACACAGGCACGATCGGGATCGCAAGCGCAAGAACTGCCAATAGAACGTCGCTTTGACGAAATTCTGTTAGCGATGGAAGTTAATAAACCTTGGAATGAAATTCAGCAACGATTAACATCTCAGGCTGATTTGCTCAAAATGAATAGGAATGGCAAAAATTTACTGCATTTTGCCGCAAAATATGGCAATTTCGAGATTTTCAAAAATATTTGTAATATGGCACCGCATCTTATCAAAGAAAATCAATTGAATGTGGATTCGGTTTTGATAGAAGCCCTAAAAATACCCGGAACAGATCAAAAAATAAGAGTACAATTTGTAAAATTTATCTTAGAAATTGATCCGGATCAAGGATTAATTCTGACGGAAGTCTCCGAGCATGCTTTACGCTTGAGAGATAATTCGAACAAAACTTTTTTGCCAGGGCAGACAACAGATCAGGCAGAAGATGAAATGGATGAAGGACAATGGAATGACTCAAAAGCATCGCAAGATAAGGGCTTGCTATTTGATAAACTATTGTTTTCAGGTGCAAAAAGTGGATCAGCGTTCAATCCCCTCAATTTTCATAAACGACTCAATAGAGGATTTGTGATTCACAAAGAATCAGAACCTGAACCAACACCAAAAATAGACGCGAGCGTGAAAAAGGATGAGGATCCAAAAAAAGAACGAGACGGAACATTATCTGGAAAATCTTTAGAACTCGGAAAATCTTTTGCATTGGGAAAGTCATCCGCATCGGGAAAGTCATCCGCATCGGGAAAGTCATCCGCATCGGGAAAATCTTCAGCCTCTGAAAAATCTTCTTCTGACATGAAAACTGAAGCGGATTCTGTAGCAACCAAGCATGCCAAAAAAGGTTGCGACCAGGGATTGATGCTGAAAGAGCAGAGTCTTTCAATGAAAGAACAGGGTCTCATGGTAAATAAAAAGTACCATTCTATATTCGAAAGATATTATTCGCATGTTCATCTGGAAATAAGCATTCTTTTTTTTCGAAATTTGGTTAGGTTTTTTAATGCATCGTCGTTATCAAAATTATATCAAGAAGTACTTTTGGAAGAAGAAATTTTATCCGCCCATTTACATGCATTGGCAGGATTGAGGACTGAATTAAAAGGACTATCAGATTATTCAGATTTGAAAGCGAAACGAGAAGGTTTAGGGTTTTCCTGCCCAAAACCCACTTTTGACTCTCATCAATTTAATAAAGCGGATAATATGATTGATGCTGTGATAAATGGAAATATCGAAGCGATTGAATGCTTGTTAGAGGATCCGGGACTAAAACACTTAATTTATATGATGAATAATAGATTACAAAATTTATTGCATCTTGCGATAAACCATAAGCAAATAGAGATGGTTAATTATTTAATCACTCACTTTGATGGACTATGGACGGATGCCAATGAGCCTAAAATGTCCTATTTTATTGTTGCTTTTTTGATGTTAAAGAAAAATAAGATGTCTAATGATAATATGCCCTATCAATTAATCACCTTGATTTTGGATAATGATCCCTTGCAAGTGTTCAGAAAGACCAATACGGGATGGTCTATTTTTGAGTCTGAAAAAAGTTTTTATAAAAATCAAAGTACATTTGATGTCGTAGTAGGATTGTATAAGATAGCATTGCTTGCACTAAGAAAACCTGAGACTATGATCTTTTATAAGGAAAGACTTAAAAAAATAAAAAGTCATCAAAAAGAAGTTGTACAGTTTATCCAAACTATCTCTGCGGCAGTTGCGATTCAAAAAGAACGAAATGGAGCTGTCGCCGATCAAGGGAAACAGAATGGGAAGGTCGTCGATCAAAGAAGACAAAATGGGACCGTCACCGAAACTCATGATGGGTTTTCAGATAAAGCTGGTAAAGCTCGTAAAAAACGCAAGGCGAGTGAATTAAATATGGATGGGGAAGAAGATAGAGCAGACAACAATAAAGATAATGAGGGGAAAGAAGTTAAAGATAAAAAAGATCAAGGTGAAAATCATGAAGATAAAGCGGATAAAGAAGATCAAGCCAATATGGCGGATAAAATCGATAAACTCGGTACCCTAGATAATGAAGATAGAAATAAAAAAGATGAAGAGCAAAGTGATAGAGAATCCGCTGGACACCCGTCTCCGGGGAAAAAAGCCAAATTAAGTTAGAAGTTCTCAACACCGGGACAATGTCGATCTAAAATAATATGGAATTAGCTAACTAACCCATTATTGAGCAAGCGATGAACAAGTTGTTGTACAAGGGGTTGCAAAAGTTGTTGAAAAAGTTCTTGAACAAAAAGTATATTATGGTAACCAGAGAAAATAATTTTTATTTAATTGAAGGAGAGTGTCATGCCAAAACAAGTTTCACATCACAAAGAAGTGGTCGCTAATATTGAAGGATTACCATCCGTTGGTTCAGATGCAAAAGATTTCATGTTTAGCTTCCGAGTATTAGAAAGATTGTCAAAATTAAAAGGTAAATATGTGGTTGTTTTAAACATTTTGCCTAATTTGGTTGAACTGGATGTTTCAAAAAA